>FWPV01009417.1_pt1 | contig 16527 bp, 16 predicted proteins | sample 2228371 | NCBI WGS metagenome assembly FWPV01 (sample SAMEA103939776, study PRJEB20133) | metagenome | reverse complement strand
CCCGCATCTACGATCTGGTCGGCTACTCCTTCAACATCAACTCGTCGGCGCAGCTCAGCGAGGCCCTTTTCGACCGCCTGGCCCTGCCCCGGCGGGGCCTGCGGCGCACCCAGACCGGCCACACCTCCACCGCCGCCGACATGCTGGAACGGCTCCAGGGGGCGCACCCGGTGGTGGACCTGATCCTGGAACACCGCCAGTTGCGCGCGTCTCAGCCGGTAACCGACCGCATCCTCCATCATCGAAAAGTCGATTGTGGAGGTTCCGCGCGGGCCCTCCTCAGCCTGATCATCCGTCATGCCGCTGCCATTCTTGTTCTTGTTGCCTCCCATCCAGACCACGACCTCAGCGAAAACATCGTAATATCTGGAAATCTAACGATGATTTTATAGCATTGACGGGGTCGCACAAGGGGCGCCGGCAAACCGCCAGGCGAACTTGACAGTTTTCTAAACCTCGCCGCCCTCGAGCGAGCCGCAATCAGGGGACGAAACCGGCGGCCCACATCAGCCCTCGACGCCGCCGTTCTGCCGCTACCGGTCGCTTGCGAGGGCGAAGCAGGCGGGATTGCGCATTTTCCGCATTGATGCCGGAATAAGTCTGGGGTATGACCGCCAAACCAGATGACGGCGAGTCACACGACCGCCTCCGGATGCACATGTAGCTCAGCTGGATAGAGTGTTGGATTCCGATTCCAAAGGTCGCAGGTTCGAATCCTGCCGGGTGCGCCACCGAGATATTTGATTTAATTGATTTATCAGGTTCTTCTTGAACTAGCGCGCAGCGGAAATAAGCTAGCTCAGTCCTAGCTCAGGAGCGCATGCTTTTCGGAATTTCTCAATGATTTCAATGTAGCGTGACGAGGCTCGGACGCGGAGCAAGCGCAGTTTCAGCGCAGCGCTCCGACCATAGTAACTCCTTTGGAGCCCTGGTTATGTTGCAGCGTACCACCGAACCGACAAGCGCGCCCTTTACCCTTTTCCAGCGGGAAGGAACCCGAAACTGGTCCATGCGCTATTCACTCGGCGGCCGGCAAATAAAGAAATCCCTGAAGACCGCCAACTACGATACTGCTCTTCAGCTGGCGCACGAGATCTACCACGAACAGAGGTATCGGCATAAGCAGGGTCTGTCGCTGGTGCAGCATCCATTCTGCGATGTTGCCGAAGAGTTCATAGAGAAGGTTTGCGCCGAAGCCGAGCATGGAGAGCGCAGCCATTATCACCCGACATTCTGGCCCCCGATTATCCGGCGCTTTCCCGTAGCCTACTTTGGGGACAAGGCCATCGACCTCATCACGACCGCTGATGTCGAACGCTATCTGGAATGGCGAAAGACCTATTGGACGACGGGCCCAGGGTCGAAGATCGAGAAAATTCGCTGCACGCGGGAAGATGGTCGTGTCTTCTCACGCCCCGCTCCGCGCAAAGTCGCCGCACTGACGACCATGAAAGGTGAAATGGTCATAATCCGCGAGTTGTTCGAACAGGCTGCACGATGGGGCTATTGCAAGCCCTTAGACCTCCCAAAGGTCCGATCGAAGAAAACACCTGACAATCACCGCCCGGGCTTCAAGCCCGAGGAATATGAAAAGCTCGTTGCAAAGAGCATCGAGCGGATCAATGAACACCACACGAAGCTCAAGGTCATCAAGGCCAAGGATGGGCGCGTGTGGACGCAAAAGGCGGTCACCGAGGGCATTCGCGCCGACCGCGTGCGACTACACGCCTATATCGAGCTGATGGCCAATTCCGGCCTGCGCCCCACGGAAGCAAAAAATCTCACCTGGGGAGACATTTCACTCTTCCGCGAAACGCGCCATCTGCCCTTGCATCAACAGGATGCACGATTGGCGGTTCATGGCAAAAGCAAGCATGGCAGCGCAGTACCGCTTTACGGCGCACTAACCGCACTCAGCATGCTGTGGGATCTTTTCGTTCATGACATAGGCCGAGAACCACGAGACGACGATCCGGTCTTCGTGGATGAAAAAGGCAACCGTATCCTGTCATTCAAGAAGGGCCTCAACGCCTTGCTGATCGCTGCTGGTCTGGAGAAAGACAACCGCGGCATTCGTCGCACGTCCTATTCGTTCCGCCATTTCTACATCTCGCAGATGCTCGCCAACAACGTTTCAGTCCACCACGTTGCTCGCAACACCCGCACCTCGCTTGCGATGATCGACAAGCACTACGCGCAGGTGAACACTGAGCAAATCAAAGACTTCCTTCGCCCCGGGCAGGAGGACTTCGCCAAGGAGCCCATCCTGCTCGATGACGAGGCCTACAGTGAGATCAAGCTGCTAGAAAAACGGATTGAGGAGCTGAAGCGAGGGGCCTGATAACGCCTCCCAAGATGCTGCTGTCAACCTGTAAGCTTGAGATGCACGTCCCCTCGAAAGCAATCTCACATGAAAAGTTTAGGAACAAACAAACGGGACATGCCATTCCTGGGGCGCAGCAGCTCCGCACAGGAAAACACTTTCGCCTTTTGCGTGATAGCACTATATGGCTCAACACCCGATGAATGACTCACTTGGCGAGAATGAGCAAGAAGCACCCCGAAATGACAGGATCGGCAGGCCATTTCCGGGATCAGAAACTGATACTGGAGCTATTCAAGGAGAAGAGTTCTGTCTCAGCTTTTGAACCTGCGGTAGGTCGGCTATTCGGACGAAACTCCGCGCGGAGTAATCCGGTCATGATTGGAACCCGGTGGTTCACGCAAGCGGCCGTCAAGACGGACCTTATGGCCTTTATGCCTGAAGAATGGAAAGAGGAACTCACCAGGATCCAACAGGTATGGAATGGTTGCGAGAAGTGGTGGGCGGGATATCCGCTTGTCGCTTCGGTCGAACTACGGAAGGGCTCCGCAGAGGGGACCGCTGGCCAGCTTAGATTGAACGCGGAAGTTGGCCCCATAGCAGACCGCCAAGTTCGGAAGAGGATGATTATGGCAATCTCCAAGAGTGCTTCGAGTTCGGATCACATGCGAATCCGCTTCGCAGAAGATGCCACAAGACCAGGACAGCTTTATTCTCGTTTCTTTCGGGATAGCTCCGTTGACATTAGAGACATGAGCAACACCGACGAATTGCAGCGGGATATGGTCAGGCTATTTTGCAGTTTTGAGCCTGAATTCACCGCCGTCACCCGCGCACTCCGCCAGTTATAGGTCGCCCTGCCCTCTTCAGGTGTCAGAATACACTGCACCGAATCAAAGACATACCACTTCGTTCCGAACGGCGCGGCTGCACACACAGAACATCGCGAAGCATCAATCCCTTTGTAGGCGACCGCTCGGCTCCAATTCCCGGTTGGAGCCCGTCGCCGGCCGAACCTGCATGAGACGCTGAAACGAAAAAGCGTCGGCTACAATGCGGCTCACCGCCCTAAGAGCCCCTGGTCTGACAAGCGGACGGGCGGCCGTGATTGCTTTTGTAGTTTACGAATTAGGAATGGTTCGTTAAGCATTTGTTAACCATACCAACGCCAAAACGGTGAACACAAATGCTCGCTTCGGTTGCCGCCCCGCGCGTCACTGAGAGCAATATGTGCCTCCAATTCATGCGCTTCTATTGGGGGAGATACGGTCTCACCATGAGGGTGAGCACCCACTGGGTTAACCGTTAAAAGTGCTGATCATAATCCGCCACATCGGCAGACTGCATCGAGCAGCCTGCATGTGGGCCGACGCTCAGGTGTTTAACGTGACCTCCATATTGACAAACGTTGCAGCCATAGCCGCGCTGCAAACCCTCCGCTCTGTAGGCGCAAACATGACAGAGATGCAGAGGCAGGTGAGTTCCGGACTTCGTGTCCAAGTCGCCGCGGACAACGCGGCTTACTGGTCCATCTCCACGACGATGAGATCCGACAATATGGCGATTTCTGCGGTGTCGGATGCATTAGGGCTTGGCGCTGCAAAGCTCGATACGGCCTATACGGGTACAGAAGCAGTGATCGAGGTTCTCGACGAGTTCAAGGCGAAGCTAGTGGCGGCGCGAGAACCGGGTGTCGACAAGGCGAAGATCCAAAAGGAACTAGATCAGCTTAACGCGCAGGCGGCTTCGATCGTTGCTTCGTCGAGCTTCAACAGCGTGAATTGGCTAAAGACAGAATCCGCTTTTCACCTGCAGGATGTCACCCTGTTACCAGAACGCCTCACGTCCGGTTTCGTCCGCAACACAGACAATACGGTTTCGGTCAAGACAGTCGACATCGATTTGCGCCGGACCAGCATGTTCAATACTGGCGGAGGTGGCATTTTGCAGAAGGATATTGCGGACTATTACATGCCGCTCAGCGAAATGAGTTCCTACACGTTCTATCACGAAGGACACGAGCAATACCTCTTCTCCGGGCCTGTCACTTTCGGTGCTTTGGATGTTTCTACGTTCGATCTCGTGGTGGACCGCAGCAGCCTTTCGGCAGGCGACACCTTCTCTATCGTCATCGACAAGACGGTAGTTGATGACGCCCTCGGCACGACCGATGGCATCATTAACAGTGTGGCGGAGGTGAGGCTGGTACTCCAGAAGGCCTTCGACAATGCAGGTGCGAGCCCATACGCCAACCCCTACGGGCATTACGCACCCGCGAACGGCTACTCGATACAGTCGCTCGAAACTACGGCTCATGTCGGATCCTCGATCTTCATCGAGAACCTGTCAGATCCGGGCGGAAAGCTTGGCTTTGCCTCCCCTTCGGGCTCGGACCACGATAACATGAACACAAGCTCCTCGATGAACTTCATTCAACCTTTCAAAGTGATGCTGGACGCGACAATTTCGTTCAATCTGAGCATTGACGGAAATCCCGAGACTAACTTTACCATCGACCGGACTGCCGTTGATGCTGCGCTCGGGACAATCGACGGCATGATCAACAGCGCCAACGACTTGAAAACCGTCATTGACTACGTCACCAGCGGAATGGGCCTTGCGGTGACGGTCAACGGAAACCAGATGGTTTTCTCTCCGGACCAAGCGGTCTACCCGGGATATGGCAACAAGGCAGCGGCATTCTATATTAGCAAGTTCTTTCCCAATCCACCGTTTACGCTTCGCTTCGACCTCGCCGAGATTGACATCACAACCACCGCCTTCACGATAGACGAATATATAGAAGGGGTTGAGCATATGCTTACAGAAGCAATTGACAGCGCCAGTACACTCGGCGCTTTGAGATCCCGCATTGAGATTCAGCAGGATTTCACGCAAACGCTGATGGACACGATCGACAAGGGCGTTGGCCGTCTTGTGGATGCCGACATGGACGAGGCTTCAACGCGGCTCAAGGCACTACAGACGCAAGAGCAGCTTGCAATCCAAGCTTTACAGATCGCGAATTCGAACGCGGAGAACGTGATGCTGCTGTTCCGATGAGCGGATATCATCTCGACGCTTTGCGCCAACCAGCCTCACGCGCTTCTTCTTCCGTGCAAAACCAGCGTTCGCCATACTGCATGCGTATAATTGTCTCGTTGTAGTGCTCTTGTCCCGGCACATGGAAGATCCGCTCGCCGGAACCGATCGAAATATTGCCTTTGATATTGCACGAGGGATCGTACACCGCACGTGGCACGAGGGTGTATCCGCCCCCTGCAAGGAAGGCCGCAGCCGAAGACACGATAACCAGAAGTGTGAACCTGCTCATGCTACAAGGATAGGTCGCAGCAATTTACGTCACGTTTTCGAAACCCTTAAAATTCTCACAAAAAGGCCCGAAGCCGTGCCTAATATCCGCGCTTATTCTGCGCGGATGTCATGCGCAGGCGTCACGCTGAAGCTGACGGAGTATTCGAAAAGATGGATATTCGGGACAACCGTGCGCGCATATTTGAGGTTGCGATTGATCGATTTGGACACGATGATACCGCAGACATCGACGTCGCGGCCTATTGTCTGTTTGACCCACCCCATGTAGCGCGCCACTTGTCCCAAAACTCGATCCGAGCTTTGGGCACGCTTGAGTTCAAAGACGAAAAACGCTCCGGTGTCGTCTAGCGCCAAAATGTCTATAGACCCGACAGCTGTAGGGTACTCGATACCATCACGTCCGGTGGGATCGACATAGAGCCGAAGTCTCTTTCCCCCGAAGTCGATCGTCGAAAGGTTGGATGCGAGGAAGTCTCGAAGCTGGTACTCAAGTGAAAAATACGGGGCAGAATCGTCAGTGGCTTCAGTTTCAAAGTCCTCTTCCTCCGTGCCTCCCAATACCTGCTCAACGACACGCGCGGAATGGCCGGGCAAAATCAACCGCACTTCGTCCTGGGTTTCCTGCATAGTCCATCCGGCTTGTCGCAGGGCCGCGCGCAATTGATGCGAGGTATTGTTTGTCGCATCCAATCCCGCAGGCAGATGTTCAGGATTTTGCCGAAGCCAGCTCTTCAGCGGATAAACTTCCATCCCGCCATCGTCTTTGGGAATGACGACCATATGCCGTTGAACCATTTGTCCCCAGATGCCCCCGTTTTCTTGAAATCGGAATGGTACACATATGCCATGTAGCTTAGCTAGCGGCTACTCGCAGCAGGTGGAGCCTTGCGACCAGCATGAATTCAATACTCGCCCTTCTGGCAGACGGCTGTATCCGGGAAACACGTTCAACGGTTTCGGAAAGGATCACAGCATGTCTCACCTCAAGGCTCTCAAGCTCACGTCTGCCGTTCCGGTTCGCGCGGCCGTCGATCCTGTGCAGCGCGCGCGGGAAAAGACGGTCGCGGCGCTGGCCGAGCAGAAGCAGATGGCCGAAGCGAAGATCGCAGGTCAGGCTTTCGTGCCGACGCATATCGTCCGCAAGAAGAATGCCGAGGGTGTCCGCGTCGAGGTGGAAGCGCCCAAGCGTGTGCGTCAGGGCTGGTTCACGGATGGCACCGGCAAAGTGTTTTTCGCGATCCGATACGCCGGCAAGAATATCGAGTTCGCCAAGGACAAGAACGCCATCGAAGCCGGCGAACTTTCGGCGCTGCCGAAGATCATCGACACGCTGATCGAGGCCGTCCGCGCCGGCGAACTCGACGTGCAACTGACCGCCGCCGCCGCCGAACGTGGGAAGCTGCTGCGCAAGTCCGCATAAGCCGCGCAGTTAAATTGCGGGCAAGCTACCCGAAGGGCATGGGATCATACTTGATCCCATGCCCTTCGTGCGTTCCGGCGATGCAGGAACGTTTCCAAAGAGCGCCACAGGCGCGCGTTAAGGGCTGGACGCAGTGCCACATTGTTTTGGGCAGCGGTCGCACTCCTTGATGCGTCTATGCTTCTGCGCGATGCGCGTTGCAGTCCGATGCACCCGCATCAGCACATATCCTGCCGACGACCCGACCAACTGCATTTTCCACTCGCCCTTTGCGCCATCTGGAATTCTGTTTCCGCCGAAACCGAAGCGGGAACCAGATGCAGAACAAGCGACACAGCGAAAACACCCCCCATTGCGAGGAACCAACATGGGCTGAAATCGATCTGGCCTTGCTATTCACGACAGACCTGCATGTTGGGTCCGAGCGCCTGTATAAGATGAAGCGGAAAGGAACTTCCTTGGACCTGCGCTACGAGATCGACGGCGAAATGCACGCGCGCAGCTATCTGTCGCCGCTCTCATGGCGGGCAATCATGCTGTTCGCACTACAGGACGGAAAAACCGTCGCGGTGCAGGAAATGGATCAACCGGGGCGATACCGGCGGCTGTTTCCGAAAACCTTGCTTCGCCGGCTTGCGTGGCATGCAAGGCCCGATGCAAATTTCCCGCCTGTCGCCCGGCTGTATGATCCGAACGGCGAGACCGTGATATTGCTGACCCGCAGCCGATTATGTGGTCACGCCGTCGATGCGCTTCACAATCTGACCGAGAGCGGGCCTGTGTTTCAGCCGCTTTGGATTTCCGACATCATGGCTTTGCGGCCGATGCTTGGCATCGATCTTGTCCGCGACGTGACATTCGCATCGACGTTGCCGATCAGCACTTATCTGGAAGTCGCCGCGATGAAGGGACGCGTTGTCGATGAGCAGGAGCTTTCCGCGCTATCGCTCACCGGCAATGTGCCCCGGCTCCTGACCCCACCGCCATCGAAGGCAGTCCGCAGCATCCTTGACCAGCAATGCCGGGAAAACCCGGCACTGGCAGTGCGACGAGATCGGACGATCTACGATGACTATTCGCTGGAGGCATTTGCTCCAAGCGATCATGAAAAAGTTTAGAGAACGAACTTTCGTCATCGCGTCATACCGCTTCGCGGATCGCCGCTGGCTTGCGTTAAGGCCAAGATGCTGCGTAGGCGCTCGGAAACGCCGATGACGTTTCCCGCGTATCTGGATGTCGTACTGACTGCGATCGCATCACCCGGAATGGCTTCAGTATCCAACAGCGTCGAGAGGCTACCTGTGCCGGTATCAGTCCAGTTCGTATCCTGTACATTATTATTATACACACAATGCGTTACGCTACTCCCAACATCGAAGATATTCGCATTACTCCTCGAAACAACACTAATGTCTTCGACAACGAAAATCCCACTCATATCCGCTACAACGGAATTTGCTTTCATTTCATCAAGAGCATTTCGAGTATCCGCACGGTCAGACATCGCATTTAGCGATATTTCACCGTCTTCAATCTCTTCACCGATTGAAATGCTCGAAGATGCAACGCGTTGAACGTCATTGGCCGATTTGTCTTTGGCTTGCCCGATAACAACGCGGAGCGATTGAAAGCCGGATCGCTCCAGACACAGCCAGTCCACATATGCACGGATATCTTCGGCTGGCCACCAATCGCGTTCGGTTGGCTTTGCCTCATCGGCTTGCTCTTGCTCTATGAAGTCCTGCGCATCTGGCCGCTTGTAATCGCACTCAATGCGGAATTTCAGGCAATAGCGGACGATATTCTGAATATTGTCGCCGGCATCGCGATGTGTGCGAAACGGCTGGATATCCACCTGATACTTTGCCGTGTGGGTTTCCTTGCGTAAGGCGCTGGCAATTTCTTCCGTGGTCAATCCGCCCTTGCGGACAATTGCATGAAGATGCGGACGCCAGATTGTTTTGTCCGGGGCTTCCATCAGCGGAAAGCCCAGCGCATCCAACGCCAGTCGCGTATTACGGCCACAGGTTTCGAAATCACCAAAGCTCATGCGGTCGATTTCCCACCAACCTAACAATTGAAAATCATCCCAGCGAGCATCCTTCTTGCGCTGGCGATCTATGAAAGTGCGAAGACGGCGTTTTTCGTTCTCTACGAGATCGGTCATGCCGGAGAAGTCCAGTTGCGGCGGCAGCAGGATCGTTGCGAAAGCAAGCTCCTCATTCGCTGCATCGCAGAATATCTTCTTGATGGCTTTTCCCGTTTGCACTGCGCGCTCCCGCATATGGCAGCGCGGACAAAGCGGGACACCGCAATAATCGATGTTGCCGTAGTCATCAACCTCGCCACAGGTTTCCATCCAGCGTCGGGCTAGATGGTTCGCCGGAAGTGCCGCCTTCACATATTGCCTTTGAGCTTCGTTGGCCTTTGTCAGATATTTCATTTGACGGCGTTCGTGACGGGTGAAGACTCCCTTCGTCATCATATCCGCCTGTAGCTGTTCCATCTTTGTCTTCATTGAAAATCCCCTGCTGAAATAACGTGCTATTTATCCAGTACCATTATAGCGCCGCACCTTCTTGGAGATAAATATTTTATTCACGGAGATAGTATAATGAAGATCAAAGACATCTACGAGGCATTGCGGGCGGATGGGTTGACCAGTTCGCAGATGGAGTTCTCGCGAATATGGCTCGGACGTAGCCCACGTTATTATTCGCACCTCATCGCCGTCGACCGAGAGCCGGGGCTTGCCACGCTGTGCGGAATTTCATGGCGGCTGAAGCGAATGCGCTTGGACAGCTACCCGGCGCTGCTAGATTTCCAGCAGAAACTCGCCAGCGAAATCGAGCGCCGGGCAATAACCGATGTCCGCCGTTCCGGTCTACGAAGCCAGCGCTCTATATAGGCTTGCTTCGCCAGGCAGTTTTTCTGCGATCTCGGTCGAGACTTCGCAGCCGAAACGTCTAGTCATACGAAGTTATCCGAACATGGAATTTCGTCAGATCCGTGGTAATGTAACTTCCAGTACATCGCTCGTGCCTGCCAATTATCCATGTTTTGATGAAATTCAGCTATAATGAAACGTATACTTGAAAACCCAGATTCCAAGTCAACCGTTGTTATGCTCGGCCCAAATTTCGTAAAATCCCTTAGCCAGGAATTTTCCTTCATTCGCTTAACGACACTGGCTTGATAGTAAAAGCGATAATCTGACTGATCGCCAATAGCGAGATCATAGCCAATATCCTCAAAAACTTCCTTTGTATCCGCAGGCCCTAACATCTGGAATGATTTCAGTATCGGGGTCTTGTGCGAGAAGATCCTCTTGCCGGCTACATATTTTTTCACAATGACGTCGACGCTATGACAAAGCATTGCATTCGTAATTGCGCGATGCATTGTGCCGAGATCGGTGGGCTTACTGAAATAGGTCATATCGATTTCCTTCGTGTGCGGCGGCATGCCAACAAACGTCATGTTCTCATTTCGCTGGATGATTAGGCTCGAAAGCGTAGCGACCTATCGTTAAAAAGCTCTCTCCTCGAAGTCCCCGGCTTCTTCGATCCGAGACCCGGAAATTCGTCGGCATCGATCTTAACCTTTGGCCAACCACCGCCGAATACAATCTACGCGTTTATCTTCCACATCTTTCCGTATCAGGAATTTCCAATGAACGCGTATATCTTATCCGGCAAAGCGCCAATAATTGCCGCGCTGGCCATCGCCGCAGTCTCCATCGCCACGCCCGCCTATTCCCTCGATAAAGTCCGCTTCGGCACCGACTGGCTTGCCGAAGCCGATCACGGTGGTTTCTATCAGGCCGTTGCTGATGGCACTTACGCCAAGTACGGGCTGGATGTGGAAATCCTACAGGGTGGACCGAGCGCGCAGAACCGCGCCATGCTGCTCGCTGGCAGGATCGAATTCTATCTCGGCACGCAGCAAGAACAGCTGATGGGCATCGAGCAAGGCATTCCGCTTGTCGATGTTGCCGCCTTTTACCAAAAGAACGCACAGGTCATCTTGGCGCACCCGGAGACCGGGATTGATAAGTTCGAAGACCTTGCAAAGGTCGATACGATCTTCATGAGCCCCGGCGGCTATGGCGCGTATTTCGAATGGATGAAGGCGACCTTCGAGGGTTTCCGCGACGAGCAATACAAGCCCTACAACTTCAGCCCGGCTCCGTTTCTCGCTGATAAGGACTCCGCACAACAGGGCCTGATCACGTCCGAGCCCTATGAGATCCAAAAACAGTCTGGCCAGGAGCCGAAGATCTTCCTGCTCGCGGACAGCGGCTACAAACCCTATGCGAACATGATCACGGTCCAGCAGAGCCTCATCGACAGCAATCCTGATCTGGTTCAGCGCTTTGTCGATGCCTCGATTGAGGGCTGGTACAATTACCTCTACGGCGACAACACCGCTGCGAATGCGTTGATCCAAAAGGACAACCCTGAAATGACCGATGGCCAGATCGCCTACGCTATCGACAAGATCAAGCAATTCGGGATCGTCGATAGCGGCGATGCGCTGGACAAGGGTATCGGCTGCATGACTGCCGAACGCTACAAGGCCCTGTTCGACGAACTGGTGAAGGTGAAACTGCTCAAAGCCGACACCGACTACACCAAGGCATTCGACGGACGGTTTTCCTGCAAGGGTGTCGGGCTGGCGTTGAAGCAATAGCGTCGGGCGAAGACCCAGTCCAAACCGGCGCGAAGCAGTGTCTCACGTCTGCTTTGCGCCTTCATGTCAGTCATTCAAGTCGCCTCGGCAATTTCCTGGAAGCTGCCGGTCCGCTTTTCGATGCGCCCTTTGCAGATGGGCTACTCCATACGCTTCCGGCATCTGAGGTTGAGCAGGGCATATGGCGTGCGCAGACTCGCGTCTATCATTTCAACGCGGCGGTCGGTGCTTGGGAGGTCGGATGTCAGCTCAATAACCATGGCAGCCACCATTGCGATTCCCTGACAGTTCGGATCGTTGGCTCCCCATCGACGAGGTCTTTATCCGCTGTGCACACCTGCCGCGTCGCCGGCTCGTGACCCGGCGTCTTGCCTATCGCCACGGTCTGGATGAACTGACGCAAGATATTGATGAAGGGCTGCGTCGTCTCGCTGTCCGCGTGCTCGCGAATGTATTAGCATACGGAGTTGAGGATCACTCCACGGCGCCGGACTACCTCCGCCTTCTGCTTGCTGGCCTTCTCCGCAAGATCCTCTTGCGCCGGTGATTACGACAGGTCACCGATTCAAGGCCGTTGCGACGCTCCTCGACGTCATCGAGTGTCTCATCGAGAGCGGTGAGGCGGGGGCGCCTTTAAGCGACACGGTCTTTGATCTTCTGGATGATGCTGCTCCGCCGCTGCTCGACCTTCTCTCGTTCTGTTCCCAGTTTCAGGGGCCGCGACGATGCGTTCTTCAGGAACGCGATCTCGCGGGTGATCACCTTCTCCGATACGCGGTCAAGTATGCCCGTGGAGAACAGGCCACGCGGATGCAGTTCCGCACGGGCTCTTCCAGATCCCAATGCTTGATGAAGTTCAATCCGGGATCGCCTGATGCAGGAGCCTTTAAGTATTGGAACGCTTGCGGCGAATTGTTCCCGTTTCTCGATGTGCATCAAACCGCTCGGGTGACGTAGCAATTGAGAATATATCGGCTAAAGTGAGATCACGGGGCGAAGCTGGAAGCGCTGGACGCTCTGTCTTATTGACGCGGTTGAACCTACCGTGGAATGTGTCGCATACTACCATCAAATTCTTCACGCGAAGGAACACGAACATGGTTACTGCCAACGTTGCAGCTCCCTCCACCGCCAGCGAGAAAGCATCCGGCAAGCTTGGCCTCGTGCCGCTTGTGGCTCTTGTCGTTGGCTCGATGATTGGCGGTGGCGTATTCAGCCTGCCGCAGAACATGGCCAAGGGCGCTTCTCCGGGGGCAGTCATCATCGGCTGGCTGATCACGGGCATAGGCATGCTTGCCTTGGCTTTCGTCTACCAGGGCTTGTCGACGCGCAAGCCGGCGCTCGATGCCGGCCCCTATTCCTATGCCCGCGCAGGTTTCGGCGACTTCATCGGCTTCAATAGCGCCTGGGGATACTGGCTTAGCGCCTGGATCGGAAACGTCTCCTATGTCGTCTTGATCTTCGGTGCCCTCAGCTATTTCTATCCTGCCTTCGGTGCCGAGGGGAATACGACCCAGGCGATCATCGGGGCATCGATTGTTCTTTGGGGCACCCATGCGCTTGTCCTGATGGGTATCCGGGAAGCTGCGATCATTAACGTGGTCACCACGACCGCCAAGCTGCTACCGATCCTGCTCTTCATCCTGCTGGTCGCGGTCGCGTTTAATCTCCCGAAATTCAGCGTCGACTTCTGGGGCGTGCAAACACCGGATCTGGGCAGCGTCATGGCGCAGGTCAAAAGCACCATGCTGGTGACGCTTTGGGTCTTCATCGGTATTGAAGGCGCCAGTGTCGTCTCGGGCCGCGCGGCCAAGCGCTCCGACATCGGCCGCGCCACGATCCTCGGCTTTATCATTGCCTTGGCTGCCTACCTGCTTGTCTCGCTTCTTTCCTTCGGCGTCATGAACCAGCCGGAACTGGCTGCCCTGCCGGCTGCGGCGTCCATGGCCAATGTGCTTGAACAGGCCGTCGGCCCTTGGGGCTCGGTCGTCGTGCGCATCGGGCTTGTCATCTCGGTCGCCGGCGCATTCCTGAGCTGGACCGTGTTTGCGGCCGAAATCCCTTATCGCGCGGCTAAAGAAGGCATGTTGCCGGCTGTGTTTGCAACCGAGAACAAGAATGGGTCGCCCGCCGGCTCGCTGTGGATCACGAATATCTTCGTGCAGATCTTCCTGATTGTCACGCTTTACGCAAACTCGACCTATCTCGCTTTGTTCTATATCGCCTCGACCGCCATTCTGGTGCCTTATGTGCTCTCCGGCGCCTATGCCTTCAAGCTGGCCCTCAGCGGTGAAGGCTACAGGGAAGGCGAGCGTCGTGGCCGCGACATGTTCACCGGTGCACTGGCGACCGTCTACGGCGTCTGGCTGATCTATGCGGCCGGTCCCAATTACCTGTTCATGTGCGCGCTGCTCTATGTCGTGGGCATTCCTGTCTATTGGTGGGCGCGGCATGCGCGCGGCGAGAAGGCCTTCTCCGGTATCGAAGCCCTCATCGGCCTCGGCATCGTGGTTGCGGCGGCCATTGCCGGCTATCTGATGTGGACCGGCGCGATCAGCGCCCTGTAACCGTCTCGAAAACCGTCTCGAACGTGGGAACACTGCGATGAACGCAACTTCACAACTCGGCGTGCATTCGGAAACCGGCAAACTGCGGCAGGTGATCGTTTGCCGCCCCGGTCTCGCCCATCGACGCCTCACGCCCTCCAATTGCCAGGAACTGCTGTTCGACGACGTGTTCTGGGTCAAGCAGGCCCAGAAGGACCACGACGTCTTTTCCGGCCTGATGCGCGACGATGGCGTCGAGGTGCTCGACGTCAACGTGCTCTTGGCTGAAACGCTGGATCTGAAAGACGGCCGGGCCTGGGTACTGGACCAACGCGTCAACGCGGATCAGGTCGGCGTGGGCATGATGGAGGAACTGCGGGCCTGGATGGACGAGTTGCCCAGCGCCAAACTGGCCGAATATCTAATCGGCGGGCTGGCGGCGGATGATCTTCCGTTCAAGCCGACCGGCCTGTTCGGTAGCTATCTCGGCCATCACGGCCTGATCCTGCCGCCCTTGCCCAACGCGCTCTTCACCCGCGACAACTCTTGCTGGATCTACGGCGGCGTGACGGTCAATCCCATGTACTGGCCGGCCCGTCGGCCGGAAACGCTGCTCAATACCGCGATCTACAAGTTCCATCCGAAATTCGCCGGCAAGGTCGAGATCCATTGGGGGGACCCGACCAAGGAGCATGGGCTGGCGACTTTGGAAGGCGGCGACGTGATGCCGGTCGGCAACCGCACGGTGCTTGTGGGCATGGGGGAGCGCTCGTCGCCACAAGGAATTGGGCAACTCGCCGAGGCTCTGTTTGCCAAGGGTGTCGTCGACCGCGTGCTGGCGTTCCGCATTCCGAAGTCGCGCGCGGCCATGCATCTGGACACGGTCTTCACCCTATGCGGCGGCGATGTGGTGACGACCTTCAAGGAGGTCGCGGACGAACTGGTCTGCTATGACATACGGCCGGGCGAAGGCAAGGCGCCGTTGTCGTTCCGCCACGACCCGCGCCCGATCTTCGACATCGTGGCCGAGGTCCTAGGTTACAAGAAACTACAAATCGTGCCCACCGGCGGCAATACCGACGAAGAGCGCGCGCGCGAGCAGTGGAACGACGGCAACAACGTGCTGGCGCTGCGTCCCGGCGTGGTGATCGGATACGATCGCAATGACGATACCAATGCCGCGCTGAAGGCCGTCGGCATCGAGGTTCTGGCCGTTCCAGGAGCCGAACTTGGCCGCGGTCGCGGCGGCGGACATTGCATGAGCTGCCCGACAATCCGCGATGCGATCTGATCTCAAGGGGTAAACACCATGGCTTTCAATCTGAAAAATCGCAGCTTCCTGACACTTCGCGACTACACACCGCGCGAGATCGCCTTCCTGCTGAAGCTCGCAGCCGACCTCAAGACGGCGAAGTACGCCGGAACCGAGGTTCCCAAGCTTCAGGGCAAGGATATCGCCCTGATCTTCGAAAAGGATTCGACCCGCACCCGCGTCGGTTTCGAGGTGGCGGCCTATGACCAGGGCGCGCGGGTCACCTATCTGGGGCCGACCGGCAGCCATATCGGCCACAAGGAATCGGTAAAGGACACTGCTCGGGTTCTGGGGCGGATCTACGATGCGATCGAATATCGGGGCTTCGGCCAGGAGATCGTCGAGGAACTGGCCAAATATTCCGGCGTGCCGGTCTATAACGGTCTGACGAACGAGTTTCACCCGACACAGATTCTCGCCGATTTCCTGACGATGCAGGAACATGTCGAAAAGCCGCTGCATCAGATTTCCTATGTCTTCATCGGCGACGCCGGGAACAACATGGGCGACAGCCTGCTGATCGGCGGCGCCAAGATGGGCATGGATGTGCGGCTTTGCGCGCCGAAGGCGTGCTGGCCCTCGCAGGAGATCCAGGACCAGGCCCAGGCCGTCGCCACCGAGACTGGTGCACGGATCATGATCACCGAGGATATCGATGCCGCGGTCAAAGGCGTCGATTTCGTCTATACCGACGTCTGGGTTTCGATGGGCGAGGCGAAGGAGAAATGGGCCGAGCGCATCAAGCTTCTCACGCCCTACCAGGTGAACGCGGCGCTGATGGCCAAGACGGGCAATCCGCGCGTGCGCTTCATGCATTGCCTGCCGGCCTTCCACAACACCGAGACCAGCGTCGGCGCGGACATCAAGGCCGAGTTCGGCCTCAATGCGATGGAAGTGA
>FWPV01009413.1_pt1 | contig 16530 bp, 11 predicted proteins | sample 2228371 | NCBI WGS metagenome assembly FWPV01 (sample SAMEA103939776, study PRJEB20133) | metagenome | reverse complement strand
AGTGACGCTTTCAGAGGTAATTTCAGAGTTCCACAGACATGGGTACAAGGCCCCTTCTAGAACGCTACCTGTGAACCTGTTGAAATGGATCCTCGGATACCGGGAGGGAAAGGCGAGGATAAAAATTGCTCCTGGCGATGTAGTGCTCCAGTTCAAAGAGTGTTGTCGCGCAGCAATAGGAAGAGACCCTGCAATAGGATACCTTGAGGACAACAAAGTGGTAATCCACGAAGCGCGCTGTAAGGCGATCACTGGTATACTACAAGAAAGGGCATTTGTGGTGGTATGGGACCTGGAGCAAGCATCCTGTTCACTGCTCAATGTCTGGGCAGAGAATAAGCCAGGCATCATAGCCTCAATTACGGGTGTCCTTTCTGAAAACAATATCAACATCAGAAACATTTCGTTCCGAGAGACAAGAGGTCTGCCGCAGATTTCCCTCGAATTGGACATTGAGGCCTTGGATCGCCAGCTGCTTGACCACCTGAGAAGGATTTCAGGTGTCGTACGAGTGACCTGCGATCACGTTCAGATGAAATCTAGGCCTATGTAACGTGGAGCGTGGCGGGGTCGTCCAAGGATGCGTCGCACATGCTTCACCCGTACGGGCGACTATCATCCCAGAGGGGATCTGCCTTCATCATAGCGTGCGAGCTAGGAACTGTGGAATGCTGACGTGATGATCCGTTATGGGGGCCATTCAGATGACCTATGCAAGTACAGAAACAATACTGTGTCTCAACAGTGGTTCCTCGTCGCTTAAGTTTGCACTATATCGGGTGAATAGGGTCCAGGAGGCAGAGCTCGTCCGTGGTGCTGCCGAAGGGATAGGGTCCCGCAAGGGGCATTTCTGGATGAGCACTGATCACGATACTGTTCTCAACAATACCAGTGTTGACCTCCCAAGCCACACAGAGGCGATTCATCGTCTATTTGCTACTATCGAGCAACTTGACCTTCCTGTGCCATCTGCTGCAGGCCACAGGGTGGTTCATGGAGGACCGTATTTTGACCAGCCGGTCCAGATTAATCGAGAGATCATCCAAAGACTCACAGATCTTGTTCCCCTTGCTCCGCTCCACCTTCCCTCTGAACTTATCTGTATCGAAGCGATTGGAGCACGTTTTTCAGACCTTCCACAGGTAGCCTGCTTTGATACTGCGTTTCACAGGAGGATGCCTGAAGTCGCCCAGCGCTTTCCGCTTCCTCGGTACCTTTGGGACGAAGGGATCAGACGGTATGGCTTCCACGGTCTTTCATTTGAGTACATCGTCTCGGTGCTCAAGGAGGGTGCAAAAGGAAGGGTTATTATTGCACACCTTGGAAATGGAGCGAGCTTAGCTGCGGTAAGGGATGGCCAGCCACTTGATACTACTATGGGCTTTTCGCCTACGGGTGGCCTTATGATGGGTACACGGAGCGGTGACCTTGATCCTGGTATTCTTGTATACCTCCTGCGAGAAAAAGGCTATGACGGGGCACGGATAGCCCAGCTTGTGGATCATGAGGCAGGTCTGCGTGGAGTCTCTGAGATAAGCCATGAGATGAAGGTATTGCTCGAGAAGATGTATGTTGAACCTCACGCTGCTCAGGCTGTAGAGATGTTTTGCTACCATCTCCGCAAACACGTGGGTGCGTTTGCTGCTGTGCTCGGAGGAGTTGACACACTGGTCTTTACCGGACGGATAGGGGAACGGGCCGCGGCAGTGCGTGCCGAGGTCTGCAATGGGCTTGCATATCTGGGGATCGAGATTGATCCTGTACGTAACGAAACCCATGCCGATACTATCTCACGACCTGGGAGCTCCTGCTCAGTGAGAGTTATTCCAACCCACGAAGAATTGATCATTGCCCGCCATACGTATCGAGTACTCTCTGGCCTGCGGTGAGATTCATTCCTTCTATGCAATCTTAAAGGAGTGTTATGTTTGTTTCGTGGTACCGACAAAAGCGCTTGACAAACCATACAAATGTATGGTTTCATAGATACACACAGGAGGTAATGGACATGAGAAGAAATACCCGGGAGAAGATCTATCAGTTTGTATGCGAATGCATTATGAGAGGGCTACCCCCTACGGTACGTGAGGTTCAAGAGCGATTTGGTTTTAAGAGTGTCGGCACTGCAAGGGAACACCTTGATCGACTGGTAAGTGAGGGCCGCCTTCTCAAGGTAAGGGGCTCAGCACGAGGGTTTCGTCTTCCAGAGACTATGAGGAGGGGAGGGCCCTCGTTTGCAGTTCCTATACTTGGGAGGGTTCAGGCTGGCCAGCCTACGTTGGCGATTCAAGATATTGAAGGGACTGTGTGGGTAGACGGTCGCGCTGATGAAGAGCTGTTTGCCTTGCGGGTCAAAGGGGACAGCATGAAGGATGCAGGTATTCTTGAAGGAGACATCGTTATAGTTCGCCGTCAGGCTGATGCTGCACATGGTGATATCGTAGTGGTGCTGTTGGATAATGAAGCCACGGTCAAACGGCTCAAACGATCCGGCGGTTCTGTATGGTTGTATCCTGCCAATCCGGCCTATGCGCCGATCCGCCTTATAGCTGAGGACGTCCATATCCTTGGCAAGGTGGTCGAGCTACGACGGTATATGAGGTAAGTACGATTAGGTACGGTGATATAGATGTACTATTCAGTACCCATGCTACATATGGGACCACTACGTGTGGGTACGAGTGGCTACTCGTATGCCGAATGGGTGACTGCAGGAGTGTATCCCCCAGGAACACAACCAGGTCACATGCTCGGTCTCTATGCTACCATGTTCCCGATTACCGAGTTGCATCACACCTGGTACCAGATGCCAAAGGCCGAAGCCCTGGAGAGACTCAGGAAACAGGTGCCGTCTGATTTTCTTTTCACTGCCTTGCTGACACGTACGCTCACACACGAGGTCGATCGCACACAGTGGCGTAAAGAGGTTGCCAGATACCGGGACGGAATAGCACCGCTCCTTCAGACCAAGCAGCTCATAGCAGTGGTTGTGCAGTTCGGCCAGGAATTCGATCGTTCTTGTGAGCATCGACAGTACCTTGCCGCCCTTCTGGACGAGTTGGAGGGAGTGCCGTTAGCTGTAGAATTCGGCCATGACTCATGGATGCATCATCGGGTGTGTGCGGAGCTGGAAAAGCGTCATGTAACCCTCGTTGCTGCGGATAAACCGCGACTCCCAGGATGGTTCCCCTCTCTTTCGATCGTGACGAATCACGAGCTGATGTATATCCGCTTTCATGGTCGCAATACCTCAGGGTGGCGTTCAGGAAACCTTGTCCATCGATGTACCTATAACTACAGGGACGAAGAACTGCAGGAATGGATCGACGAGCACATCATCCCCATGGCGGAGCAGGTGCTCTCCGGTGTAGTGGTGTTCACGAATCATGTCTTTGGGTATGCAGTGAGCAACGCTAAGCGGTTGGTAGAGCTCCTGTATCGCGCAGGGATAGGAGAGAGAAGACCGTGGAAGAACGGAGCATCGTTCACGTGAATGTTGCTGATTTTGCAGTTGCGGTCGAGCGAGTTGTGGATGCGCGCTGTAGGGGTCGACCTGTACTTATTGCGCCTGATGGGGCATGTCGTGCCTCTGTATTCGACATGAGTGACGAGGCATTCAAGATGGGGGTTCGCAAAGGCATGTCGCTTCAACGTGCCAAACGACTCTGTCCTGGTGCCTTCATAGTGCCACCCCATCCAGAGCGATACGAACGGGCCATGGAAGAGTTGTGCAGACGGGCACTTCCATATTCACCCCTCGTAGAAATGACAGACACCAATGGTCATTTGTTTATCGATATGACAGGCACTTTCAAACTGTTTGGTCCGGCCTATGATGTTGCGTGGCGCATAAGGAAGGCAGTCCGAGCAGAATTGGGGTTTGATCCTATTTGGTCAGTAGCCCCCAATAAACTTGTTGCCAAGGTGGCTACGCGCGTAGTTAAACCTACCGGGGAGTACATTATAGAAGCAGGAGAGGAAAGGGCATTCCTTGAGCCTCTGCCGGTCCATTTACTTCCTGGTCTCGAACGTGAGGACCTTGTGCGGCTCGGCGAGATCGGGCTTCGTACGGTAGCAGACCTGTGTACATGGACCCTCCCACAATTAGAGACGATGTTCCCTGGTCGGAGTCGCTTCCTTTACGAGACGGCCCGGGGCATTGATCCTTCCCCTGTACTTCCGTTTGGAGCAGCCTTGCCTGTGATTACACGAGCGTATACGTTCCAGAATGACACAAACGAAGCGCCTGTGCTTGAGGCAGCTTTGTATGTGTTGGCTGAAGAGATTGGCGCAGTGCTGCGTCAGCAGCGACTTGTCGCCAGACGTCTTGGAGTCATTGTCGACTATATCGATGGGAGGCGTCATGGTCGACGTATCTCGTTGCGACATGCAACTGCCAATGATTTCCTCTTATTCAATGCAGCTCGACACATGGTTACGTGTGGGTCGCTGCGACGGGTACGGGTGCGCCATCTGAAGCTTACCGCAGACCGTCTGAGCTTTCCTCACGCACAGATGGATCTATATGAGGACGGTACGAGGGTGCACGATCGTTGGGGAGCGCTCCTCAACGCTATTGACACTGTGAGAGCACGGTTTGGTCAGGATGCGCTCCGTATAGGAAGAACGCTCCAGAAAGGTCTCGTATGATACCACTTGTTGTTCGTTCGTCCTTTTCGCTCATGTGGGGCACCTGTGCTCCAGAAACGATCGTTGCTGTGGCACACAAGCGAGGCTATCGCTCGTTGGCCCTCACGGATACCGATAATGTATATGGCCTGTGGTCCTTTTTGAAGGCATGTCATGAGTATGGGGTACAACCCATCGTTGGGGCAGAGCTGACCGACCCCCGAACCAATGGCCGTGCCGTTATCCTCGTAGAAAACGAGGAGGGATGGTGCAACCTGTCGCGGCTGCTTACCAGCCGGCATGTGCATCATGATTTCTCGCTTATGAGTGCTGTCCCTGCCCATGCTCGAGGGCTTGTTGTGTTGACCTCACAAGAGGATATGCTTACCTGGTGGCGCGAGTGTGGGGTCAGTGTTGCAGCCGCCTTGCCACGTCGACCGCATGGGAGGGCCATACGTGTTCGCACGCTGGCGACGCGTCTCGGGATTCCTTCAGTGGCAGTTCCGTCCTCTTTTTTTCTGGATCCGGATCAGGTGTATCTGCACCGAATGCTAAGGGCGATAGCACGTAGGACAACTGTGTCACGGTTAGAGCCCACGCAGTACGCACACCCTGATGCCTGGCTTGCTCCAGCTAGTGAATATGCTCGGCGTTTCAATGCGTGGCCTGAGACCATTACTGCTTCTGAGGAGTTGGCAGAGCGTTTGACGTTCAGGGCGCCAGCGTTCGGTCGAGTGATGCCATTATGGAAGCATGCACCTCAAGGACGTTCGGCTGACGAAGAGCTTCGCTCCAGGACCTATGAGGGCGCATACCGACGCTACGGCGCTTTTCTGGATGCCAAGGTAGTGAATCGGATTGAATACGAGCTGGACGTAATTCAAAGGATGGGATTCGCTTCGTACTTCCTTGTGGTCGAAGACATCGTCAAGCGCTCGCCACGCATCTGTGGCCGAGGCTCGGGTGCTGCCTCGATTGTTGCCTATGCCCTTGGAATTACCAACGTATGTCCCATCAAATTCAATCTGTACTTTGAGCGGTTTCTCAACCCTGATCGCAAGGATCCTCCTGATATTGATGTGGACTTTGCATGGGATGAACGAGACGAGGTAATTTCCTCTGTGCTCAAGGATTACCAAGGTCACGCTGCAATGGTGGCGCAGTTCGTCACATTCGGGCCGCGCATGGCTATCCGAGAGATCGCAAAGGTATACGGCTTGAGCGAGTCGGAAATCGGCCAGATGAACAAGCTATGTTCACGTCTCTGGCATTGGGGAGAGAGTGAAGCTGATGAAGAAGGGCACCTGATGGAACCCAGGTCGCCGTGCGGGAGGACGACCGATGGTGCTGACCCGTGGCGTCGTGTGATGCGATGTGCACAGTGGTTGATCGGAACGCCTCGTTATCTTTCGCTTCATCCTGGCGGGCTCGTTATTACGCCCAATCCCATCGATGAGTATGTGCCGGGGGAGATGGCGCCTAAAGGGGTGCCAGTTATCCAATGGGACAAGGACGCAGTAGAAGCTGCAGGACTTGTAAAGATCGATCTTTTGGGCAATCGTTCTCTCGGCGTACTACGTGATGCCCTCGACCATGTGCGGGAAAACGGCCACTACATAGACGAGTCCACATGGGAACCTGAGGACGATCCAGCGACCATAGCAACTGTTGCACGCGGAGAGACCATGGGGTGTTTCTACATAGAGAGTCCGGCGATGCGACTGTTACAAAAGAAGACAAGGAGAGGTGATTATGAGCATGTGGTGATTCATTCGAGCATCATTCGGCCCGCGGCCAATCGCTATATCAGGGAATATGTCCGTCGCCTTCATGGTGGGCGATGGAAACCCATTGACCCGTTGCTGGAAGAGGTATTGCACGAGACATATGGACTTATGGTGTATCAGGAAGACATCTCGAGGACCGTGCGTGCGCTCGCCGGATTTTCTTCTGCAGAGGCAGACGAGCTTAGAAAGGTGATGAGCAAAAAAGATCCTCAAAGGCACCTGGGTGAGTACTACCGAAGATTTGTCCAAGGGGCTAACGCACGAGGAATGAGCGATGCATCAATTGCGTATACATGGGATATGATCCTTTCGTTTGAGGGATATTCGTTTTGCAAACCTCATAGTGCCTCATATGCTCGAGTGTCGTTTCAGGCTGCCTATCTGAAGACACACTTTCCTGCAGAATTCATGGCAGCAGTACTCTCGAATCAGGGTGGTTACTATGCCCCATGTGCGTATGTGTCTGAGGCTCGGCGAATGGGTCTCACGATACTACCCCCGGAGGTAAACGAGAGTTGTATCCGCTGGCGCGGGAAGGGGACCTTGTTGCGTGTAGGGTGGCTTTCTGTCAGAGGCCTCTCGAGGGCGACTGCTGAACGTATCGTCATGGAACAGAGACGGAAACCGTTCAATGACATAGGCGATGTGCTCAGTCGCGTGCGGCCTGGCCTCGGTGAAGCTCGGGCGCTTATTTTCAGCAGGGCGTTTGAAACATTGCACCCTGGAGAGCCTACAGGAGCCTTGCTATGGGAGCTTGCGTGGTGGACTAAGCGTCAAAAAGGGTTGCGGTCTGCAGTTGCGGATCTGTGGGCGCGACAGGAGCATCAAGCGGAACCACCGGTCCCAGAAGAAGGAAGGCTTCGGCGTTTGAGAAGAGAATTTGGCGTATTAGGATTTTTGTGCGATTGCCATCCTATGAGTTTGTTCGCCGATGTGCTCGAGGGACGAGGATGTAGAAAGGCACAAGAACTTGGGCATTTTGTAGGACAGCGTGTACACGTGGCTGGCTTCCTTACCGCTGAAAAAATAGTTGCTACGAGAAAAGGCGAGCTTATGGAGTTCGTCACCTTTGAAGACGAGACAGGATTGATCGAGACAGTATGTTTCCCGGGCACCTATCGGCGTTTCTCTCATATGCTCGACCACTACCGTCCATTTGTGCTCGGCGGGATCCTAGAAGAAGACTACGGTGTAGTGACCTTGACGGTAGATCATGTCGAACCTATTCATCCGCTTTCTGTGGATGACGTGGCCATGGCTCCGCGTGGTTCACTGCCCACGAGCGAGAAGAGCCGTGCGGTACGATGAGCCCATGCTCTAAATTCCTTCGGGTCGTAACGAGAAGGATACCGCTTGTAGTGGGCATACATGGCCGAGGCCACAAGTGCTGCGCTAAGAATTGGTTTTCTCAAATCAGGATTTCGGTACAGTGCACAGATTCTTTTAGGCAATGAGAATGCCGAGAAGAAAAAGTGCTCCGGCGTGCTCACGTGATCTATGTCCTGAGCGTTGAGGAGGCCTGATGTGAGCAGTGCAGCGATCTGAGATGACTGCAGCTGCTCACACATGAGGCGCAAGACATCGAGATGGGCCAGGACAGCGCCCCTACTGCGTTGAAACATCGTTGCAAAAGGCCAGAGGTGTTCAGTGCGGGGCTCATTGTGGGAGTGCAATGCCTCTGAGGCGACAGCAGCAGCCATAGTACCTGCAACAAGTGCCGTAGCAACTCCGCTTCCATTGATAGGGGTGACCATAGATGCTGCTTCTCCTATAACCATGAAGCCAGTGGTGACGAATCGATCCAATGGGCGCCGTATGCGTATAGGCCCGCCGCCGGCAGAAACCTTTTTTCCAAAATATCCTTGCTTTGTTGTGAAGTCCTTGATCGAGTCCCTGAGCACTGTACTCCCATAGGACGCCTTACATCCCATGAGGACATAGGCTCTTCGTTTCCGTAAAGAGAGATACGAATATTCGGTTGAATAGCTACCCAGGCTTCCTAGCCTGATCCAGAGTTCCTCGTCGTTGTGCAATCCCGCACGAACTGCTTCTAGCGCCTTTTGCCAGCGAATTTCATGATAGGCGTTGAACGCATGCACAATGTCGTCAGAAGATTCGGCAAACTCGATACCACACTCAGGATCCAAGGTTCGTGTGAGAGACGCAGCATATCCGGTCGCGTCGATTACGAGCCTTGCCTGAGCTTCGTGTGTGGAGGTCCCTTTGGAGAATCGTACACCAAAGACATGGCCTCCTCGCATGAGGGTACTGCTCGCTGTGTAGTGTTCGAAAAAAGAGACACCGTGCTCGAGGGCCCTGTCGAGCAATTTCTTGCAGAGCGCGTCGAGAAAAACAGGAACCGTGGTAGTCGCATGGTATGAAAAGGCCTCGGTGCCTGTGGGTGCAAAGACCCGTATCCGTCTCGGACAATAGGGGATCTCGTCATCGGTGGGATAGGGCATGCCGATGCGTGGAAAGATAGTAGCTTCGGTTTCTACTATGATAGATTTGCCTATGTGGTCACTACTATGGGCCTCGAACAGTCCTACGTGGAAACCCTTTGCTGCCAGACCGGCTGCTGCAGCCAAACCAGCTGGCCCTGCGCCAACGATAATGACATCAAAGTCTACTGGTCTAGGCACTACTCCAGCACGTAGGCGCCGCGATGCAACACGGTTTGACAGAGGAGAGGTCGCTTCTCTATAGTGAATGCACTTGTTTCGGCACGCATGGTTCATAGCATGTTGGAGGGACGCTACTGTGTCACGATCTGGGAACGCAGCGGTAATGAGCGCCATCATACCAGGACTCGGCCAGTTCTACAACGGCGACTTTGTCCGCGGTATATTCTGGTTCGTGGTGACACCGGGACTCTGGATTGGCTCGGGCGGATTCTTGGGCTGGATCTGTCATGTCATCTCTGCTATCACCGCATATCGTAGAGCTCGAGATAAGGCTTGCCAGTAACATCCTGCCAAGTGGACATGTGCAGTGGCTGCTTCCTATGAAGTCCTTGTAGCCTCAGCACAACTTCTGCAGCGGACGTGGTATGAGTGTCAGGAACGAGTCAGACAATCCATTGGACATTCTTTTAGCCCCAGCCTCTGTCGTCGTTGTTGGTGCAACCAACAACCCGATAAAGTACGGGAACATGGTAGTTCAGAGCTTGCACAGGATCGGATACCAAGGTGCACTCTACCTTGTCAATGCACATCGAGAAACGATCATGGGAATGCGCTCCTATGCTCGTGTGGTTGATATACCAGGCACTGCCGAAGCTGCGATTATTGTGGTGCCGGCCGAGCACGTGCCTGAAACCCTCGGGCAGTGTGGCAGCAAGGGCGTCAGACTTGCAGTCGTTATCACAGGTGGTTTTAACGAGGTAGACGATCCGCAGGGACTGAAGCTCTTTCAGGAGATGCGCGCTGTGGCAGAGCGCTTTGGAATACGTATTATCGGTCCCAACACATTTGGCGCCTGCACTCCTGCTGCACGCTTTAATGCCTCTTTTACGCCTGACTTTGCCGAGCTGAGACCTGGCAAAATAAGTATTGTCAGTCAGAGCGGAGGAGTCGCTCACATGATGGCCTTTCAGGCCATGCGGGAAGGATTGGGGGTGCGGTGTGTGGTGGGGGTGGGAAATAGGGCAAATGTGGAATTTCATGATATGGTGAAATTCTTTGGCGACGATGCCGAGACCGCTGTGATAGGCCTCTACCTTGAGGGCATTGACGATCCGCGAGAACTCATTGAGTCTTCTCGAACAGTTACTCCCAGAAAACCAATTCTTGTGTACAAAGTCGGGAAGTCTAGGGCTGTAGAGCTACCAGCCCGGTCTCACACTGGTAGCCTCTGCGGGTCGTACGCCTTGTACAAGGCCGCCCTCCGGCAGGCAGGGATCCTGTGGACCGAGAGCCCGCAGGAACTTATGGATGCGGCTAAATTGTTTACCATAGAAGAACCACTGCGTGGCGATCGAGTGGCCATCATCTCCATCCAAGCAGGGGCAGCACTGATGCTTGCCGATCTTTGTGTCTCCATGGGGCTTGAGCTGGCCACACTGAGTCCTGAGACGCGACAGGCACTCAGTCACCTCTTGCCACCGAAAACCTATATCAATAATCCTGTTGACATGGGTTTTATGTGGTTGCCTCCCGTATTCATAGAGGTGGCAAAGAGACTTCTGGAGGACGACGCAGTGGACATTGTAATTATGTATGCACTTGCGCTACCTGGACCCATGACCGAGATGCTGAAATGGGTGGCATCACAACTCATCCCGTATCGACAGCGCGGAAAAATACTCATGCTGTGTACCGATATCAGTACGTGTTCGCTCTATGAAGAGTTGGCGGCCATCGAGCAGATGGGTGTGCCAGTGTATGTGTCTCCCGAAAGAGCCATGCGATCCCTTGCACACAAAGTACGCTATGAAGAGATAAAGCGTCGGTCTCATGGCACGGGTGACAGCGATGCTGCTTGCTACGCAAGTAGCCCAACAAGCCGTAGCGCGCTTTCTGCAGCCAGTTCAGTGCCAATGTTGTCTCGTCCCACATCCGACCCCACAAGGTAGAGTCCTTCGACCGGAGTGAGCGGATCAGGTCGTTGCGTACCCGTTTGGCCGGCACGTTGCGCGATACCGACAATATCGGGAAAGAATCGATGGCTCACCTGTGTGATACGACCCAACGTACTGAAGTCATACCACATGAGATGCTTTTCTATGTCAGGGTACAGTTGGAAGAGGTAGTTGAGATGGTAGTCTATCCAGGCCTGCCAGTTCTTCGAGTGGACCGGTGCAAGGCCGTAAAAGTTAACCAGTTGGCATCCTTCGGGGGCTAGGTCTGGATCCATGACCGAGGGCACAGGGATAAATGAATTGATTCCCTTGTATCCTTTTGGCGGTACATCTTCGGCAAGGGCTTGCATCAATTCCATTGCACCTTCGAATGCACCCTCTTTCACATTCCTCAGGATAAGAGGTGCCTCAATTACCACCTCATCGAGAGCGAGTTTCACATAGATCATCCCCATTGGCGTATGCTCGACGAGCCTGCCTGGGGTCAGCATCCGGATACGCTCGACATAGGCGTGTGGGAAGTGCTGCTCGCCCGCCAGACGCAATACTGTTTCTCGTATACCTGCGTTGCTCACGACAATAGGTGCTGAGATGAGATCTCCACCGGCAGTGACAACTCCTTTTACCCTGCCATGTTCGATCACGATAGAGCGGACAGGGGTCGATGTCATCACCTGGCCGCCGTGGTCTCTCACCACCTGGGCAAGGACAGTGGGGATTTTGATGCATCCTCCTCTGGGATAGCCAACATTGGCGTCCTTCTGGCAATTCTGGTAGACACGGATAAACTCCCCTGTAGACGTCTCTCCAAGCGTGGTAACGCAAAGAATAAGGGTTTTTTGGCGCTCGAGCGCGAGGATGGTGGAAATGCTTGTAAACTGTTTGAGCCATTGACTGTATGGGACATTGTCCAGGGCAAAGGTATGTTCGTAGGGCATCTGTAGAATAGTGTCCTGTATGCGGAGGGCAGCCTCTATATCCTCGTCTGCCAATCCGAATCCTTGGTAGATTCGTACAAGCTCCTGCCGTGTAGAAAATGATGCATCGGGATACGGATACGGTTGCTCATCGATAAACATGAGGGGGCGTTGTTGGGTTGAGGCATGCCACCAGGCGAGTTCGTCAGGTCGGCCAATACGTTTCATTATGTCTCCAAATGGGCCTTTCTCGCATCGGCCGAACATGTGAACGAAAAGATCGATTGTGAATCCCTGCTTCTGATAGCCTGTGCACCTACCGCCAAGAAAGGCGTTGTGCTCGAGAATAAGCACGTTGCGTTGTTGGCAGGCCAGAAGCGCGCCAGCTGCAAGGCCACCTATACCTGCGCCGATAATCACTACATCTACGTCATGTTTGAAGCGCACAATAAAGTTCTTCCATGGCAGAGGCCGAAAGGTTGATACCCATTACTACGGCACACGAATCGGTCGCCTAATATAGCCGTTGCTGTGAAACCAGCGTATAGCCTTTTTCAGCACTTCCTCGTAAGGTGTGAGCGTCAATCCCAACTCCCTGACGGCTTTCTGGTTTGAGACGTGCATGATCCGTTTAAGAAACTTGGCACTGCCAAGGGTAAACATCGTGGGTTGTCGCAAGAGGTGAGCGACAATAAGCTCGGCGAAAAATGAGAACACCAGGGCAAGCGGGTAGGGAATGGCCATTTTTGGCCGAGGCACGCCGGTAAGATCTGCTACGGTGTGAAGGAGTTCTGAGAGCGTAGTGTTTTTATTACCCAAAATATATCGTTGTCCCGGTCTGCCCTTTTCCATTGCAAGTCTGTGGCCTACTGCCACATCGTCGACATCGATGACATTGAGGTACATTTGTGGGTAGAAGGGCATCTTGCCGTTGAGAAAATCAACAATGAGTCTTCCAGTAGGTGTTGGTTTTACATCGCGTTCGCCCATGGGCCCTGTAGGGCACACAATGACAACAGGAAGTCCTCTTGCATATGCTCGGTAGGCCTCGAATTCGGCAATGAATTTAGTGGTGACATACGGTATGTTGAGATCACCGAGATCCCATGCGGTTTCCTCGTCTGCAAGCCCACTGTTTTGCGCGGAGCCGACTGCCGCAACAGTGGAGGTGTAGACAACCTTTTCTATTCCAGCCTCGAGGCATGCCTTGAATACATTTCGCGTGCCTTCGACGTTGATTCTGTAATACCGTGCGGTCGGATCGCCCAACGTGTACAGGGCAGCTACATGGTACACGAAGGTGCATCCCTTGAGAGCGACCACGACGGAATTATAATCAGTGATATCGCCATGTACTTCTTCGAGGTCGAGCCCTCGAAGGTTGAGCCTGTTGCTGTTCGGTCTGACCAGGACTTTGACCTCCTGACCGCCCCTAAGGAGTTCGCGTACGACTGCAGATCCTACAAGTCCTGTTGCACCAGTAACGAGTGTCTTCACCGTGTACCTCCGCTTTGCTGACGGCCTGCCTGGCGAAACCTGCGCAGATCTTCGACCGAGCTAGCCCGTGTGTGGAAGCATATGTGCCCGATGGATCTGAACTCGACGTGAGAGGTGCCTTCGGATCCATACCACGTCTGTGTGGGTATAGCTCATCGTTGAGTAGTAGATGTGACGCCTGTAGACGCGACCATATCCTGTACGATTCGCGCTTGTAGTTCTTTGTAAGTAGCTGGCGGCTCATTTGTATTCGATCTTCGCACCATCACCAAGGCTCCTGAAGGGCATTTTGTGGAGCAGATACCGCATCCGATACACCGGTCAGTATCGACCCGGACAATATCTTCGACCAACGATAGGGCCTCCATATGGCACGTCTCGAGGCAGGTGCCGCAGCCAGTACAGATGTCAGGGGAGGCGCTGACGTAGAAGTTGGACTTCGCTGCCATCGAGGGCATGTGCGCACTCTTGATACTCTTGAGTATGCCGCAGCAGCAGCCACAGCAGGCACAGATAAAATCTATATGCTTTTGGGTATTTGTCGATGTGAGCACAAGGCCATGTTCCAGTGCTCGCTCTATGGTGTGTTGAGCCTCTTCCCGAGTAATCCGGCGACCGAACTTTCTATCTATAATAAACCTAGCGAACGGACCGAACTGCAAACATACATCCTTTGGTGCTGAACAGCTTTTTCCGAGCAATCCCTTTTGGTGCCGGCAGTAACAGGTAGTCAGGCAGATGTCCTGAGCAGTGTCGATGTAGCGAGATACCTGTTCGTAAGTAAACACTTCAGTTGTAGCCTCGATGCTCGTTTGCACCGGAATGATGCGCGCGAAAGGTGTAATATCTGGCGGACGTTGTGCCGCCGGTGAACTGTGCAGGACTTCCTCGAACAGTCTGGCCAGTTCTACATCAGCCGACGAGCGTTGACCTCTCATGAACTGGAGCTCGAACACGCCTGGCAAAAGCTGAAGGATCCGATACTGCTGGGGATGGTCAGGTCGGCAGTAGAGAAGACCTTTGTTCGTCATAGCTTCGAGTCGCTGTGCCACACGTGCAGGCTCCTCGGCGAGCTGTTGGGCAATCTCCAGAGGGTTGTGAAAGACCCCTGGTGTCATAGCAAGCACGGTGCGCGCTTCGTCCTCGTTGAATAGTACTTTGAGGAGCTGCTTGAGATGGTTCGTCGGCATCGCGCCAAAACCAATGGTGTTGTACATGTCGACAAGGCGGTCATACAGATCTGCTTCATTTTGCATGGCAGACTCCATGAAGTGAAGTGTGAGTTTTGATCATTTTAGTCTTGTTGCCACATGATACTCAAGTGGACTGGAGACGTCATGGGCACATGGGCGGTATGCTTGCCGGCTATTGCATGCTTGTGGTTAAATGACGGGCACGCTCAAGCGTCAGGGGTGTAGTGCCGAACATATAGGAACGTAGCTACAAGCAAGGAGAGGAACTGCTCAAATGGGTGTGATTGAACAGATCGCGCTTTGGATCGTACAGGTAATGGATATGCTTGGATATACGGGCTTGGTCTTCATGATGGCTCTTGAGAGCATGATCGCTCCAGTACCGTCAGAGATTGTCATGCCTTTTGCAGGATTTCTCGTAGCACAGGGTCGTTTTTCTATTGCAGGAGGAATCGTTGCCTCCTCGTTTGGCACGCTGATAGGGTCTCTGATCGGCTATTATATGGGAAAGGTCGGTGGCTATCCACTCATTATGAGATTTGGTAGATATCTGCTTCTCGATCGGGAACACCTCGATTACACAGTGCGTTGGTTTGAGAAGCGAGGCGATATCACTATTTTTGTGGCTCGGTTCATTCCTGTAGTGAGGCACCTCATATCGATCCCTGCAGGCGTGGGCAGTATGAACCTTGCGAAATTCAGCTTCTACACCGTTCTTGGTGGTACCATGTGGAATACAATACTGCTCGTAGCGGGTATGTGGCTCAAAGAGCAGTGGGGCCTTATTCACGAATATTCCAGGGAAATCGATTACGTCGTTTTGGGAGCGATCCTTGTTATAGGTACGTGGTGGTTCGTTCGTCAGATCAGACGGAAAAGACTCCAACGTGAGCGATTGCAACGAAGTGACTTGACCAGTGGATAGCACAAAGACATATGGGAGAGACAGTGCAGCAGGCAGCGTCCTGGTATGAGCGAATCGCCCAACGTAAGCCGTGCTGCAAAAAGTACCACCAGGGCTCTGCCACGTTTGTCAAGAGCCGCGTTGTGTTGGTACGCCCGGAAAAAGCAGTGTACAATTACAATACGCTTCTGGCTGTGCGAGTTGCATACAACTGTTGATCTAAATCCTTCAAAGAGACTATCCTACAACGCAACATGGCAAATGTTTTTTTTCTATCATGGTTGACAATTGATCAGTCATTTCCTATACTGCGTCCCACTGATTGGCGACCTTTCAATTAACGGTGATGAAGGGGGTATACGATGAAACACAAACGTTTGGCATGTATGCTGGTGACTCTCGCTGCACTCGCGATTGCCGCACCAGCCCCCGCAGCGGAGACAGATGCATTTAAGGGCAGCATCTACCTGGCACCCACCGCAGGGGGCATATTCTATTTTGACGAGCCTAACATCCGTGACCATGCGATCATGGGTGGCCGCCTTGGATACTATCTGACGGATCGATTGAGCCTTGAGGGCTCCTTTGAGTACAGCTTCTCTGAATTCAAGGGACAAGGATTTCCCAAGAAACTGCCTATCTCGCTCCAAGCAACCAAAGGTTCCTACGACGGGTTAAATGCGAACAACTATTTTATGCTCTTCAATTGTATTTATCGTTTCGGACCGTTGGGTGACACAAAACTATCGCCGTTTCTCCTTGGTGGTATTGGGTGGGATCAGCTCGAGACTACCCGATTTGACAATACAGGATTCCTGGGGAACTATGGCCTCGGAGTGATGTACGATCTGAGCAAACATTGGGCACTGCGTACTGAGGTCAGACATTTACTTGCCACAGATCCTCGTTACAATAACTTTGTTGCATCAATGGGGGTGATGCTCAAGTTTGGGTTGCCTGAAGAGGCTGTTGCTGAACCGCCGCCACCGCCTCCACAACCACCTCCGCCACCCCCACCGCCGCC
>FWPV01009411.1_pt1 | contig 16530 bp, 9 predicted proteins | sample 2228371 | NCBI WGS metagenome assembly FWPV01 (sample SAMEA103939776, study PRJEB20133) | metagenome | reverse complement strand
GCCTGACACCCCAACACCTTCTTCCCCCTACTCCGCCCCCAGCCTTTGCAGCCGGATGTTGCGCAGCGCCGCCTTCGCACTGTAGGCCGACACGCCCAGTCCCGTCAGCCACGCGAGGTCGGGCTGGAGGGTGAACTTGCCCCCCGCCCGCGGCACGTCAATCACCCTCTCGTCGTCGAGCCAGGCTTGCACCCGCTCGTCAGTCACCCGCACGCGCACGGCATACCAGCGCCCCGCCTCGAGCACGGCAGTTCCCTGTTCGACCGCGATCTTCCCGCGGCCCGCAAACGCCCCGCCCTCGACCGCCTTCCACCCCTTCAGCGTCTTGCCGTCGAACAGGCTCTGCCACTCGCCCGGCTTCGGTGCCGCGGCGGCCCCAGGCTCGATGCGGCGGAGGCGGATGTTGCGAACCGCGCCCGTGGTCGCCCAGGCGCAGAGGCCAAAGGGCGCGACATTTCTCCAGACTTCAGCCGTCGAGAAAGTGTGCGCTGCGATGTCCATGTCAACCACGCTCTCTCCTTGCAGCCAGGCCTGAAGCTTCGCATCGGTCACGCACAGCTGCACCTGATACCAGCGGTCGTTCTCAAAGGCCATCTGCTTGACCGTCGGGTTCCTGGATGCGGGGGCACCATCCGGCCGATCTAGCCCCACTGCAGTGCCACCGAACCCCCCGACCACAAGTACGCACCGTGAGTCCCGGATGGGGAAGAGCACGCCACAGAAAATGCTGTCGCCCTTGACTCTCGTGGCCTCCAGCGACACCTCATAGCCGCTCTTTGGGAAATCCTTCTCCCAGGCGATGGCGGCGACCTCGGCGGCGCCGAGGGTGAGGGCGGCGAGGCGGTCCTCGTAGCAGGACAACCCCGGCGGATTGCCCGCGGCGGCGAGGGCTCGCTCGGCAAGGGCGGGGTCCTCGCCCTCGGCGAGGCGGAAGCGCTCGTCCCCCCTCTGCACCACAGCGGCGTAGGCGAGGGCCTGCTTGGCCGTGAGGTCGCCCACGCGGCGGGTGATGGTCTCCTTGGGGGTCTGGAGGGTGATGACGCCGTTCTCGACAGAGGTGATGTTGCCGAGTGCGCCGGCGATGGAGATGGTGCCTTTGCGGGTGGCGACGCCTTTCTCGACGGCGCCCCAGAACTCCTTGAGGAGCTTGGCCGCCTCCTGGTCGGCGGCGATAACCTCCCGAAGGTTTGAAACCTGCCCCATAACCTCCCGAAGGTTTGAAACCTGCCCCATAACCTCCCGAAGGCTTGAAACCTGCCCCATAACCTCCCGAAGGTTTGAAACCTTCGGGAGGTTAACAAGGAGCTTGTCGGCAGCGGGGAAGTCGCGAGCCTTGAAGAGTGCCCAGAGCTTGTCGGATTCGGCCTGGCAGGCGGCAAGGGCGGCCTTGAGGCGGTTGGACTGAATGGACTGAATGGACTGGATGGACTCGGCCACGAGGTCGGCGATGCCGTCGAGGGGGAGGGCCTTGGCGCCCTCGAGGAGCTTCAGCGCTTCATCGTGGTTGCCCGCCTCGGCGTGCTTCTGGGCCTCGGCCTTGATGGCATCCCACTTCGCCAGGGCCGCGGCGTCCTCTTTGGAGGCGGGGGCCGCCCGTCGCGGCGAATGATCGCGTCGAGTGTCTCGCCGTCCACGAACTCCATTGCGAAGAAGTAGTAGCCCTCGGCCTGGCCGACGTCGTATGCCTGGACGATGTTTGGGTGGCGAAGCTTGGCGGCGGAGCGGGCTTCGCGGAGGAAGCGCTGGACGAATCGCTCGTTCTCCGCCAGCTTCTTCGGGAGGATTTTCAGGGCGACGAGGCGGTGCATCGAGACCTGTCGGGCCTTGAGGACCGTGCCCATTCCGCCCTTGCCGAGCTTGCCGAGGAGCTCGAATCCGCCGAGACGCCTTGGCTCTTGCGGGGCTGTGGCCTGGGCCATTGGCCGCTCCTCCTTGCTACCCTCCCGAAGGTGTGGAGCCTTCGGGAGGGACACGTGACCGCCCTCCCGAACGTTTCTTCACGTTCGGGAGGGTAATGTGTCACGGCCACTGCGCGGCGGCAAGCCGCATTACCCTCCCGAACGTTTCTTCACGTTCGGGAGGGTAATGTGTCACGGCCACTGCGCGGCGGCAAGCCGCATTACCCTCCCGAAGGTGTGGAAACCTTCGGGAGGGATTGCATGCAGTTATGCGCGCGGCGGGGCGATACTCAAGTGGGGGTGAAGGCGACAGACCCATGGGACCTATGGGACGGATGGGGCCGGTCAGGGCACACAGGTCAGTGTAGCGGGGTTCTTGGCTTTGTGGCGGGGGGCCGCTTCTGGTATAATTCGGGGTCGCTTGATGGCCATCATGTCTAAGGAGCGCGCATGGGCGAGCCGAGGCCGAGCATCCTGGTGGTGGAAGACGACGCAAGCATGCAGGACTTCCTCACGACGGTGCTGGAGAAGGAGGGCTACGAGGTGGAGTGGGCCGCCCACGGCGGGGTGGCGAAGGAGATGCTGGAGGCCAGGACGTTCGACGTTGTGCTCACGGACATCATCATGCCGGAGGTTGACGGGGTTGAGGTGCTGGACTACGTGAAGGGGCGGAAGGGGGATACGGCGGTGATCGTGATGACGGGGCACTCGTCGGTGCGGCAGGCGGTGGAGCGGATACGGCGCGGGGCGGACGACTATTTCAAGAAGCCGTTCGAGCTCGACGAGATGTTGCACGTCATCCACCGGTGCGTGGAGCATCGTCGGGAGCGGCTCGAGGCGGCGGCCCGCGCCGCGGCGGAGGGGGCAGCGCCCGAGGCCCCTGCCCCGGCGGGCGCGAGCCCCGCCGATGCGTTCCCCGACATCATCGGGCGGTCGGCGGCCATGATGCCGGTGTTCGAGCTGGTGCTGAAGGTGGCCGACACGCACTCGACGGTGCTCATCCAGGGGGCCAGCGGGACGGGGAAGGAGCTAGTGGCGACGGCGATCCACGAGAAGAGTTCGCGGCGGGGCGGGCGCTTCATCCCGGTGCACTGCGGGGCGATCCCCGAAACGCTCCTTGAGAGCGAGCTGTTCGGCCACGAGAGGGGCTCGTTCACCGGCGCCGTGGCGCGCAAGGAGGGGGTGTTCAAGCTGGCCGACCGCGGGACGCTGTTCCTGGACGAGGTGAGCGAGATGAGCGTGCCGCTTCAGGTGAAGCTGCTGCGGGTGCTGGAGACCGGCACGTTTCGGCGCGTGGGCGGGGTGGAGGACCAGCGGGTGGACGTGCGGGTGGTGAGCGCGACGAACCGTGACCTGAAGGAGCTGGTGGCGAAGGGGGCGTTCCGGCAGGACCTGTATTACCGGCTGAACGTCTTCCCCATCGTGCTGCCGCCGCTGCGGGAGCGGTTGGAGGATATCCCCCTGCTGGTGAGCCACTTCCTGGCGAAGCTTGCGAAGTCGGGGCGCCCGTGCTGCACGGCGTCGGAGGAGGTGCTGGCGCTGCTGCGCGGCTACGACTGGCCGGGCAACGTGCGGGAGCTGGAGAACGTGATCGAGCGGGCGGTGATCCTGTGCGGCGGCGGCGCTCTGGCGGCGGAGCACCTGCCGCTGGAGTTGCGGGCGCGCGCTCAGGCTGCCGCGCCGTCGCCAGGCGCGGTGGACATGACCTTCCGAGAGGCGAAGGCGCTCTTCGAGAAGCAGTATATGCAGGGTCTCCGTGCGAGGCACGAGGGGAACGTGGCGGCGGCGGCGAAGGTGGCCGGGATGTCCCGCGCCCACTTCTACGAGCTGCTCAAGAAGCACGGCCTGGAGGGGAAGAGGGGACATTCTCCTTTTCCGCACGGCGGCGTTCGGCGCGCCGGTGGGGCGAGAAGGTGAATGTCCCCTCTTCCCCACCAAGTGAGGGGCATTGGTCAGGAAAAGTGGACATTCGTCCGGGGCGGCGGAAAAGCCACAAGTGCGGCACTCTGAACCACTTAGGGCGGCAAGCGGCTTTGCATGTTGACGAACGTATACATTCTGGTTCAGGATGTTGACATGCCGCATCATGTGGGCGTTGCGGGCCGGCACGGCGTAAGTGGTTGCATGACAACCTGTTGGGAGCGTGCTGCTGGGAAACGGTGGCTTGTGGGGGCCTGGCACTCCGTTTGCAGTTGGCCGCAAGACGGCGAATGGCGTTGAGTTCGGCTTATCTGGGCTCGGCACCAGTGGGGTCGGCTCCTAGTGGGTGAGTTGGTGTGCAATCCGGCCAGCCGTGGGGGTTCAGGCGTGGGGGCGCGCGCGTCCTGGTACGCCATGGAGCGCCGCCTGCTGCTGAGTCGGCTGAGCGAGTTGGAGGAGAAGGCCCGACGGCTCCAGGAGGCCGAGAGGAGCCTGATGGAGGTTGGCCGGGAGCTTGAGCTGCGGCGCCGGCTTGGGGAGGTGTGCCGTGCGATTCACGGTGCTGTGGACCTCCGCGAGCTGCTGGAGGTTGGCCTTGGCGAGTGCGCGCGGCTGGTGCGCGCGGAGAGGGCATCGCTGCTGCTCCACGAGGAGCCGGAGCGCGAGCTGGTGGTGGCGCGGGTGCACGGTGCCTGTCCCGCGCCATTCGAGGGTGCGCGGGTGCCCGTTGGCCAGGGGGTGGCCGGCTATGTGGCCCTCCACCGCGAGCCGCTGTGGGTGGAGGACATAGTTCGGGACGGGCGATTCCCGGTGCGGGACTCGGCCCGCTATGTCACCGGGTCGTTCCTGTGCGTGCCGGTGCAGAGCAACGGCAGGCTGCTGGGCGTGCTGAATCTGACCGATCGGGAGGACCGCCGCCCGTTCTCGGAGCAGGACGTGCGAGCCGCGGTCGCGGTGGCCGAGGAGCTGGCGGTGGCCCTGGGGCGGGTGCGGCAGGTGGAGGCCTGGCGACGGCTTCAGGAGGAGCTGCTCTGGAAGCTGGCCCACGAGCTGCGGAACCCGCTGGACGGCGCGCTGCGGTTCATCAACCTCACGCTGGCCGACCACAGCCCCGAGGAGTGCCGGCGTCGGTATCTGTTGGCGAGCAAGCAGGGGCTGGAGCGCCTCGGCGGGATAGTGGAGGGCCTGGTGGGCCTCGGGCGGTGCGCGCGGGCCAGCACCGAGCCCGTGCAGGTGAACGACCTCATCCGCCAGGCCCTCGCGCTCCAGGAGGGCAAGGCCCAGCAGCGCGGGGTGCGGGTGGAGCTTGACCTTGCTGAGGGCCTGCCGCCGGTGCCCGGGGGCGCCGGCCTCTTCCAGGTCTTCACCAACCTCGTCTCCAATGCCCTCGACGCAATGGCGGCTGGGGGCGGGACGCTGTCGGTGAGTTCCCGCGCGAGCGGTCGCGCGGTGGTGGTGCGGGTGGCCGACACTGGGTGCGGGATGGCGCCCGAGGTGTTGGAGCGCATCTTCACCCCATTCTTCACCACCAAGCCCGCGGGCAAGGGGATGGGCCTCGGGCTGGCCGTGTGCCGCGAGGTGGTCGAGCGCCTGCGCGGCCGCATCGAGGTAGAGAGCAAGCCAGGCCACGGCACCGCGCTCACCGTCACGGTGCCGTGCGGTGGGATAGAGCAGTAGCGCGGGCGAGGGACCCAGGCGCCCGGCGCCGCGCTTTTTTCGCCTCAGGGGCCGCCTCGAGGCACGGGCGGCGGCCTGAGGCCCGGGAGGCCGCCTTGGGATCCACGCGGATTCCCAAGGTGGTCCCTAAGGACGTGGAAGGGATCATGCGCATGGCCGAAGGCAGCGTCCTGGTGGTGGACGACGATTTCCTCATCCGCGAGTCGCTCACCGAGCTCTTCCGCCTCGAGGGCTACGAGGTCCACGCCGCCCAGGGCGGCAGCGAGGCGCTTCGGGGACTCGCCTCCCACACCTACGACGTGGTGTTCAGCGACATCAACATGCCGGGGGTCAGCGGGTTCGACCTCCTGCGCGAGGTGAACCTGAAGTACCCCGAGACCCGCGTGGTGCTGATCACCGGCTTCGGGGAGGTGCAGACGGCGGTGCAGGCGATCAAGCAGGGGGCCTACGACTACGTGCAGAAGCCGCTGGTGGACGAGGACATCAAGATGATCGCCCGTCGGGTGATGGAGCAGAAGCGGCTGAGCGAGGAGAACCGCTACCTGCGCCAGCGCCTGGGGATGCGGCCGAAGTTCGCCAACTTCGTCGGCCAGGACCCCAAGATCGCCAAGATATTCGAGATAATCGAGGCCATCGCCGACACGAAGACGACGGTGATGATCACAGGAGAGAGCGGGACGGGGAAGACGCTGATCGCGCGGGCCATCCACTACAACTCGTCGCGGCGCAACGGGCCGTTCGTCGAGGTGAGCTGCGGCGCGCTGCCCGAGACCCTTCTTGAGAGCGAGCTGTTCGGCCACGTGGAGGGCTCGTTCACCGGGGCGATCAGCGACAAGATCGGCAAGTTCGAGCTCGCCCACGGCGGCACGATCTTCCTCGACGAGATCAACACCGCCAGCCCAGCCCTCCAGGTGAAGCTGTTGCGCGCCATCCAGGAGCGCGAGTTCGAGAGAGTCGGCGGCACCGAGACCATCTCGTTCGACGTCCGCTTCATCCTCGCCACCAACTACGACCTGCGCCAGGAGGTCGAGGACGGCAACTTCCGCAAGGACCTCTTCTACCGCGTCAACGTAGTGCCCATCCACATGCCGCCCCTGCGCGAGCGGGTGGGCGACATCGCGCTGCTGGCCGACCACTTCGTGCGCCTCTACGCGCGCCAGAACCGCTGCGCCGTGAGCGGCATCACCCCCGAGGCCATGGCGCGCCTGCGCCAGTACGCCTGGCCCGGCAACGTCCGCGAGCTCGAGAACGCCATCGAGGCCGCCGTCGTCCTCCGCAAGAACGGGATGATCGACGTCGGCGACCTGCCCCCCACCATCGTGGGCAAGGGCGAGCCCGAACGGCTCCCGCTCCGCGAGGCCCTGCTGCGCGCCGAGCGCGACATCATCGAGAACGCCCTCCGCATGCACAACTGGCGGCGCCAGCCCACCGCCGCCATGCTCCAGATAGACCGCACCACGCTCTTCAAGAAGATGCGCGCCCACGGCCTCCTGCGTGGAGACGCCGAGGAGGAGGCCGGCGACAGCGCATAGCTCATTCATCATTCGACACTTGAGCTCTCTTGTTGCGGCGCAAGGCCGCGTTAGGAGATTGATTCATGCAGCGAAGTGGCAGACGGTTCCTTGGCTTGCTTGCGGCGGCCTGCGTGGCAGCAGCAGGGTGGGCGCCGGCCCTTGGGGAGGACGCCCGCGAGGACGCGAACCTGCGGCGCGGGCGCATCCTCTACAAGAGCGCCAAGTACAACGAGGCCATCGCCGAGCTGCGCATCGCGCTGCGGCGCAACCCCCGCAACGCCGAGGCCAACCTCTGGATCGGCAAGGCCCACGCCCGAATCTCCGAGTTCGACAAGGCCGTCGAGCACCTCCAGCAGGCCGTGCAGGGCATGCCCGAGAGCGAGGACGCCTACAGCGAGCTGACGAACGCCTACCTTGACCTCGACGCCCGCGCGCGCGGCCGGGGCGACCTCGACCAGGCCCGCGACCTCCTCGAGAAGGCCGAAAGCGCGGCCAAGACCCTCCTCCAGCGCCAGCCGAAGATGAAGGAGAGCTTCGAGCTCCTCGTCCGCCTCGCCACCCACAAGGCCAACATCTACCGCGACGCCCAGCAGGCCGACAAAGAGCGCGACATGTACGACGAGGCCCTCACCTACTGCGACGAGGTGCTGAAGATCGACCCCAACGACGTCTCGACCCACCTCGAGCGCATCCGCATCCTGTTCGGCCTGCGGCGCTTCAAGGACGCCGAGCGCCGCTGCAACGAGGTCCTAAAGATCAACCCCCAGCTCCACGAGCCGAAGCTCGTCATCGCGCAAATCCGCCGCGCCGAGGGCGACAACGAGGGCGCAATCAAAGTCCTCTCCGACATCCTGGCCACCAAGAAGACACAAATCGAGGCCATGCTCCGCCGCGCCGAAATCTACCTCGACCTCCAGAAATACGAGGAGGCCCTCGCCGACGCCAACGAGGCGATACGCCTGACCAACAAGAACCCCTACGCCAACTTCATCCGCGGCTGCGTCTACATGCAGCTCAAGAAGCTCGACGCCGCCGTCCAGGAGCTCCAGTTCGCCTCCGCAGGCATGCCCAGGCACCTCCCCAGCCACTTCTGGCTCGCCCGCTGCCTGCTGATGAAGGACCGGCTCCGCGACGCCATCGAGGAGCTCAACACCGTCGTCAAGCTCGACCCCCGCTTCACCACCGCGCGCCTCGTGCTGGCCAGCGCGCACCTCCAAAACAACTACCCCGACGGCGCGATCAACACCCTTATGGAGGCCCTCCACTTCGACTCCAAGAACGTCGAGGTCTACCGCCTCCTCGGCATCGCCTGCATCTACAAGAACCAGCCCGACCGCGCGGAGCAGTACTTCACGAAGATGCTCGAGCTCGACCCCGAGGCGGGGCGCGCCCTCCAGGTCCTCGCCCACATCCGCCTCGCCAAGGGCAAGGTTGACGAGGCCATCGAACTGTGCCGAAAGGCCCTGGACGTCGAGCCCAGGAACGTCGATGTCCACTTCCTCCTCGGCCTCGCCTACATGCAGCGCGGGCGCCTCGAGGGCGCAAAGGGCCAGTTCGAACACGTCCTCACCCTCCGCGACCGCCACCCCGCCGCACGCATGCAGCTCGCCGCCGTGCACATCCAACTCCGCGAGCTCGACCTGGCCGAGGAACAGCTCCAGCGCTGCATCGAGGAGGACCCCGCCCAGACCAGGGCCCGCTACGCTCTCGCAAGGCTCTACATCATGCAGCGCAAGTTCGACAAGGCCGAGGGCGAGCTCGCCCACCTCCTCAAGAACGAGGCCGAGCGCGCCAACGTCCACCTCGCCATGGCCGAGCTCGCGCTCGTCCGCGGCGAGAAGGACAAGGCGGCCCAGGCCGCCAAGACCGCCCTGAGCATCGACCCCAAGCTCCTCGACGCCCGCGTGTTCCTGGCCCGCATGCACATCGCCGACCAGAACTGGGCGGGCGCCCTCGGCGAGCTCGAGGCCGCCCTCAAGGAGAACCCCAGGCACGCGCCAGCCTACGAGGCCGCAGTCATACAGGTCCACCTCGGCCGCTACGACGAGGCCGTAAAGCTCTTCGAGCGGGCCGTCCAGAACGACGTCGCGCCCGCCGCCGCCCTCGCCGGCGCCGCCGCCGCCCACCAGCTCGGCGGCGACTACCGCGCCGCCCTCGCCAGCATCGGCCTGGCCGACAAGCAGAAGCCCAACGACCCCCTGATCGCCCTCCAGACCCTCAACATCTTCCTCGGCCAGGGCGACGCCCCCAACGCCCGCACCCTCCTCAAGCAGTCGGCCGCCTACCTGCCCGAGCTGGTCCGCGACGCCTACACGAGCTTCCTCGAGAGCTTCGCGGAGGACAAGGCCCGCGCCCGCGCCGTCTCCGACACCCTCACACGCATCATCTTCTTCGGCTCCCGCGGCTGGCACGACCAGGCCGAGGAGCACTGCAACCTCCTCGTCAAGCTCGCACCCGACAACACCTTCGCCTACACCGTCCTCGCCAACGTCTACCTCGCCACCGGCCGTCCCGAGAAGGAGGTCGCCACCCTCAAGCGCCTCGTCGAGATCGCCCCCAAGGACCACCGCCACCGCATCCGCCTCGGCAAGCGCCTCATCGAGCTCAGCCAGTTCCACGAGGCCCGCAAACAGTTCGAGATCGCCGCCGCCGACGACCCCAAGGCCATCGAGCCCCGCCTCCAGCTCGGCGCCTACTACCTGCGCCTCACCCAGTACGACCTCGCCGCCGCCCAGGCCCGCGAGGCCCTCAAGATCGATGAGACCAACCCCCGCGCCCTTGCTCTCCTCGCCTCCTGCCAGCTCGCCGAACGCAAGATCGAGGACGCCCGCGCCACCCTCAGCCGCATCACCGAAGCGAAGTCCCTCCCCCAGGGCGACCTCCCCTACCTCCAGATCGCCGAGCTCGACCTCCTGGAGGGCAAGGTGGACAAAGCGATCGCCCAGTACGAGGAAGCGGTGAAGGCGCAACCCAAGAGCATCTACGCCCGCATGGGCCTCGGCGAGGCCCTCCGCACCAAGGGCAAGCTCCGCGAGGCCATCGAGCAATTCCGCGAAGCGCTCGCCATCGACTCCACCTTCTCCCCTGCCCTCATCGCCCTCTCGCGCGCCTACCGCGACGCCAACCGCCTCGACCTCTCCCTCGAGTACTGCGAGCAGGCCGCCCAGATCAACCCCTCCGACAGCAACGTGCGCTTCGAGCTCGCCGCCATACGCTTCGCCCAGAGGAAGTTCGACGAGGCCATCGCCGAATACACCCGCGTGCTCAAGGACCGCCCCAACGACTTCCGCGCGCGCGTCGGCATCGCCCAGGCCCTCTTCGAGGCCGGCGAGCGGCAGGCCGCCATTGACCAGCTCGGCGACCTCCTCAAGCAGGTGCCCAACCTCCCCGTCGCCCACGCCGCCCTCGTGAGCTTCTACAAGCGCCTGGGCGAGATCGACAAGGCCCAGGCCGAGCTCGAAGCCCTCGCACGCACCGCTGGCATCAACCCACCAGGCGCATTCGACCTCGCCGTCCTCTTCGTCCACAAGGACCGCCTCGACGCCGCCCTCGAGATAGCCGACAAGGCCCTCGAGGCCCGCAAGGACGACCTCCTCTTCCTCCTCGTCCGCGGCACCGCCCTACAGCTCAAAGGCAAGCTCCCCGAGGCCATCGAGACCTTCAACAAGGCCCTCGCCCAGGCCCCCAAGAACCCACGCCTCGCCTCCGTCCTCGCAAACGCCCTCGTCGCCAGCGGCAGGACCGCCGAAGCCCGCAAGACCATTGACTCCGTAGACCTGGGACCGGACCTCCAGGCGGCCTACCGCAAGCTGATCGACAATCTCTCGGCCGGCGGCGACCCCGCACGCCTCACCGCCAACGCCCTCAACCAGGCGGTCCTCTACGCCGACGCCAACTGGCTCACCCTGGCCCGCGACACCTACGAGCGCCTCCTCAAGGCCACACCCGGCAACCTCGCCCTCCTCCACCTCCTCGCCGCCACCTACGAGCGCATGGGCGACCGGCCCAAGTGCCTCGAGGCCTACCAGCGCATGCTCGAGGCCAGCCCAGACTACGAGCCCGCCCTCATGCGCCTCGCCGCCCACCACCTGGCCGACAAGAACTACGACGCCGCAGCCTCCGTCTTCCGAACCCTCCTCGGCCACAAGCGCGACGACATCGGCCTCCAGCTCTCCCTCGCTACCGTCCTCCAGCGCCAGAAGAAGGTCCCCGAGGCCATTGACCTCTACAAGCGCATCCTCAAGGCCGACCCCAACAACGCCGTGGCACTCAACAACCTGGCCTGGATGTACGCGATGGACACCAAGGACCTCAAGGCCGCCGAGGAGCTCGCCACCAAGGCCGCCAGCCTCACCGACACCGAGTCCGCCGCCGGCGCCTCCATCCGCGACACCCTCGGCTGGATATTCTATATCACCGAGCGCTACGACAAGGCCATGGAGCTCGCCCGCCAGGCCGTCGCGGGCCTCCCCGGCAACGCCGAGGCCCACTACCACCTCGGCATGATCTACTTCAAGAAGAACCTCCGCGCTAGCGCCGCCCGACACCTCCTCATCGCCCTGCGCCTCGAGCCCGACATCCCCGAGAAGGACGAGATCAACAAGGTCCTCGAGCGCATCCGCCAGCGCAGGCCCTGAGCCGCCCGATTGCGGATTTCCAGGCCCCACCCCAGCCATCGGTCCGATGGGTCCGATCCGTCGGACCCGGCCGATCGGCCTGCGCCCTCGCCCCGCAGGATGTGCATACTTGCACACCATTCTCGTTCCGCGTGCAAGTATGCACGCCCTACCTGGCCGGCGGCGGGAAGGCGGGGTCGGCGGCGCCGAGGCTCACCGTGTCGCGGCCAGGGGCGGCGATGCCGCGGCGCTCGAGCAGCGAGCCGTCGTTGCGATAGAGGTCCACAAGCCCCTTGCGGAGGTTGACGACGGCGCGGACCTCGGCGATCTGGCTCTCCACGAGGTCGCGCTGGGCCTGGGCGACGAGGAGGGTGGTGGACTTGCCGACACGGAACTTCTCGGTCTCGGCCCGCAGGGTTTCCTCGCGGGAGGCCCGTGCGGCGGCGGTGGCGGCGACCTGCTCGCGGAAGGTGGCGACGGCGATGTGTGCGGAGCGGACGTCGAGCTGGGCGAGCTGGGCGAGGTTGGTGAGGGCCTCGTCGAGCTGTTGGCGGCTGAGCGTGGCGCGCTCGTGGCGCGCCCTGGCGGCGCGGTTGCCGAGGGGGAACTGGTAGACGAGGCCGACCTCCGCGTCGTAGCCGCGCCCGCCAATGTCGGGCACCGAGTGGCCGAGGGACTGTGCGTAGCCGGACTTGCCGAGGTTGGCGAAGAGGTCGAGCTTGGGGAGAAGGCCGTTGCGGGTCTTCACGAGCTCGAGGTCGCCGCGGAGGACCTGGATGCGGGCCTCGTTGAGGTCGGGGCGCGCGCGGAGGGCGAGCTGGACGTGTGCCTCGACGGGCTCCAGGGCATCCTCGGGCACGGTGGGCTGGGCCTTTAGGCTGACCTCGCGGTTCCAGAGCGCCGGCCCCTGGGGGTTGAGGAGGCGCAGGAGGACGAGGCGCGCGATGGCCAGCTGGCCCCGGGCGTTGATGAGGTCCACGCGCCGCTGGGCCACCTCGGCGCGGGCGGCGGCGAGCTCGATCTCGGCCAGCTTCTCCACCCGGATGCGCTCGGCCGTCTCGGCCTCCTGCTGCTCGGCCAGCTTGAGTGAGCCCTCGAATATCTCGATCTGGCGCTGGGCCAGCGCGTAGTCCCAGTAGGCCTTCTCCACGTCGGCCACCAGGTTCTCGGCGAAGCCGCGAAGCTCGTAGCTCGAGGCCAGGGTGTCGAGCCGGGCCTGGCGCAGCGAGGCGAGGTTGACGGCAACGCCGCGGCCCTGGAGGAGGGCCTGGGTGACGCTGAGGCCGAGGTGGGCGGTGTCGCTCTTGGGGCCGGTGTCGCTGTCGGCGAACCCCCAGGCGGCCTCCAACGCCAGTATGGTGCCTGTGGGGAGGAATTGCGAGAGGGCGGCCCCTGCGGCACCCGTCCAGGAGCGCGAGATGCGGCCCCGCTCGACGCCCGCGGAGCCGCGGGCGCTGAGCACGGGGTCGAAGGCGGCGCGCTCCTCGGCCTCGCGGGTCTGGCGGATGAGGGGGTTGAGGCGCTGGACTTTGAGGGCAGGGTTGTTCTCCAGGGCGATGAGGACGGAGGTCGCGAGGTCCAGCTCCAGGACGCCCGCGGCCGGCGATGGGCCGCCTGGCGCCTCCGGCGATTGCCGATTGCCAATTGCCGATTGCTGATTGAAGTCCGTGATCCGCGATCCGTAATCCGTAATCGGCGGCCACGTGTCGGGCCGGACGCAGCCGGCGATCACTGCGAGGGCCACGCCCAACGCGCAACGGCAGGAGCGGAACGCCGCATTCGGCATTCCGCATTCGCTGAGCCTACTCATACCTGAGGGCCTCGATGGGGTTGAGCCTGGCGGCGCGCCAGGCGGGATAGAAGCCGAAGAAGATGCCGACGCCCGCCGAGAACGACAGGGCGAGGACCACGCTGGCGGTCTCGATGCTGGTGTTGAAGTCGGTGAAGGCGCCGATGGCGCGGGCGGTGGCGACGCCTGCGGCCACGCCGAGGAGGCCGCCGACGCCGCTCATGGTGATGGCCTCGATGAGGAACTGCTGGAGGACATCGCGGTCGCGCGCGCCGATGGCCTTGCGGATGCCGATCTCGCGGGTGCGCTCGGTGACGCTGACGAGCATGATGTTCATGATGCCGATTCCGCCCACCAGGAGCGAGATGCTGGCGATGCTGCCGAGGAGCACGGTGAGGGTGCGGCTCATGGCGGTGAAGCTCTCGATCATCTCGGCCTGGTTGCGGATGTTGAAGTCGTCGGGCATGCCTTCGGGGATGCGGTGGCGGCGGCGCAGCAGCGCCGTGGCGTCGGCGATGACGCGGTTTACGTCGTAGCCCTGCTCGGCCTGGATGTCCACCTCGTCGAGGTTGCCGCGCGTGCGGCCGAAGAGCTGCTTCATGGCGGTGGTGTAGGGGACGATGGCCTGGTCGTCGGGGTTGAAGAAGCCCTGGTCGCCCTTGGCCTTTGTGACCCCGACGACGCGGAAGTTGATCCCCTTGATCTTCACCGTCTCGCCCAGCGGGCTGGCCTCGCCGAAGAGGTCCTGGGCGGTCGTGGGGCCGAGCACCGCCACGCGGGCCATGCGCTCCACCTCCGTCTCGGTGAAGCACCTTCCCTTCTCCACCTCGAAGCTGCGGATGGGGAGGTAGGTGATCGAGGTGCCCGTGACGGTGGTGTTGGAGTTTCTGTTGTAGTACTTGAGTTGCGCCCTGCCGCGGACGACCGGTGCGACGAGCCGGACACCCTCGACGGCGAGCAGGGCGCGGGCGTCGTCGAGGGTGAGGCTCACCTGGGTGCCAGTCATCACGCCGCCGAACATGCTCTGGCCGGGCCGCACGATGAGCAGGTCGGTGCCCATCGCGGTCACCCGGGCCAGGATGCTCTGGCGGGCCCCCGCGCCGATGGCGAGCATGGAGATGACGGCGCCGACGCCGATGATGACGCCGAGCATGGCGAGGAAGGCGCGCAGCTTGTGGGCCACGAGCGCCCTGAGAGCCGTCTTGATGATCGTCCAGAACAGCATCCCGGCCGCTCCTAAGCACCGTCCACGATGCGGCCGTCGCGCATGGCGATCTGGCGGCGGCAGTGGCGCGCGACGTCGGGCTCGTGGGTGACGATGATGACGGTGCGCCCCTGGGCGTTGAGGGACTCGAAGATGGCGAGGATTTCGTCGCCTGTCTTGGTGTCGAGGTTGCCTGTCGGCTCGTCGGCCAGCACGATCGCGGGGTCGGTCACGATGGCCCGTGCGATGGCCACGCGCTGGCGCTGGCCGCCGGAGAGCTGGCTCGGCTCGTGCCGCATGCGGTCCTCTAGGCCCACGACGCGCAGGGCCTCGCGCGCGCGGTCGCGGGCCTGCCGCTGGCCAGCATAGAGGAGCGGCAGCTCCACGTTCTCCAGCGCGCTCATGCGCGCCAGGAGGTTGAAGGTCTGAAACACGAAGCCGATGCGGCGGTTGCGGATGGCCGCGAGGCGGTCCTTCGAGAGTTTGGAAACGTCCTCGCCTGCCAGCACGTAGGTGCCGGCGTCGGGGCTGTCGAGGCAGCCCAGGATGTGCATGAGGGTGGACTTTCCGCTGCCGGAGGGTCCGGTGACGGCGACCATTTCACCGGCCTCGATGCGCAGGCTCACGCCGTCGAGCGCGCGGATGGTGCTGCCGCCAACAGAGTACGTCTTGACGAGCCCTTCTGCCTGGATCATCGCATCCGCCTGGGGGGCCCAGGCACCAGGGGGTTGCGGGGGGCCTGCTGGCGGTCCTTGCGCCAGGCGCTGTCGGCCTCGCTCTTCCGCACCTGCACCGTCTCACCCTCGGCCAGGCCCTTGAGGATCTCCACGCGAGTGCCGTCCTGGACACCCACCTCGACCACCCGCTCCTGGGCCTTGCCGTCCGGCCCCACGACCATTGCTATCCGCTCCCGCCCCCTGCGTGTGACCGCCTCGGTTGGAACGAGCAGCACGTCGTCCTTCTGCTCTATGAGGATTTCCACGTTGGCGGTCATCTCGGGCTTCAGGAGGGCCTTGTTCGGCCCCAGGACCTCGATCTTGACCTCGAAGGTGACAACGTTCTGGGCGTTGACGCCCTTTGGTGCGATGCGTACGACTTTGCCCGGGAAGCGCTTGCCCGGGAAGGCGTCGGCAGTGACCATCACGCTCTGGCCCTCCTTCACCCCGCCGATGTCGCTCTCGTCCACAGTCGCCAAGACGAAGATGTGCGAGAGGTCGGCCAGGGTGAGGATCGTCGTCCCGCCCCCAACGTTGCTTATCGCCGAGGAGATGATCTGGCCGATCTGCACCTTGCGGTCGCTCACCACGCCGTCCATCGGGGCCAGCACCTTCGTGTCGTCGCGGCTCCGCTGGGCGAGCGACAGGGCGATCTTCTTGGACTCCACCTGGGCGGCGTTCAGGGCCACGTCCTGGCGCTTGACCTCCAAGGCCAGCCTGGCAGCCTCGAGCTTCTTGATGGCGATGCGCGCGTCTTCCACCGCCGCCTCGGCCAGAACGACGTCCTGGCGCTTGGCCTCGATGGCCAGCTTCGCCGCCTCGAGGTCCTTCACTGCCGCCTGCGCATTGGCCAGTTCCGTCCTGGCTGTGGCCTCGGCGGTGGCGGCGGTGTCGTACTCTTCCTTGCTGGCCAGCTTCTTCTCGAAGAGGGTCTTCATGCGCGCCGCCTTGTCGGCAGCGTCCTGGGCCCTGACCTGTGCGGACTTCAGCGCCGCCTCCGCGCGGTGGGTGCTGGTCACGAGGTTCTGCTCGGCGACGGCGAGGTTGTGCTTTGCCTGTGCCGCCTTGGCTTGGGCGCTCTTGAGGGCCACCGCGGCCTCCTCGGTGGCGGTCGCAAGATCGTGCTCGGCGACCAGCAGGCTCTGCTTGGCCTGCTCGTGCCGCGCCACGGCGGCCGCGAGGTCGGCCTCGGCCAG
>FWPV01009408.1_pt1 | contig 16534 bp, 9 predicted proteins | sample 2228371 | NCBI WGS metagenome assembly FWPV01 (sample SAMEA103939776, study PRJEB20133) | metagenome | reverse complement strand
GGTAATGTCAAGGTACAGAAAATCTATATGATCCCTGAGTGTGAAATATAAAAATATCATTTTTCAGGGAGAACTAATTAGTATCCATAGAAAATAGTATTTTTTAAAATTCACACTTGGGAAGCATATAGATTTTCTGTATCTTGACATTACCAATATCCATTATTCGTACTGCCTTATCTAAATTCTACATGTATTAAGTCTTTTATCGGATAAACTCAAATCAATATTTATTTCTTCAACAGATAACCGCCATCCACAACCATATTCGTACCAGTAATCCATTTTGCTGCATTAGATAGCAAAAATACTATAGGATTTGCAATATCAGCTGGCTCTCCTAAACCAAGAGGTATTTTTGACATAAGTACGTTTATTTGTTCTTCTGTAATCATTCGACTCATTCTTTTAAACATCTCAGTATTGACGTATGCTGCCACTACTGTATTAAACCTGATATTCAAAGGTGCAAATTCCAGTGCAAATGTCTTTACTACATTATCCATAGCTGCCTTGCTTGCAGCATATGCAGTTAATCCCGGAGCAGGAATGGAGCCCATTACTGAAGACACAGCCACAATACTTGCACCGTTTTTCGAGTAATTGTCTTTCTTTGTAAAACCCTTAACCAATTCAATAAAGCTGAACAAGTTTAAGTCAAAGAGTTGGCTGTAATTTTTATATTTAGTAAGTTTCAAAGGTGCCGTATAATCAATACCGGCACAATGAACAAGGCCATCCATTGGCCCTGCTTTTGCAACAATGCCATCCACTAATTCTACTATTCCGTTTATATTTGTTAAATCAAATGGAACAGAAATATGTCCTGTCCCATCCAACATATTCTTTGTATTTTCGAGATTATACTCGTTCCTGGATACAAGAACAACAAGTGCTCCTAATTGAGATAATAACTTAGATGTTTCTCTACCAATACCCGATGATGCACCCGTTACCAATATTCTTTTACCTTTAATGTCTATTGGATCATATGGCATACGTTCTCTCCAAATAATAATTTTCTAATAATAATGAATTTTACTAATACTGAACTACAAAAGAAGATCAACTAAATCTCCTATTGTCCTACAACTTTTAATATTTGAAACACTAATACTTTTATTAAATTTATCGTCTGCAAAAGCAATAAAAGCGATTACAGCCATTGAATCCCACTGTTCCAACTTGTCTAATTCAGCATCAAACCCCAAATCATCTTCTATCTCTAAATTATCCAATATCATCTTCAAAATCTCTTTTTTATCCATATTAGTAATACCTCCATTAAAAATTGAAATTCTTACTTCTTTGTTGTTTAAAATCACATTACTACAAGCTAACAACACATGCTCCCCACGAATAGCCCACCCCAAAACCAACCAGCATTAATTTGGAACCCTTTTTAATAAAACCTTTATTTAATGCCTGTGAAACAGCAATAGGAATAGTTGAAGACACTGTGTTTCCGGTAGTTTCCATATCCAAATAAAATTTTTCTTCCGGTATGTTAATTTTTTTCCTCAAATAATCCAGCATATATTTATTTGCCTGATGAAATATAAAATAATCTATATCACCCATTTCCAAATTGTTTTTTATTAGTGTTTGCTCAACAAGCTTTGGAACAACGTTTATTGTAAAGCTAAATACTTCAGATCCATTCATATACAAATTATCTTTAGAACGGATGTTTCCATTTTCATCCATATACTCTCTGGCTGTTTCATTACTTCGACTAAGTTTTAAACCTCCAGAAGGTATAATCAAGTTTTGTGCACCCGATCCATCACTTCCAAGTACAAACTCATCTATCGAACCTCCATCTGAACTTTTACATATCCATATTGCTGCGGCACCGTCACCAAAAATTGTTCTTGTACTCATATCCTTTGGATGAATATGTTTTGTATAGGTTTCAGACGTCAGTAATAGAACGTTGTTAGCAATTCCTGTAGCAATTAAGCCTTTTGACAAAGCTAACCCATATATAAAGCCTGAACATCCTAAATTATAATCTAGTGCCCCACAGGTCTTTGGAATACCAAGCCTATCCTGAAGAATACAAGCAGATGTAGGAATTAAATAATCCGGACTCTGAGTACATAACATCATAAAATCAATTTTATTTCTTAAATCAGGATTCCTATTAAAAAGCTGTATTGAAGCCTTTTCAGCCAAATCTACAGCAGTATCATTGTCAGATGCAATATGTCTGCATTTTATACCTATCTTATTAAATATTCTTTCCGAATCCCACTTATCATATTCCTTTTCCAATTCTTCATTCGTCAGCACTTTTTCAGGCAAATAATACGCAATATCCTTAATGCATATATTCATTATAAAAGACTCCCTCCTTAGAACAATTGTGCAAAGGTTTAATAATTTTAATCATTATAGATCATTACCTTGTTTATTCTTATAAATGTTTCTTCGCTTTATTGTTCAAATATTATTCTCTAAGGTAGATCTTAAAGTTTTGCGGCAGTGAATTCTCGAAGATTTTATAGTATGAAGTAACTACAAAATGTGACCATATAGTTTTCCGTTTATATTTTCCGAGAAATCTTGAGCCACAACTTCTATCCCCTTTACAAGTGCATTTTGAATAGATTTTGGAACCATTTTTGCTCCCTTCGGAAGTAACAATGCCTAAAACCGTTTTATATAATTGATTAAAATTGTGTTTGTTTCTATCACTTTCTCAGGCACAAAATTACCCCCATGGAAATAGTTAGGTTCTTTGTCAATTTAAACAATACCACACTCGGTTAACTTATGCTTTTGCTTCCCATCTTATTGGTAATGTAACTATTTACTTTTCAATGCACAACTCCAGTAATAGGACAAAATTAACTATTATATATGTTTACCATCTAAGTTTAACTTTATTATGCTGGTTTCAACTTTTTTGCGCTAATATTTTTATTAATAGTTTTAGTACTTACTTTAACTGCAAACCAAAGGATATGGTAAGTGACAAAAAGAAAGTGACATGGTATATCAGATAGGAATATGATAGAATCATTATAATTACGGTTGAAAAAATTGAAAAGCAATGAACCCGTCCGAAAAACGGTATTTTATAATCAAAGGTTTCTCCTTTATAAAAATCTCAGTTATAAATGGGAAACAGTAACGTTCCGTTTTGGCATATTTGCCTGATCATACTGTCATTAAATAACTTTTTTAAGTATAATTAAAGGCGTTTTCCAATGTACTGAAGGAAAACACCTCAACATCCAATCCCCTAGGAAATGTACTTTGTCCAAAATTAGTCCCTGCATTCGTCATCAAATACTAAATCATTGACAATTTATTAAATTTAAATTTCAATATATACATTGAGCTTCACAGATGTTTACATAATCAAAAAAATATTATATTATTTCTTCTTTCAATATAAGTTCCTTTAATTCCTGCTTTGTTAAAGGAATTTGGTTATGAGAAGAATAATTCTGCACCTTTGCTAAAGGAGCTCCTTCATTTTCTCCGCTGAATTTATTGGAATAAAGGGAAGGTATAACAAACATTCTGTCTAGCTCAACAGCATTTTTTGACTCCTCACATGTCATCAACTCTTCATAAAGCTTTTCCCCAGGTCTTAATCCAATCTCCTTAATTTTGATCTCCTCACTATTTACATTGTATTTTTTGGAAACCTCTTCAATGGTAACATCCACCAGATCTTTAAGACATATAACAGGCATCTTTAACACGAAAATTTCTCCCCCCTGCGCCCTCACACATGCTTCCAACGTCAAGTCTACCGCCTCAGAAAGAGTCATCATAAACCTTGTCATATTAGAATCGGTTACTGTTATTTCTTTACTTTCTAGTATTTGTTTTTTAAACAATGGAATAACCGAACCCCTTGACCCCATAACATTGCCAAACCTCACCGCTGAAAAAACCGTGTTGCATGTCCCCTTGTAATAATTGGCAGATACGATAAGTCTTTCAGCCAAAAGCTTAGTTGCACCGTAAGTATTGGTTGGGCTTATGGTCTTATCGGTAGATGTGAGTATTACCTTTTCCACATTATTATTAATTGCCGCTGTGATAACATTTTGTGTCCCAATAACATTGGTTTTTACTGCTTCCATGGGATTATACTCACATGAGGGAACGTGCTTCATAGCAGCTATATGAAATACGATATTTATGTCCTCCATTGCTCTTTCAATTCTTTCTTTATCCCTCACATCCCCTATCAAAAACCTTATGTTTTTGATACCGCTCATTTCCTGCATCATTATGTACTGCTTGTATTCATCACGGCTGAGTACCCTTATTGCTTTTACATCCATCCCTAACAGAGCTTTTACAAGCCCGGTTCCTACAGTACCGGTTCCACCAATTATTAGTATTTTTTTATCTTTAAAAAATTGCCTTGATTCCATAGGAGTCACCTCAGAATAATTAAGTTAAAAAACACAGTTATTCCAGATTTTTAAGCAAAAACTTCTCATGTCACAGTCTTTTTAATGTACTTGAGATGCCCATTTTTCCAATACGGGTTTTATTTCATAATCTAAAATATCACTCATCAGAACATAATCATTATTTTCACATGCATCCACCAATTCCGGCAATTTTTCCATAAGGTCCTGACCATTCATAGGTCCCGGTTTAAATCTTCCAGTCAGACAAACCGCTTGAGCAATCCATTCCAGTCCTTCAAGAATACTTGCCAGAAGCTTCTTAGCATCCTGTTCCCTCGATTGAACTGCACATTCTACAAATTCATCTATTCCCCTTATCATTTTAGGTAGGTAAATATTTATTTCTGCCAAAGTTTCTTCCACCAGCTTCTCATACTCGTTCATATTCTCTCCTCCTGTTCTTTTTTCATCTTATTGAGAATATCCGATAATACCTCAATAACACTGCAACAACCGACAAAAAAGGATTCCACCATTCTTCTTTGGATTGCAACATTTTCCTTTATGTTCTCTTCGCTTAAAGCATTTCCCAACATTCTAATCCTAGTTGTTGCCGTTACTAATGGTGCTTGGAATAAGTTTCTGGCAATATCATTATTAATTATTAAATCTTCTACTATCTTAGCTTGATTCAGGACTTTATAGATCTTTTCTTTATCCTGCAGTGAGAAAACCTTTTTATCTCTAATTCTTTTCGTCTGAAGCTTATCAAGCCGGATTATGTGCATTTCGGATTCACTTTTTATTTTCTCAAAAACTCCAATTAGCTTCTCCACTTCTTCAACAACTCTATCAAATTTCTGTTGATTTTTTTCACACACTGGAACTTTGTCATATAAAGGAATTATTGTACCATTACAGTATTTTTCAATAGTTTCCTTCAATGTCATCAATTTAGTTCCTTGAATGTACGCTCCTCCTTCTGTTGCATCAATATATTCTCTATCTTTCCCTGCTTCTGCAATTTCCAGCTCAAACCACATTAAAAACTGCTTAAAGGCTTCGTTAGTAGGTAATAAATCCCCATCAATTCCCTTAACATAAATAATGTTTTTTTCTCTCTCCATGTCAATTTTGCTTTTTACTTCAACATTTTCAGAGTGGGTAATACCGTCTTTTGTATATGCCAAGTCCTGACCCACAAACACTATGGGGTCTGCTCCAACATATCTGCCAAATGAAAAAGCTATATGGGCACATGATGAGCCCATACAAAGTTTACGCTCATCTCCTAAAATATCATTAAGCCACTCGTTTATTTTTTCTCCCTGTCTTAAACAAATTAGCTTTTTGTTATTCTTAAGAGTGTGAAAAATTTCAGGTCTTACAACCGGAGGCCCTATAAAAACAGTCTTAGGGTCAAGTTCTTTATCCTTATAAAACTTTTCGTAAGTCTTCAAAATTCTCTCAATACTTACAACTCCATCAGGTGTTATTCCATTCTTCTTGAGAGTGGATAATACTGCGTCAGTAGCTATTATCAAAGACTTTCCCTGTGCATTCTTTAATTCATGAATATTTTTATCCAAAGAAGGACCCGCAGATACAATAAAGAGAGGAACACCGACATATGAATTTTTTAGTTCTTTTATGCTGGGACTCTCTAGTAAAACATTAATATTCTCCAGATTGTTCTTTATTCCTATTATGGTATCTTCCATATCATTTCCCAATATAAAAAAGGCATGCCGAATAGTATCAAATATTCTACCCTGAATAGTTTTAATCCAATTTCCATATATAGAATAATAAGACGGAAGAATCACATTAGTAAGATTACCAAGAAGAGTTATCGTATTAACTGCAAATATTTTCCTGTTTATTTGTGTAATTATTTCCTCATCATTCCCAAAAGAGAAGAAAATATTTGGACCAACTATTTCTGAAAAATCCTGCGTATGTATATAAGTAGAAAGGATATCCATGTTTTTTTCAATAACGCATATTATACTTCTGCTGCTGATTTTCTTTTTTAGCTTTTTTATATGGTATCCCATTCCTAAACCATACACAATATAGAAAGCATCTTTTTCTTCCACACCAAGATCTTTTTCTATAGTTTGCCATTCTCTTTCGATACTGTATTTGCTGTGAACATATATCTTTTTCCCGTCTTCTGTTTGATAACGTATATTATCATAGCCTTCATTGTTTTTTTCAATATCAATAACAGGTTTATTAATCAAATTTTCATCATAGCCATACATTTTCAGAATCTTGATATTATTTTGCAACAATTGGTTATTCACAAATTCTACCCCCCTTTATGAAATCTACATGCTATATATCGACTATTTTTATAAAATCTTTAGACAAACTTAAAAAGGCCAGAGGAAATGTCCTCTGACCCTTTAACATTATGTTAAGAATTGCTATTATCTTAATAACTGAAGTACTGTTTGCGGTGCCTGGTTTGCTTGAGCTAACATGGCTGTAGCTGCCTGCTGCAAGATGTTCTGCTTAGTAAACTCCATCATTTCCTTCGCCATGTCTACATCTCTGATTCTTGATTCAGATGCCTGCAAGTTTTCTGCTACGTTATCAAGGTTGCTTATTGTATGCTCAAGCCTGTTCTGGTATGCACCGAGTTTGGATCTTTCTGCCGATACTGTTTCCAAGGCATTGTTTATTGTTGTAATTGCACTATTCGCTGATGCTTGATCACTTATATTTATACCCAATGTTATAGCCACTGTACTTTGTGCATAAGCTTCACTTGCAATACGATATAGTTTGGCAGTTGCAACAGTAGAAACCCCTTTATAATATCCCGAATAAGCTGCCTTAAGAGTTGAACCTGACGATCCAAGAGATGCTCCTGCTGACTTGAATGTATAAATTACACCATTGCCATCTTTTAATGTAGTAGACGAGGTTGCTGTATACTCATCTCCTACCGACAGTGTTGCAGCATCCATATTTCCAATCGATAGAGATATATTTTGACCTGCGTTAGCACCTATATGGAACTTGGAACTTTTGAATGTGCCGTCCAATAGTTTTTGTGTATTGAACTCAGTATTTTGAGCAATTCTTGTCAATTCCTGTGCTAACTGGTCTATCTCAGATTGAAGAGATATTCTATCTATCTCAACGTTTGTGTCATTGGCTGCCTGTACTGCCAACTCCCTCATTCTTTGTAATATTGAGTGAGATTCATTCAATGCACCCTCTGCTGTCTGAATAAGGGATATACCGTCCTGGGCATTCTTTGATGCCATGTTTAGTCCCCTTATCTGGGCTCTCATTTTTTCCGAAATGGAAAGACCTGCTGCGTCGTCACCGGCTCTGTTAATCCTGTATCCTGATGATAATTTCTCCATTGATTTTGAAGCTCCGGTGTTGGCAATTCCTAATTGCCTGTGAGTGTTCATTGCTATGAGGTTGTTGTTAATTCTCATAACCCTTTCCTCCTTGATTTTTGTTTTGGGGTATCCATTCCCCATTATAGCGGCAAAAGAAGCATCTAATCCGGCCGGTTTAAAATATGCCTCCTTAGCCGCTCAATTAATTTATCGTCATTATTGGACAATTATTTAATAGATTTTTATAAGCATATGGATAATTTAGGTATGTGATTCAATCATTTCAAACATACCAAATGTGATAATTAAATCAAATGTATTGGAATTTCATCATTTAAGCGGCTTGCAATGCATCACTGGATAAAAACTGTATGATTCTTAATCTATGCTTAAAATTTGTAGCATATATAATATCGTCAATAAATTATATTATTTTATTAGAATTGTTCAGTAATCGGATTTAACATCCGAAAATTTTTCCACTGTGTATTTCTTCAGCTCTTCCAACTTTTCATTTACCTTGTTTATATCCGGATCTTTTCCTACTATATCTTCAATACTTTTTGCATTTACTAACAAGCTTGACATAATCATAACAACCGCTACGGCCATCAATAAATATTTTTTCATATTTATTATTCAATCCTCCCACATTCACTGCTTCAAAATTATTCTAATTCCATTAACATAATATTACCAAAATGTTCCTTACATCTCAAGTTATCACCAGATTTATATATGTTTTAATCCATATTTTGTTTGCCTGTCCTGGCATAATATGCAGAAAAAAAGGCTCTTAAACTAATTAAAAATATAAGTTTTAGAGCCTTATTAATCACACAATTATCATTACTTATACTCTGTTTTATTCCGAATAACCCGTGTCTTCATATCTTGTTCCCCGAATGTTTATAACCATATTCCATCCGTCGTTGGGATTATATTTCTTTGTCCAACTGCTGCTAGGATTAACAGCACTTGATACTACCTTGTTGGCATGGCCATTCTCAAATCCGTTAAAATATACACGGATAAAATAGTCTCCGTCACTGACATTTTTGCCGTCCAAAACTATCGGGGTATTGAATTTCTCCAGTTTGGGATTTACTGTAAATGTTATAGTGGTTTCTTCTACAATTTTGTGGATGTCTGCAGTTTTTACATATTCCCTGTATTTCTTGTCCGTCCATGAATTCTGTGTCCCTGAAAAGCTCCAGCCTTCAAGTATTTTCTTGAATAAATTATCGGTATTACCCAACAGTGTGTTTTCGTCCCCATTAAAGTATTCATTTATATCCTTTGGCCCTGTCTTGTAATTCAGCACTTCATCGGAAACTTTTTTATAATTCGTTGTAACTGCTACAGGATAGGTTGTAACCTTCTCTCCCTTTAAATTAACAGTAGGCAGTTCCACATGAACTCCAAAGGATTTTATAACACTGTCCACTATGGCTTGATGTTCTGTTTTTTCTCCACCCTTTTTGTATATCTCGGTTCTAACCGTTGCAGTATATACTCCATAAGGTGTATAGTTGTAACCCGACTTTAACGGGAAAGGCAACCCTTGAAGCTTTTTATCCGTGGCAAAGGGTGCATATTTAAAGCTTTTTGTTTTTCCGCTTGCTGCTGCTTTCCGGTCCTCTGCAAAGTGCTGTGCCATGGATTTTTCAATCCTGTATGTGACTTGGGCTGTATCCCTATGCTGAAACAGTCTTTTGAACTGTCCGTCAACAGCTACTAAACTATTTGATATTCCGTCAGCATCCACATTTCTCATATATCTTTGTACCGGTATCTCGTACCTGTCACCTTCCCAGAATATCTTCTTTACAAAAGCATTGCCCGTATCCTCTTCTCCCTTTTCTATGCTCTGCGGAGCCATTTTGGTACCATCGTATACTTTGGCTTTTATGTCTATGTACTCATACCCACTGGGAAAATCTTCACTTGCTGTACCATTTCTGTCTATATAATATGTATGATTTGAAATACAGCCCTCAGGGCAGTTTTCATCGTGGCCTTTACCATGGGCTTCTCTGTATTTGTAGTCCCTCGATATATTACCCCAATATTCCTGACCAAATCCCTTGCCCGGCGTTTCTCCATTTACATGATATAAAGCTTTGAGTGGATTATCTCCCAAGAAAGCCCTCCCTGTCTTAAATTCAATTTTGGGGTATAGAGATACACTAAGTGAATTTGAAGACGACTCAACGCCTTTTAACTCTACGGGACCGTCTACCACACTTGCAATGTCCAAATCTTTTCTGTTAAAGTTTATATCTGTAATACTTGTCCACTGGTCAAAAGGACTAGGTCTTGTTAAAGTAGCTTCAATTGCATTGCCCTTATTATACGGATGAATAATACTCTTGGTATATTCGTCATAATCTAAAACATATGTAGTCTTAACCGGCTTAATATAGCTCAGTTCAATTACTTTTTCCGCTTCAGCCGATGCACTGCCCTCATTTTTTATTGTAATTAGTCCTTCCGCTTTTAGTTTTATTTTGTTATTGCCTTGCTTAAGACCTTTTACGGGAATTTTCAAGGTTGTGTTCAGGCTTATCCCCTTGTTAAACTGTAAAATATTTATCTTTTCCGCATCAGTCATATCCTTAATACTATTGAGACCACCCTCAACTATAATAATAATTTCCTCTCCGGTTGTTTCATTCAGGGCAGTTGTTTGAAAAACCACCTTGAATTCCTCAACATCACTAACATAAACGTCCGCGTTGCTATCTCCCTTGGCACCGAAAATCAGTTCCGTATCTAAGGCAGCATTAACTACTGCATCATCAATAACCACATATTCCTCTTCTTCATCCATTATTGCGGTATACCTATCCTCAAGCTCGATCAGCATGTTTAAATCCACAAGGGTATCCGGATGGATATACATATCCATGTACCAATATTGGCCTCCGGATTTGTGGTAAATTACACCCAAGCCCCATGTATATTTGGTTGGTGGCTGAATAATTACCACTCGGTTGAACCAGTACAGGTCATCTCCCATATTTTTATATCCTTCATTTTTGCTTTTGAAATAGTTGTTGTATCCGTATTTCTTTGCATCCTCAGCCACTTTGTTAATTTTATACTCAATTCCTTTTATTATGAGCTTCTCTAACCGTTTTTGGTAGTTTGGATCGGTAAGAAAGCTTGAAAAGTGAAATTCGTCTTTGATCACTCCAAAATGCTTACGTATATAAGTATCATCCCAAGGATTTTCCACCCAATTCTTTTCCTCTATATATGTAGTGTTTGATGTACTGTCCGGAGGAAAATATATATTACTAAATCTCTGACCCAAAATAGACCTTCCCAAATACCTAGGCTCTGTGCCTTTCCAATCTTCAAGCGGATATTGGTATACAATTGAAAAGAAACCCTTGCTAAGCAAATTTTCCATAACATTATTTGTCAGCGGTTTATTCCTTAGCGTATCGGGTAATCTTTCATCCTGTGATGCTTCATCAAATCCATACAAGTTATTTAAATATGCTTTACCTGTTACTTCCTTATCATTTTCAATAACACTAAATCTCATCCATTCGGTAAAATATAAATTGTCCATGTCATAGTCAATTAATTTTTTTGAAACATATTCATTAGCCAATTCGATTCCTTCTTGGACGCTCTTAGGATATCCTTCCGGGGATGAATGAAAAATATATTCATCCTTTGCATAAGCAAAACTACATTGTAAGCTTAAACAAATAGAAAATATAATACATATAGCGATTATCTTCTTAATCACTTTTTATTTACCCCATATAGCTTAATCAATATATGCGCCTTCTTCGTAAATCAATATATTTACAGAACGCTGTGGATAATCTATGTGTATCAGTCTGTTTTCAAGAATCAAACGCTCGCTAGGAAATACATCAAAACGTTCCTTCTTTTTCTTTACTAAATTCATTATAGTGTCTACAGAGCTTTTAGAAAATTTCTGCAAAAGTATTTCCTCTAACTGTTCATATTGCTTCTCCAACGGCCTAAATATATTAACTGCAATATCTAATTCTACTCTGTGTAGTTCTTTGCTTTTTTGTATTGTATCCCAACTCAAACTTAAATCAGTATATCCTTCCTTAGGCACAATAAATCCGTTCATATTAACAGTCGTTTCTGTAGGCTGTCCCTGTTTCTTTTCCGATTCTTCATATATTTCCTTCATCTTCTTTTTAAAACCTTCAGGATCATTATGGTACTCTATTGCTCTTACCACCATTTCACTTACTTCTGCTCTCGTCGCCGTTTGATTCGGTTTGTAAGTACGCACTCCGTTGCTGTAATATCCCCTTATCAGGTACTCCTCAAAACCTGCATCTATCCACCTTGTGTCTATACCCTCCACATCGGTGAATACAGTCTGTCTGGTTACAGGGCTGACCTTCAACATTTTACATATCATTTTTGCCATGTCCTTACGCTTGATTCCTTCTTTGTAATTGTAATTGTCCCAAGGGTCTATTACCGATAGCTCTTTTGCCTTCTTTACATAATTGTCATACCATTCTTTGTCTCCTGCCTCCTGCTTATACCCCATTGATGCCAAAAGCATTGCCAAAAACTCAGCTGTTGTTGTGGGATTTTGCGGCTTGAATGTTCCGTCAGGATAACCGTTTACCCCTTTTAAAGCCGTAAGCTTTGATACACTGCTTAAAAACCATGAATCGGATTTAACATCAGAAAACTTTTCCACTGTATATTTTTGAAGCTCCTCCAACTTTTCATTTACCTTGTTTATATCCGGATCCTTTCCTACTATATCCTCAATACTCTTTGCATTTACTAACAAGCTTGACATAATCATAACAACCGCTACGGTCATCAATAAAAACTTTTTCATGTTCATTATCCAATCCTCCCATATTACTGTTTCAAAATTATTCTAATTCCACTAATATAATATTACTAAAATATACCTTATGTTTCAAGCTGCCATTTTAATAGCAAAAAGCCTGTCATCCGTGCAATATTAGTTAAAAAAGCTAAGTTCATAATTCATATCTTATTATGAACTTAGCTTTTTGAAAATTATTTTAAAACCGCTAAATTGCTATGCTCATCATACAATAATATATTTATTCCGCATTAACAATCTTCATCGTATGGTAAATCATTGTGAACATTTCTGCTCTTGTGACGATTCTTTCTGGCAAGAAATAGTTATTCTCATATCCTTTAATTATTCCTAACTCATTAGCCTTTTTAACAAAGCCTTTTGCCCATAGGGCTATATCCTTATCATCTTCAAAATCGGTTTCTCCTTCTGAAATTCCCAAATTAAACGCATTCATTATCATGGCACAGGCCTGATTCCTGGTCAGTTTGCTGTCAGCCCTGAAGCTCTTATCTTCAAATCCCTTTATAATTCCATTTTCTTGCGCCGCAGCCACAGCCTCTCTAACCCATTCAGGAATTTCATCCGCATCAGAAAAATCTAATTTATCCGGATTTTGGGCTTTTAAATTTAAGCTGTTAACAAGTATCGTGACAGCTTCTGCTCTTGTTATTTCGGAATCAGGCTTTATAGAACCGTCCGGATACTTATTTATAATGCCTTTGCCAAGCAAATCTAATATATATGGTTCAGCCCAATGTCCTTCTGCATCGGTTCCACTTATTCCCGGAATATCTTCAATCGGTTTCTCCGTAATATCCGGCGTGGCAGTCGGTGTAGATGTAGGTGTAGATGTCTGGGTAGGCGTAGGAGACTGCGTAGATGTTGAAGTAGGTTCAGGAGTATTTTTTGAGCCGGAAGAAGTACCACCGGATGGCTTTGAAGCCCTATAAACTGTTATCATGTATGTTTTTTTAGTTACACCGTCTTCAGTTGTAACCACAACGGGAATCTTGTTTGTACCTGTATTCAAGTCAATACCTGCGGAGGGATATCCCGATAAAACAGGATTTCCATTGATAGTCAATTTAGAACGAATATCATATACTGAAGCAGTTACACTAATCTTATCGGTACTATATGGAACAGAAATCTTATAGTCAGTTACATCAGGTGAAAAAGGCTTATCAAAAGAATCACAATCGGTTACAAGGTTCTTAAGATCTGCATTATTTGAAAGCTTTGTTCTATTAATATATATTTCCGCAACAGAAGGTACCCCTAGCACAGCATTAACCGGATTTTCCAAAGTTAATTTAAAATTCTTGGTTCTTGCTTCATTCTGTGAAGGTACTTTAAGTAATTTTATTTCAATTGTTTTTTCAGCCTCTCCGGCTTCAAAAGTCAGTGTTCCGCTGGGAGCAGCATAATCAACATCAGCAACTGCCGATCCGTCTTTTGTAGAATAATCTACACTCATAGTTCCACGCAGGTTACCACTCCTTCGAACAGTCACTAAAGCACTCTGATTCGATTCATCCAACGTATACACATCATTGTCAAGCTGCACAATACTTACCTGGTTGGAAGTTCCACTGACAGTTATGGTGGGAAGAGTGAGACTCCTGGTGAAATTTTCATTTAAATAAACTACTTCCGGCACATTCACCATTCCGTTTTCGTCAGGCTCAATATCAACAAAAGCCTCACCTTCTATGGCCTTTAAATCATCATTATTAGCATGGATTGATATCTGATATCCCCCATCACCTTTGAATTCCGAGAAAAAGGCTGTATATAAACCATCTCCCGGCATAAGGTCGCCCATCTGACCATTATCATAAAGAGTTACAATTGATTCTGAGTTGTCAGGTGCTATTACTTTTGCATACACATTTGCATTTATCACGGGCTTTCCGTTTTTGCTTAATAATGCTGTTATCTTAACGGGAGTCGGATAAGTATATGTAATATCATCTGTACTACCTTGAAGAGACAGAGTTGTTCTACCTGAAAAATCAAAGGAAATCTCCGTATTGGCTTGAGAATTGTTTTTGATATTAACCTCCCAAGCACCTATCTGGGGATTATCTATTATATATATCTGATATGTATCTTCAATTATATAAGATGCACCATTTGTGCTGTCCGGAGAATAAATAGTACCATCCGGAGCTTTTAATGTGAAAGAAACATTACCTGCATTTACCGAACTTATTGTAAATACTGCCTGTTTCATTGAGCTATCTACAAAAACAACTTCGGTTGATTCTTCCATAGAACTAAATACTCTACGTATGAATTTTATTAGCCTGTCAAAGATACTTAACTTATTCTTTATTGTCTTGTAAATCATGCTAATATCACCGGCAGAAGAAACAAAATAGTATTCTCCTCCTGTTTCTTTAGCAATACTAGTCAGTAAATTCGCATCAGCTCCACTTCCCACTCCGATAGTATATACAGGTATACCTTCGGATTTAAGCATGGAAATCTCTGTCGATGGTAGAGAAGCTTGCCCGTCTGATAAAAGTATAATAGCTCCTGCACCTTTTCTGTAGTCTTTAGATATCATGTCATTTAAGGCATTCCGTAAGCCAGCTCCTATATTGGTTCCTCCACCCGAAGAAATATTATCGATTTTTGATTTTATGGCACTCTTATCCGATATCGTAGCTACTCTTGTCAATGAATGATTCAATGTTGCACTGTTCTCAAAAGAAACAACACTAATGCCGTCTCCCAACTGTCCTTCTTGCGGAAGCTCTAAACAGTCTACAAACATTTTCGCTGCACCTTTGGCTAATTGAATTTTTGATCCACTCATCGACCCTGATTTGTCGATAACTAAAGCTATATCGTTCCATTTATTATTTTGCCTTACTTCAAACACCGGATCTTTCTTTTCAATTGGTTGAATATTTCCCCCAGGAGCAGTTAAATTAAATTTCTTATTTTCAACCATTACTTCCCAACAAGATTTGTTTCCATGAATTCTGTTTTGATGACTGGGAGCCGATGAATTATGGCTGCTATCGCAAAAATCTACTATGCTGCTTTCATGCTGTACCCACATAATACTTGCTTTAGCACCATTAGAATTATAACTCGGTCTATAATTCTCTCCTTGTACAACTTCTGTAATTGTATTGCCGTTAGAATCTCTCATTAACATACTGGCCTGCGATTCACAAGTGTTCCACGTAATACTCCCATCAGCATTAAGTGTGCCGAACACCTGATAACTTCTTCCATTTTTGGTTTCATAATCACAATACTCATCTCCCAGGCCGTAACCATAGTGTCCAAACTCATGTACAATCGTTTTCCCTAATGAATGAGTTCCATTAGTATCAAATGCCTTGTCAATTCCAATATACATGTGCGATTCTTTTGAACCCATAAATCCCGCAAGATTAGCAGACGCTCCTCTTCCGGGTCTTATATAAACATCAGAATCTTCAGGGTTAAAATTGTCCATTGGAAGTGCACCTTGAATTTCAGGCCATCCGCCTTCTCTTGCTGCCGGAACATAAATTGTTATTTTGCCAAATCTGTTCTGTCCCTTTGTAGCTTCATACAAGTAATTTGAAGCTTCAATAAAACTTTCCTTTACCTTTTCAACTATGTCACTTGGATCCTGACCGTACTTGTCGGTTGAATCTGTGTCATCCAGTATCATTACTCTTAAGTCTATTACACCTCCGGTAATACTGCCACTTGTACCTGTGGAAGCAAGAACCGTAGTACAGGTTGTAATAAGGATAGTAAAAACTAATAGGTGCTTCGCTATTTTGTGTGGGTAAATGATATGTAAAAATACAACTTTTATGGAACATGCCTTATGCAGTTGTAGGTAATTGATACCAATTCCACAGAAAAAAGTCAAGCTGTGGAGGCCAAAATTTATTGATGAACCTTGAAAA
>FWPV01009407.1_pt1 | contig 16534 bp, 10 predicted proteins | sample 2228371 | NCBI WGS metagenome assembly FWPV01 (sample SAMEA103939776, study PRJEB20133) | metagenome | reverse complement strand
TATCCCGATGGGTTGATTCAACATGCCGGCGGCATTATCCGCTGGCCGCGCGCCCTGGCCGACCATTGGGGGTATCGCCAGCCTGATGATGGCCGCTGGGATACGCGCCGCGAGGTGGATTATGTCATTGGCGCAGCGTGGGGCTTTGGACGCGCATTGATGGAAACCATCGGCCTTTTGGATGAGGGCTACCGGCCGGGGTATTACGAGGATGTGGATTACTGCTTCCGCGCGCGGCAGGCCGGCCGCCCGACCGTTTATATCCCGGAGGCCGTGGGCGTCCATCACGAGGCTACCTCGCTGAAGCAAGGTAGCCCGATCTACCTTCAGGCGTTTCATCGCGGGCGAGTGCGCTTTGTGTTCAAGTGGACGCCGGCCGAGCAACTGCGCGAGGCCTTTTGGCCGGCAGAGGCCGGGTGGCTGCCGACCTGCCCGCCGGTGGAATTGGATGCGATGCGGCAGGCTTATCGCGCTACCGTAGCCGCCTTGCCGGAATGGCTGGACGATGTCCAGGCTTGTACAGTGGCCGCCGCTGTTCTGGAGGAGTTGCACAAGATGGCGACTGAAATCCGAGAAAATCCGCAAGAACAAATTGTGGTCGGTCCCTTGCCGCCGCTTTCGATGCCTACACCGGCGACCCATGAGAAACTGGCGGCTTTGCATTTGCTACCAGAGTACACCTTCCGCTCTCGCGTGCCGCTGGTCGGGCCGCTCATCGCCTGGCTCAGGACGCAGTGGAACAATGTCTCCACCCGCTGGTACGTCCGCCCTATCATCGAGCAGCAAAGCGAGTTCAATGGCCTGGTGGTTCAACAATTATCCGCGCTTCGTGGAGAGCTCGAAATGCTGCACGCGCATGTGGGCGCGCAACTGACCGGGCTGGTCCATCAGATGAACGGTCATCTGGCGCAAATCCAGGCGCGGCTGACCGAGCTGGACGCCCGTCTGGTGGAAAATGATCGCAGCGAGATGACCCTGTTGCGGAACATGGCCGAGTTATCGGTTCAGGTGGCGCAAATGAATCGCCTGTTGACTTCCATCGAAGCGCAACTGGCCCGGTTAGAAAGCCAGGAGCAACCGCGGCCATGAACGACCTGCCGCGCATCGCCTACTTTAGCCCTTTGCCGCCGGCGCGCACCGGCATCGCCGATTACAGCCGCGAATTGATACCGCATCTGGCCCAACACGCTCGATTGACCTTGTTTGTCGAATCGCCAGAACAGGTGGACGCATCGCTCCGAAAATCCTGGCCGGTGCAACCGCTCTCGGCGTATCCGGCGCAACGCTGGGAGTATGACATTGCTTTGTACCAGATGGGCAACAGCATGTATCACGATGCGATGTATCCGGTGTTGTTGCGTTATCCGGGCATTGTGGTATTGCACGATTATATTTTGCATCATTTTATCGCCCATCGCACCGCCGGGCAAAATCACTTTCCGGCCTATGTGCGCGAGATGGGGTATGCCTTGGGGGCGGAGGGCGTGCGATGGGCGCGTGCGATTCGGCAAGGCCAACGTCCATGGCCGCTTTTTGAGCTCCCCCTGAATGACCGCCTGCTCGATGTGAGTCTGGGCGTGCTTGTCCACAGTTCATCTGTGCGCGACGAGATTGCGCGCCGCCGGCCGACGTTGCCGGTTGCCGCCGTTCCGGCGCCGATTACGCCTTATCCGGCCCCGGCCGCACGCCGCGCAGTGCCGGGCTGGCCCCCAGACGCGGTGATTTTCGCCAGCATCGGGCAGGTGACCGTCATCAAGCGCGTGGACCAGGCGTTGCGCGCCTTGGCGCGTGTGCGCGAGAGCGTCCCGCAAGCGCGTTACCTCATCGCCGGCGAGTGGCTTCAGGCTGAGATAGATATGCCGGCTATGGTGCGTGAGATGGGGTTGGAAGAGGTCGTGCATTGCACCGGCTTTGTCGCCGACTGGGACGAGTTTGTGGCATGGATTGCGACAGCGGACGTGGTGGTGAATCTCAGAAACCCGACGGTGGGTGAAACGTCGGCGACGGCGCTCAGGGCCCTGGCGGCCGGCAAGCCGCTCATCGTATTCGATCACGGCTGGTACGCCAGCCTGCCGGATGAGGTTTGCTTCAAGATACCACCGGGCGATGAACAGGTTTTGTCCGAGGCGATGTTACAACTGGCCACAGATGCGTCCCGGCGCAGCGAGATGGGGCAGCAGGCGGCCCGTTACGCTGCCCAAATGCATGCGCCGGCGCGCACGGCAGAGGCGTATATTGATTTTATCCGGGCAATTCTCGATGCTTCCCGCCGGTCTCTGACCGGCGGCTGAGGCGACGCGGTCAGGAGACCGCGCCGGAGCGAGTGGAACGATGGATGATCGCTGAGTCTGCCGCCCTATTGATAATCGTCGTCGGAGCATTGCTGCCCGGCGTGTTGGCGCTTTTGCACTGGCGCAAGCCTTGGGACGCCGACGGCCTTGAATTTCTGTTCGCTGCGCTGAGCCTGGGATTTTCTGTCTTTGGCTGGCTGGCGTTGCTCCAGGCAGAAGTGGGGCGTTTTTCGATGGGCTGGTTAGGGGGAGCGTGGTTGGTCAGTTTGCTGGGGCTGGTCGGTCTGGTGGGGCGTCAAGGCCATTGGAAGCTGGCGCAGCGATTCAAGGGCATGCACCGCTGGGAAAGCCTGGGTTTAGGCCTGTGGGTTATCATTGCCGCCTGGCTCTTTTTCCGCCCGCACGAATTTATCGTTGGCGGCGCGGATGCGGGCGTCTATGTCAGTTTGGGCGCGAATATCGCCCGCACGGGGAGCATCCTGATTCACGAGCCTGCCCTGGCCGCGCTCGATCCTGCGCTCTATCCGGCCCTCTTGCGGGCCTTGCCGGCTTACGAAGCTGCGCCGTATTATCTTGCGCCGGGCTTTTATGTGCCCGGCCAACCGCCCGGATTAATCATCCCCCAGTTCTACCCGCTTCATCCTGTCTGGCTGGCGGTGGGTTATGCGCTGGGCGGCTTGCGCGCCGAATTGTTGTTGACGCCCTTGTGGGGCATGCTGGCCAGTCTGGCGGTTTACATGGCCGTCCGGCAATGGTGGGGTTACAAAACCGGCCTGCTCGCGTTAGCCGGGTTGACACTCAATGCGATTCAGGTGTGGTTTGTCCGCTATCCTACCACCGAGGCTCTGACGCAATATCTGACGTGGAGCGGCTTGTGGGGTTTTACGGCCTGGTTGAGTGGACGCAAGCCCGCGTGGTTGTGGGGGCTGTTGGCGGGCCTGGCCTGGGGGCAGGTTTTTCTGACGCGAATTGACATGTACTTTTTGCTGGCGATACCGGCGGCGGCCTGGTTGTGGCTGCGCCTGACCGGACGCTGGCGAAGCGAACATACATGGTTTTTCGCGCCCGTGCTTATCCTGGCAGGTCATTCTCTGCTCCATGCCGTTTCCCAGAGCGGCCCGTATTTTTTCAACACGTTTCGTTACGGCGCGTGGTTGCTGGAGCAAAACTGGCTTGCGCTCATCATTGCGGCTGCATCATCAGGCGGGATGATTTTGTCGGTAGCGGCATGGCGATACATGAAGGCGAGAAGGGGCGATTGTTCTGTGCAAAATCCCCACCAACCAGACAAACGGCTCGAACGCTATCGCCGCCCGGCACTGATGGCCGGCATCGGCCTGATTGTTTTGCTGGCCGTTTACGCCTGGTTTATCCGTCCGCATGTGGGTGGACCGGTTGTCACAAGCCCATACTGGTACGGGGGGGGCGAAATCCCTGCGCTGGATCGAGAAAACCTGGTGCGATTGGGCTGGTATCTTGCGCCGCCTGGAATCTGGCTGGCGGTAGCAGGCATGGGCCTGTTGATGTGGCAATGGGACCGGCGCACGGCTGCTCTACTGGGCGTCGGGCTTTTCTTTTCATTGTTGTATCTCTGGCGCATCCAGGCCAATCCGCATCAGATTTACGCCATGCGGCGTTACGTGCCGGTGGTGATGCCTTTCTTCATTGTGACTGCGGCGTACTTGTTGGGCTGGCTCTACGAGCGGCGGCATGCGGCGTTAAAATGGAGCGGGCCTGTGCTGGCTGCATTGTGGCTCGGAGGACTGGCGTGGTCGGCGCGGGGATTGGTCAGCCAGGTGGATTATCACGGCCTGACGCCCCAGATAGAACAATTCAACGCTGCGCTTGGGCCGCGGTCGGTGTTGATTTTCAATGATCCTGCGCCGGTGGGATTGGGTGACCTGGTCGGCACTCCTTTGCAGTTTTTGTATGGTCACGCTGCCTTTACACTGCGCAACCCAGACATGCTGGATACAGCTTGCTTCAAGCAAACCATACAAAATTGGCAAGCGGACGGATATAGGGTATACTGGGTCAGTATGCCGGGAGGATATGAATGGCCCGGCCAGGCGGCTGACCTGATCCCCCTCGACAGGTATCGCCTGAGCAGTGTGGCCCTGGAAGGGACGTATACACACAAACCCTATGCCCTGATTGAGGTCAGTTGGGCATTTTCTCTGGCGAGTGTCCAGGAGGCTTGGCCGTGACCGTTGTCCGAAAGGGAAAAGACAAGAGCTGCATTATGGAACAAGCAAAAGTCAACATTCCTGATGACCTGATCGAGATTCACGATCCAGAAATTGACCCGGGCCAGATTATGGACCAGATTCGTGAGCGAATCCGCCGGCGGCGCGAGGAGTTGGGCTACGAGCGGCGCACCTTTCCCACCTTCGGCGCAACAGCCTATCCCGGCGAGCCGGCCGACATGCCTTATGACCCTGACCTTTATCATCACCTGCGCCTGGTCAACGAGACTTTTGCCCCAATAGACACGCGGCCCGTGCTGGCTTCCTCGCCGTCTACGCGCGTCCCGATTCTGGGCCGGCTCTGGCAGCGCATCCGCGGCGAAGCGCACAACCTGGTGCTGTTTTACGTTAATCGCGCTGTGGCTCATCAAACCGATGTCAACCGCCATCTGATCAGCGTCATCAACCGATTGACGGCGCTGAGCCAGGAACAGCAACGTGCCATGGCGGCGTTGCGCAAAGAGGTCGAATCGCTGAAAGAGAGGCCCACCTGATGCGCGTCGCCGTCATCGTTCCACGTTACGGCCCGAACATTGCCGGCGGAGCCGAGGTTCAGGCGCGCGGCTTTGCTGAGGAGGCGGCGCGGCGCGGTTGGACGGTGGAAGTGTGGACCACCTGCGCCAGCAGTCATTACACGTGGGAGAACGACTTGCCGCCCGGCCCTGAAAGGGTCAACGCTGTCCTGGTGCGCCGCTTTCCCATCACCGCTTGGGACCCGGCCCGCCACGCCGATGTGCAGGTGCGGCTGGCCGCGCGCGGAACTGTGCCGGTCGCCGATCAATACGTCTGGCTGGAAAGCGGGGCGCACAGCGCGCCGCTTTATAATCATATTGCCCAGCACGCCGGCGAGTTTGATGTGTTGGTTGCGCTTCCCTATGCCATGCCGTTGACGCACTATGCGGCCTGGGCGGCGCCAGAGCGCGTGGTGGTCTGGCCGTGCTTGCACAATGAAGCGTATGCGTACATGGAGCCGGTGCGCCTGCTCTTGGAAAGCGTGTGGGGCGTGATGTTCAACTCGCCCGAAGAAGGCGCGCTGGCAGTGGGCACACTGGCCATGCGCCCACGCCATTGTGCTGTCTTGGGCGAGGGGGTGATTCCGCTGGCCGGTCAGCCTGTCCTGGCCGACAGGCCAGGGGAGACCGGCCAGCGCCTCGGTCTGGCCGGTCAGGAGACTGACCAGAGCCTTCTGCTCTACATGGGGAGATTGGAGGAGGGAAAAAATCTTGCGCTGCTGTATGCGTATGTTCAACGCTACGCCGAGAGCGGGGGCGAGCTTGGGCTGGTGGTGCTGGGCCGCGGCCCCTTCAAGCCGCCCGAACATCCCGCCTTTGATTATCGCGGCTTTGTGAGCGAGGAAGACAAAGCGTTGGCCTGCGCCTCGGCTTTGGCGCTGTGCCAGCCTTCCTTCAACGAGAGCTTTTCGCTCACGATTATGGAATCGTGGCTGGCCGGGCGGCCCGTGCTGGTGTATAGCGATTGCGCCGTCACGCGCGGCCACGTCCAGCGCAGCAAGGGCGGTCTGTGGTTTCGCTCTTACGAGGAATTTGTGCAAGCGGTCGAGTGGCTGCGGGCCGATCCCGCTCTGGCGGAGCGAATGGGGCGCAACGGCCGGGAATATGTGCGCCGCAATTACACCTGGGAAGCTGTGGTGAACCGCTTTGAACGGCTGGTGACGGCGTGGCGACAATGATGACCAGGTCCGTATTGCATCAAATCATCATCGGCGCGACGGTGGGAGACGCCATTACCGACCAGGCTTTTTTGCTGCGCCGCTGGTTGCGTGAGATGGGCCTGGCTTCCGAGATTTTCGCCGAGCACATTCATCCGGCTTTAGAGAAAGAGGTGCGCCCGGCGGTGACCTATCGCCCGGGGCCAGGGGAGAGACTTGTCTTTCATCACAGCATCGGCTCGCCGGTGGTCGAGCGATTGCTGGCCCTGCCAGTGCAGTTGATTGTTATCTATCACAACATCACCCCGCCGGAATTTTTCGCGGCGGTTCATCCCGGACTGGCGCAGGAGATGGAAGAGGGACGAAAGCAACTGGAGGCTTTGCGCTCTCACACAGTATTGGCGTTGGCCGATTCGCCCTATAACGAGCTGGACTTGCGCGCGGCGGGCTTCCCCCAGACCGGCGTTCTGCCTATCACGCTGGACGAGAGCCGCTACAACTTGCCATCCAATCCGGGCTTGCTGGCTTTGTTCCAGGACGGCGGGCCGCGCCTGCTCTTTGTGGGCCGCGCCGTGCCGAACAAAAAACAAGAAGACCTGATCAAGCTGCTGTACTTTTACCGGCGGATCGAGCCCACGGCCCGGCTCATCCTGGCCGGCGAAGGCTGGCTGCCGGCTTACGACCGCTGGCTGCGCGACCTGGCCCACGATCTGGGCCTGGACGATGCGGTCATCTTTACCGGTCACGTCTCGCAGCAAGACCTGGTGACGTATTACCGGCTGGCCGACGTGTACGTTTCGATGAGCGAGCATGAAGGCTTTGGCAAGCCGCTGATCGAGAGCATGTATTTCGACGTGCCGGTGGTGGCCTACAAAGCCGCGGCTGTTCCTTACACGCTGGGCGGGGCGGGCGTGTTGGTGCGGCACAAAGATTACGAGGCCATTGCCGAGCTGATTCACCTGATTTGCACCGACCCGGCTTTGCGAGAACGCCTGCTGGCCGGGCAACGGCGGCGCGTGCAGGATTTTCTAGAGCCGCACGTGAAGAAGCAGTGGCAAGAGATTCTGGCAAACCTGGAGACGTAATGAGACCATCCTTATTGGAAATCGTTCGCTGCCCGGCCTGCGGCGGGCCGCTAGACATTCAATCCGCCGACCTGCGCGGCCAGGACATCACCGAAGGCACTCTGCGGTGTCAGCACTGTTCTGCCGATTATTCGATCCACAAAGGTATTCCGTATTTATTCCAAGAGAATTCTTTATGGTCCGAAAAAGCGCAGGAAGCCAGGGGGTGGGTGTCTTTGTGGAACAAGAAAGGAATGTACGACAGGCCCACCCTGGAAGACAGCTTCCGGCTTCCTTATATGGGCGGCATCTGGACAGATGTGGCGCGCATGTTCGATCTGGCGCGGCAGGAAATGACGCTGACCGGACAGGAGACGATTTTGGATTTGGGTGCAGGCCAGGGCTGGGCCGCCCGCTACTTTGCGGCCCAAGGTTGCCGGGTGGTCGCCGCCGACATTGTCGCCGATGAATGGTACGGATTGGGACGTTCGTGGGCTATTATGGAACATGCCGGCGTGTATTTCGAGCCGATACTGGCTGATGGGGAGAACCTGCCTGTTTTGCCCGGCACCTTTGACATCGTCTTTCTCTGCGGCACCTTGCATCACTTTAAAAGATTCGACCGCGTGTTGAGCCAGATTCACAAAGCGTTGAAACCAGGCGGGCGAGTCATCGCTGCCGGCGAACCATCCATTTCGATGGCTACCCGCGAGCGCGACGTGCAGGCTATGCTGGAAGAGACGCAAGAAGGTATCATCGAGCGCCGCCCAAAAGTGTGGCATTACTGGCTGGCTCTGAGGCGGGCCGGTTTTCAAAAGATTTGCATTGATACTTTTGAAACGCACCACGCCTCGCCGCTCCAGGTGTATAACTGGATCGTGGCCGTCCGGCACAATCTTGGCCAGGTCGTCAGGCGGCGTTACAAGCCTTTGGTGTGGCTGGCGTTCAGCGCCGCGTTGGCGCTCCCGCCTAGACTGGCAGGACAAATCACGCTCTATCTCAACGGCGGCAATCTGCTCTTGAGAGCCACGAAACCCTAGAGTGGGGCAGGGGGAGGCTTGTATACTCAGCGCGGTCATCAAGTAGCATTTAGAGTCGGAGTGCGCAGAGATGCTTTTTGGAGCCGCAGAGAGTCGTTTTGATTTCTACAAAAACACAAAAACTCCGTTCTCCGCGTCTCTGCGGTAGGGTTAGTGTGTGGGTGAGCAGTTACCCGCCAAGAACGCAAAGGACAAGATTTTGTAGTGGCTTGGCGCGCTTCGCCTTTGCGGTGAAGAAAAGGAAATGTTACTTTGTGCCCATTGTAAGTATATCCCTATGCAAACGATGGGATGCGAAATCCAGGATGAGACAGGGAGGGGGGAGGTGTTGCGCAAAGTATTGATTGGTGGCTTGTTAATTTTCCTGGCCGTAACTCTGCCAGGCGAGCTCCAGGCCGCCCGGTCCCATCAACCCATCCCCCTGGCCGATTGGACCACATCCAGTTTCCCGGTCGGCGGCGGACACATCGTCGAATCCTCGCCGGTCCTGTTTGATATTGATCAAGATGGGCAACTGGAAATCATCGTCGGCACCACGGCCTGCACCGGTTCGGCCTGCGCCAAGACGGCTTCCCGAAGAATCGTGGTCATGGACTCGACCGGCACCATCAGGTGGTGGCGCGAGCCGGGCGCACCGATTCGCTCCTCGCCGGCCGTAGGAGACATTGATGGAGATGGCGATTATGAAATCGTAGTGACCATTGGCGGCGATGTCTATGATTTTATGGACGGCGGCGTTGTGGTCTATAACCATCTGGGCACTGAGCTGTGGCGTTACAATACTTATGACTATTATCCCAAGGACGGCAAACATGACGGGGTTTTTTCATCCCCCACTTTGTGTGATGTAGATGGCAACGGTTATATGGAAATCATCTTTGGGGGTTGGGACCAGCGCATCTATATGCTGGACCATACAGGCACTCCTTTGTGGTACGACCTGTGGTGGCCTGGACCGGGCTTTTACGATGCCGATACCGTTTGGGATACCGCCGCCTGCGCCGACTTGAACGGCGATGGCGAACAAGAAATCATCATCGGCGCCGACATCACCGGCGGCAACTATATGCCTGATGGAACGCCCACCCAAGACGGCGGGTGGTTGTATGTCTTTGATAGCGGGGGACATGTGCTGGCGCGCCGCTTTATCCCCGAAGCGGTGTATTCCTCGCCGGCCGTGGGTGACCTGGATGGCGATGGCGATCTGGAAATTGTGGTCGGCACCAGCTGGTACTGGTGGGATGTGCATGGCAGAAAATCCCAGCCCTATGTTTACGCCTTTGATACCTCGCACCTGTTCAGCGACCGGCCTTACTATGACCCGAGCAAATTGCCCAACCTCCCCGGCTGGCCGCGGCCGACCACCTATCCCGGTTTTAGTTCGCCGGCATTGGCGGATTTGGATGGCGATGGCGACCTGGAAATCATCATCGGCTCAGGCGACCCTTACACCACAGCCTCAGGCGACCCTATCCCCGGCGCGGGCAAGATTCACGTCTGGCACCACACCGGGGAGGCGATGACGGGTTGGCCGGTTCATCCCCTCAACTGGCAGGGCTTTGATGCCAGCATCATCTCCTCGCCGACGGTGGCCGATGTGGACAATGATGGGCAACTCGAAATTCTCTTTTCCATGCTGTGGGATGTCCACATCTATGGTCCGAATGGGGTGCAAGAAACGCCCGGCCTGCAAACGCTCTGGACGGTGGCCGGCTCGCCGGCCGTTGGCGATACCGATGGCGATGGGAAGGTGGAAATCTGGATCGGCGGCGGGAACTATTACGACCAAAACCAGGGCTATTTATGGCGATTTGAAAGAAATACCGCCGGCTTGGGCGCAACCCCCTGGCCCATGTTCCATCGAGATGCCCAGCACACCGGCTACTATCCTCGCCCGCCCAGGATGAGTGTAGACCGCTCTGCACTCTATGTGATGCACCAGCAGGGCAACAGCGAGCCGGCAACGGCTACGCTTACGCTGCGCAACAACGGCGACCTCCCATTGAATTGGTCCAATACGTCGGCCCCGTCTTCGGCACGGGTCCAGCCCGCGAGTGGGACCTTGCCCCCGCACGGGAGCGAGGTGTTGACCGTGACCATTCAGACGACCGGCTTTGGGAGCGGCACTTTTGCCCTGGGCAACCTGCGCCTCACCGGCTCGGCGCCGGGGGGGGGAAACGTGCTTGGAAGCCCGGCGGACATTGCCATCACACTCTATGTCGGCCATGTTTACCGCGTCTACCTGCCTCTGGTGCTCAAGCCGCCGACCTCTTCGAGCGGGGGCGGCGCCGACCTCATTTTCTGGAGACTCAGATCGTATCGGATAGACGGTGGCCAGGTGATCGAATCGTCGCCCATTTTGTTCGACGTGGATGGCGACGGCCTGGATGAAGTCATTGTCGGCACGACCGCGCAACGTTGCTACATGGGACAAAATTGCAGTTACACGGCCCCGACCGTGCTGGCCGTGTTCAAGTCGGATGGCACAATCGTATGGCAAAGGAACACTCAGGGGCCCATACGTTCCTCGCCGGCCGCCGGGGATATTAACGGGGATGGGACGCCCGAGGTCGTGGTGACGGTCGGCGGCGATGTCTATGATACCCATCATCACGGTCGGGTGATTGCTTATAATCGGCAGGGCACTCAACTGTGGACCTTTGCGACCCGAGACTCGGATGGGAATGGCTATTCCGATGGTATCTTTTCCTCGCCTACCCTGTGCGACCTGGAAGGCGATGGCACTATGGAAATCATCTTGGGCAGTTGGGACAAGTATATCTATGTGTTGAATCACACCGGCACAAAGCGATGGGACTATAACAATGGGTGGGATATCTGGTCTACGGCGGCCTGTGTGGATTTCAATCAAGATGGCCACAAGGAAATCGTCATCGGCGCCAGCGCCGATCCGTCGTCACAGATGTCGGGCGGGGCCGGGGGGTTCCTGTACGTTTTCGACAAAGACGGGAACGTGCTGGTGCGGCGCGGCTTGCCTGAAACAGTCTATTCCTCCCCGGCCGTGGGAGATTTGGATCGAGATGGTGACCTGGAAATCGTGGTCGGGACCGGTTGGTTCTGGTGGGATCGGGGCGGGCGGACCGCACAGCCCTATGTATACGCTTTTGACGCCACGCAGATTTTCAGCGAGCTGGCTTATAACAACCCGGCCAAATTGCCCGATCTGCCCGGCTGGCCGCGGCCGACAGACTATCCTGGCTTTAGCTCGCCGGCGTTGGCGGATTTGGATGGGGATGGAGATTTAGAGGTCATCATTGGCACGGGCCATCCCTATTTGCAAGATGACAACGCTTTGGGCGCAGGCAGCGTTTACGCCTGGCATCACACCGGGCAGCTCGTGACCGGCTGGCCGATTCATCGCCCGCGCAACCAATATGGCGACGACGCGCCTGTTCGTTCCTCACCGACCGTGGCCGATATTGACGCCGATGGGCAGCCTGAAATTCTGTTTTCGATGGCCTGGGACGTGATGGCTTATACGGCGAACGCAACCCGTCAACTGTATTTCATCAGAACGATGTACACAATCTGGGGTTCGCCGGCTATCGGAGACACCGATGGGAATGGACGGGTAGAAGTGTGGATTGGCGGCAGCCATTTCCCCGATCCCAACCGGCCCGAGAGTGAAACCAAGACCGATGAGCATGGCTATCTGTGGCGTTTTGAACCGGACAACAAGCGCCTGGGCGCCTACCTGGGCTGGCCCATGTTCATGCACGATGCGCAGCACACCGGTTTTTACGATTCGCCTTGATGGGCAACCCGTTTTCCCGTGCGCCAGCGACTATATGAGTGAGTAATGGGATGATTTAACGGAGGTGATACATGAACCCATCGGATGAGGGCAACAAGCTGAAGGAAAAGACATCGGCCGGTGCGCCGCTATCCTCTGCGCGTTTGCGTGACAGGATGCGCGAGCAGCCCGCGCCAGAAGGAAAACCACCTCTGTCGCTGGGCCGACAGATCCGGCGTTTGTTCAAATTGTTTCGGCAACGGCGTGCCCTGGCGGTCGTCGCTGTCCTGTTGTTGGCGGCGATCGGCATCGCCTTGTTGACGCCGGCCGGCCGCGACTTGCTCGGCACGGCGGCCCGACCGACGGCCACGCCGCCGGCAACGGCTCTCCCCGGACCGACCCAAGGCAAGCCGGGCGATGGTACGGTGCTGTTCCTCGAAAACGTTGGACAGTTTGCCGAAGCGGTGCGCTTCCAGGCGCGCAGCGGCGAGCGTACCTTGTGGCTGACAGAAGATGGATTATGGGTGACGGTGCTGGCGCAGGCTGGTACCAGCGCAAAAGATGAAATGGCCTCCATGCTGCCGACCACACCCGGCACGGGTGTTAACCTTAAACTGAGTTTCGCCGGCGCCAACTCTCATCCGCGTCTGGAGCCGTTCAATCGCCTGAGCACGCGTGTCACCTATCTGACCGGCTACGATTCGGCCCACTGGCGCACCGATGTACCCGTCTGGGGCGGCGTGCGTTATGTAGATATTTACCCCGGTGTGGATTTAGAGATTACCGGTGAAAAGGGACAGTGGGTCTGGCAGTTGGTGAGCCACAATCCGCAATTCGACCTGTCAGGCGTGCGCCTGCAGGTGGGCGGGGCCGAGGCGATGACGTTGGAAGCCTCTGCGGCTCTGGGCGGGGCGCCGCAGCTTTATCTGGCGACTGCCGCCGGCGCTGTGCGCTTGCCCTTGCTGACAGCCGATCAACCCGGTTCGCCATCGGTGGGAGAAGGCCACAGTGTTGCCAATCCTTTCGTTTCGCCGCTGTCTCCGCCACCACTCCAACAAATCGCGGGCGTGCCGGCCAATCCTTCTGATTTACTCTATAGCACGTTTCTGGGCGGCAGCGATGATGATTGGGGGTATGCCATGGCGGTAGATGGAGCGGGCAACGCTTACATCGCCGGCGAGGTCAAGTCCACCGATTTTATCACCGCAACGGGCGCGTTCAGCGCCACCGGCCGCGCCGTCCAGAGCGACGCCTTGGTAATCAAGTTGAGCGCGGATGGAGCCAGGCTTGAATATGTGGCTTTTCTGGGCGGCAGTCTCAACGATTGGGCCAATAGCATCGTGGTGGATGACGCGGGCCATGTTTACGTCGCCGGCAGCACCGGCTCGGGCGATTTCCCGGTCACACAAGACGCTTACGATACGACCTGCGGTACGGATGGGAATTGCGATGCGGCCTACCCCGGTCTGCCAGGTTACGATGTCTTTGTGGCGAAATTGAATCCCACCGGCTCGGGTCTGCTCTACAGCACCTTTCTTGGGGGCAGCAGTTTTGAAAATGGCTCAAGCATCGCGGTAGATGCGGCGGGCAATGCTTACGTCACCGGCAATACCTGGTCGAGCGATTTCCCGACCACCGCCGCCGCTTATCAAACAACTCATGGTGGGGCTTCGGATGCGTTTGTCGCCAAATTGAACGCGGCCGGCTCGGCCCTGGTCTATAGCACGTTGTTGGGGGGCAGTGGCTCGGACTTTGGCCTGGCTATAGCCGAAGAAGCCGGCCATGCTTATGTCACAGGTCGCACCTTGTCGGCCAACTTTCCCACTACATCAGATGCCTACGATGGCGCCTACGCGGATGACGATGCTTTTGTGGTCAAGCTGGGGCTCGATGGCGCCAGCCTTGCTTATGCTACTTTTCTGGGCGGGAGCGGTTCCGACCAGGGCCGCGCCATCGCCGTAGATGGTTCCGGCAATCTCTATGTCACAGGCAACACCTCGGCTGATTTTTTTGTCACGTCAGGCGCGTTCGACGTTACTCACAATGGCGCCTCGGATGTCTTTGTGGCCAAATTCAGGTCCGGCGGTTCGACGTTGCAATATGCCACCTTCCTCGGCGGGAGCGATTCCGATTGGGGCTATGGTATTGCTGTGGACAAATCGGGCGATGTTTACGTCACGGGCAGCACGCTCTCGGCTGATTTCCCCACCAGGTCATGGGCGTTTGATACGACGCATAACGGCGGCAGCGATGTTTTTGCGGCGCGGTTGAACCCAAGCGGCGCATCGCTCAGGTATGCTACTTTTATGGGAGGGGGGCAGGATGACCATGGCCGCGCCATCGCGCTCGGCCTGTCCGGTCGCGTTTACATCGCAGGCTACACGGCTTCGACGGATTTCCCGGTCACCCCTGGCGCGTTCGATACTACTTTTAACGGCGATGAGAAGAATGACGCTTTTGCCGCCAGCCTGTCCATGCCGATTCATACAACCTTTTCCATCTCTGGTCAGGTGACCGATAGCAGCGGCCGTCCGGTGGCGGGGGCCAGTGTGAAGGATCATCTGGGGCGTGCCACGCTTACCGATGCCAACGGCAATTATCTCCTCAGCGAGTTGGTGTCGGGCACCTATACGCTTACCCTTTCCGTGAGCGGCATGTTGTCCGAAGTCCGCACCGTCTATGTGCCGCCGGATGTGACCGATCAGAATTTTGTGGCCCGGCCCGCCAGTACGCAAATCTATTTGCCGGTCGTGCTGCGGAATAGCCCCTAGTGCGTATCCTGCACCTCATTCAGCGTTACTGGCCGGCCGGGGGGGGGGCCGAGACCCATCTGGGAGAACTCTCGGCCCGCCTGGCCGCTGAGGGGCATCCGGTCACGGTCGCCACGACCGATGCGTTGGAGGTCGAGGCCCTGTGGGATGCGCGCCGGCGTCGCATCGCCGAAGCCCAGGCCCAGGCGCGCGGCGTGCGCATCCTGCGCTTTCCACTGCGACATTGGCCCGGCGCGCCGCTCTCTCACATGGCGGCGCGCCGCCTGCTGTGGTTGCTCTCGGCCCTGCGCCCTGTTCCCACCAGTTTATCTTTCCACCTGGCGCGCTTTACCCCTTGGGTCCCTGACCTCTGGCGTTGGCTGGCGACGACTGCTGAACCGTTCGATCTGGTGGCCGGAATGACGATTTGCTTCGAGTCGCTGATCGAAGCCGGCGTCGGAAGAGCGTCGTGTAGGGAAAGAGTGTATCCCGTTTGTGGTCTATCCGCTCACGCATCTGGGGGCCGGCGCGCAGCCGGGCCAGGACGCGCTGAGCCGCTTTTACACTATGCGACACCAAATCGAGCTGGTCAGACTAAGCGATGCCGTCATCGCTCAGACGCCCACCGAGCAAGCCTTTTACGAACGACAGGGTGTCCCTGCAGACCGTATTTGTGTGGCCGGGCCGGGCGTGAACCCGCCCGAGGTAGTGGGGGGAGATGGCCGGCGCTTCCGCACTCAACACCATCTCTGGTCTCCCATCATCCTTTCGCTGTCCACCATGTCCTATGATAAGGGAACCGTCCACACAGTTGAAGCAATCCGCCGCCTGTGGCAGGCCGGCCGTCAGGTGGAATTGGTGCTGGCCGGGGCGATGCTGTCGCCCTTTCGCGCTTACCTGGACCGGTTGCCGGCCGCGGACCGTGAACGCCTCCGTGTCTTGGGGCCGGTGAGCGATGAACAAAAACGCGACCTGCTGGCCGCGTGCGATGTGCTGGTGATGCCTTCGCGCGCCGATTCGTTTGGCATCGTTTATCTGGAAGCGTGGTTGTATCAAAAGCCGGTCATCGGAGCGCGCACCTGGGGCGTGGGGGATGTCATCACAGATGGACAGGATGGTTTGCTCGTGCCTTTCGGCGATGTGCCGGCGCTGGCCGGGGCGATTGCCTATCTCATAGACCATCCTGACCAGGCCCAGAGGATGGGAAAACAGGGCGAACAAAAAGTGTACCGCTCACACACGTGGGAGCGTAAATTCGCTCTGGTGCGTGAGCGGTATGAGCAATGCCTCGAAACTGGCGCGTGTGCCATCGGCCGCTGACGCGCGCCGCCAACGCTGGCCGCCTGTCGGAGAGGTCACTCATCGCCCCGGCCGCGGGGCGGTTTGCCCCTGTGGACGGGGGCAAGAGCGGGGTTCTCCGACAAACTGCTAGGGACCTGGCGGTAAGATGCCCGAAGCGTCCGCCACGTTCAGCAGCAGCGACAATCTGCCCTCGTTGGGGTCAAAGCGATACAGCCCGTCGCCAGCGTCGCCCGACCAGTATTCCCATTTGACCAGGGTACATGTTTAGCGTCAAGTTGGGGCAAGTTGAGGAGGAGCCAGGGCAGGCGGCTCTCCCCCATACTGCTGTAGCTTGACCAAGTAATCCAGGACGGGCACGGCTTGTTGACGACAGGTAGCCAGAATACTACTCAAAATGGCGTGAGCATCCGCCCCGGCT
>FWPV01009403.1_pt1 | contig 16537 bp, 12 predicted proteins | sample 2228371 | NCBI WGS metagenome assembly FWPV01 (sample SAMEA103939776, study PRJEB20133) | metagenome | reverse complement strand
CAAGTCGTAATATGGTTCCTGAGTATCTTTCCGAGGAGTTTCTGCACCTTTTCTCTATAGTTCTTTCTAATGCTCAGAAAAACGGTCTTGGTGTGAGGATTGCCGACGACTACTCTCTTCCCTGGAGCGGTTGTTTTTCCCGTGAGACAGCCCAATTCCCAAGTATGCGTGCACAAAATTTAAGGCTTGTGGAAAACCGTATTCTATCCCCACGTGAAGAGGTTTTTATCAAGGATGTTGATCCGGAAAAAACTATTGTTCTGACATTGCGCCATCATATGGGTTCTATTGTGCCGACTTCAGTTCACGAATTAAATTGCAGCAGTAGTTCCTCCTCAATAAAATGGCAGTCTCCGGAAGGAGAGTGGAGGTTGATGGTTTTCCGGAAAGAGTATATTACCGATCCGGCAGGCAATTATATCCCCAATGTTTTTAATCCCAAAGCAGCCTTGTCATATCAGCAAAATGTATTGGAAATTTTCAGGAACCGGTTTTCTAAATATATTCCTTCGACATTCGAAGGGTTTATAAGTGAGGTACCGACATGTCGTCCGTGCAATAATAAAATTCCGTGGGATGATGATCTGGTAGTAAAATTCCGCAGCAAATCCAAGAAGAACATGATAAAGCTTCTTCCTTCCCTTTTTTGTGATAATTTTCCTTTAGCCCAGAAAAACCGACAGCAGATATACTCTTTTATAAATGATTCTATATATGAACGTTTTATCGGCACGCTTGAGTCCTGGGCAAAAAAGTGTCGCTTTTCACAATGGGTATTGGTGCCGGAGCGCTCTGTCTATTCGAATACAAATGTCCTTGTAGATGGAGCAGTTCCGCCGGCAATCAATCTGAACGCCGTGGGTTTCCAGAACATAGATGGTTTTGCAGACAACTACGCCTTAAACCGTATCGTATCCGATACCAATACCAACGAGTTCAGGCGTGAAACAATTTCGGTGATCGGCCGCAACCGAAACGGCGCAGGTATGAGTATCGGAGCTTTAAAAAGTGAATTCGACGGCCGGCTGCTCTGCGGAGTATCGAAGGTTATTATCGACGGTTTTTATTTTAACATTGACCATCGAAGCTATATAAAAACCCCTTTCAATCCGGGCTGGTATTCGCCGGGAAACGAGCAGATGAAATTTTTATGCGCTTACATTGCGAGAAGTCTGGAAATTGTAAAGAATATACACTGGAACCGCCAGGCGGCCGTTTTTATTCCTACATCCGAAATTAGGGCGTCGTATCTCCCAAGCGACAACAGGAGAGCGGTTTTCGGTCTGGAACGTCTCGAAAAAACCTTAGAAACTCTTGAACGCAACGGGATAAGCTACGATTTGGTAACTGAAAATTTCCTCAAGAATTGTACTATCCGCGTCAACGGAGAGTTCGGCACGTCTGATCGCATCAGGAAAGGGAATTACCAGGTACTGATAGTACCGTATGCCCCGGATATTTCACGTAATGCTCTTATTTTCATAGAAAAACTGGTGCATAAAAACGGTCGGATAATCTTTATCGAAGAGGCTCCCTCCGGCACCATAGAAGACGGAATGTCGCCTACCATGTCTTCGCGTATTCAAAAAATACTTTCCGGAAGGCATAAAGGCGCGGCAATAGTAAAGCTTGCCTCGCTTAACGAGTCTTTTCAATTGATAAATTCAAATGTGCGCATCTTGCTCAATGGCAAAACTGGATCGGATATTTATCATGCTTTCGGTTCCGCAGAAAACTACGATCTTTATATATTTCACAATATCTCCGACACAAAGGAACAAGCCGTCGTTTTAGAGCTTCCCCAAAACAAACATTTTACTCTTGTCGACTGCGCAACAGGTGAAACCTACGAATTATTACCTTTTGAAAACAAAGAAGGTTTCAGCCGGTTTCGTTTTACCGCGCATCCCAAAGCTAATGCGATCGTTATAGCGTCAAACGTACAGATCGCCTCTTCGCGCGATGATGCAGCTAAAGTAAAGTGCAATCCGTTCAATATCCCGGAACGGGGCTACAAGATTATGCTCAAAGACCAGTGGGCCTTCACCGCGGCGTCGCTTAACGCCCTGCCTCTTGCAAATTGGAGCGTGAGGATAGGTCTAAGCAGAGAATCCGGAGGTTTTTCTCATATTTACGAAACGTATTTTCAGGTAAAAACGCTTCCTACCATTTGTAAATTCGTTCTGTCGCCGGCAAACGTCTCCTGCAACGCCGTGTTCCGTTTTTCTGCTATTGCAGATATATCGGTAAACGGGAACCGCCTCGATCCATCCACTATAGTCGTAAGGCCGCAACCTTCCTTAGAAGCTTCCTCCCCTACAGAGAGAGAAACCATCGTGCACGACGAGTCGATTGTTTCTAATATAGGCGCGACGGGAATTGTTTTTCCCATACACGATCTCCTTGTCCGGGGGTTCAACCGAATTTCCATACGTACGTCTGGTCAGATATTCGACCCTGAAACGCTCCGTTATCCGCCGCTCATTTTCGGCGATTTTATATTGCTGAAAGGTCAGAACGGCTGGGCCATCGATAAAGTAGGCGAAAGCAACATCGGTTCCGATTCATGGACCGCTCACGGCTTTCCATATTTATGCGGCAAAGGAGTGTACAAACAGTCGTTCGAAATACCGAATGAATATAAACGACTGATATTAAGGATGTCGAATGTTTCGGGCCCCGTAGAAATATCGCTAAATAGAGAGAATCTCGGCACTTTCGACTGGCAGCCCATAGAGGTGGATGTCACTTCGATATGTGATTCAAAACGCAATGATCTTTCAATTAGTGTGGTAAACTCAATAGATACAATTCTGAGAATGAACGGTCGCCCTTCAGGGATCATGGGCGAGGTATATCTGGACGTATATTAAGATATTTTCACATAACCCTTTTGGGGTTAAACTACGCCTAATAAGTAAGAGGATATTGATTTCTCCCCTCAAAAGAATGTAATATTTATCTGTTATTTAAATATTTTCTACAATTCACCTAAAGGAGGTAGTATGCGTATAAGGTTATTGATCTCCCTGTTGTTTACAGCTATTCCATGTATAAGTGAAGAAATTGCCGTAAAGGGAATTATAAAGGGCAGCGACGGAAAGGCTGTCGAAAACGCTTTGATCCGTTTTGAAAAGCTCCGGTATGTTACAGTCAGCACGGCCGGAGGCGGTTTTATGCTTTCAAACAGTTCTCCGGTGCTTCCTCCGTCCGTAGAGAAGAAGCATATTGACGGCATTAGTGTGAGGGGGATTTTTGCTTTTTTTACGACGGAAAAAAGAGCGGACGTCTTTTTCGAAATTTACAATATGCTGGGCAGGCGCTGTACAGATCAAAAATATATAAGTCTTGATCCCGGATCGTACCGTATTGATCTGAATGGTTTGATTCCTTCAAGCCTGGGCAGCGGAACCTATATTGTTGCGCTTCGCACAGGAGAAAAAAAAGCATCCTGCAGGGTAATACACAGGCCTGGAAACGTTTCGGCTTTAAAAATCAAAAGGATAGAGGAGCCACAGTCCGCCTTTCGTTTTGCTCGTCAATCGGCTTTCGTCGACAATGTCATAATAATCAAACTAGGATACGTAACAAAATCTATTCCGATAGAAACCTATCAGCAGGATCTGGGAGAGGTTATTCTCGAAAAATCGAATCTGCTTTCAAGCCCTTCCGCGATTTCTTCGGTTGAAGATTCTTTGATAGACCTGCTTATAGACAGGATCAAATCAATCGAAGATCTCGAAGGCCCGAATGAAATCAAATCAATTGATTTTATTTCGATCCGAAACGGTTTCGAAGCGATTCTCGAACTCGACGGTAAAAGGATAAAATCTAACGTAGGATATATGGTTTCCGCCCTGGGTTCCCTGAATACAAACCCTAAAATATGGAAGATAGCCGATTCGCTCGATGCGTATTTCGATGGTCTGAATGAAAACAGGGGTTCGGGAACCGCCGTAGAGGGAAATGTGCGTCTTATGAAAAAGGCGATGAAAAAAGGCGGTTTCCCCTTAATGGCTAAAGCGCTTGCCGCCAAGACTCCTCAACTGCTCCTTGCGTCCGTGAATAAACCGTCTTTCCCGAAATTTTTTACAATCGACTATATACAGAACATACTTGAATCGGACGTCATTCCCATACTTATTAAAATAGCGGACGCGGCCGAAAGGGTGGAGACGCTCCCGGACGCATCCATGCTTGTCTCGATCGAGGGCGATACGTACGAAATAGACAAAGGAGAGGTTTACCTGTTGGACGCATACATACGCCTTGCGCAGGCGTCGCTTTATATGCTTTGCTCGTACGATATGGATCTTTATACGTCCCCCGAAAGATCGGATTATTCGTGGATCGACACGATTGTCAACAGCGACGAAGAGGCGCGGAGGATTTATACGATTTCGGGCGACACCCTATATGAGATTCACACGTGGAAAGGAGAAAAAAAAGCGATCGAGACTCTCGTCCGCACGCTGTATTTCAACCTCGAACGCCGCCCCTCCTTTATGACGATCCGTCGTCCGTACCATTCCGCTGCTCTTGCCGGCCTTAAGGCGGTTCCTGCTAAAATAAAGGCCGGACTTGCTTATATAAAAGCGGAAACGGATGATCAGGAGAACGACCTTCTCAAAATGGCGGACGTCAATTCTGCGGAGGGAGATATGTTCGATTTTTCGGGCGAACTTCGCAAAGAAGGCTATTCCGCGTCATTTGCCGATAAATTCTCCTCTATAGACAAACTTATGAATTTCATCACGGAACTGCTTAACGGCCCCTATACTTTCGACGAAGCGATTGACGGAAAACGGTTCTCTTTTACCATTAATCTGCCGGCCTGGTTCAACGACCCGGTAACCGACCTTCGAACCATACTGCCGCATTATAAATGGACCAACGAGGCCGATTGGGTGAAACCGGACACTTATCTGTCTTCAGGCTACCCCCGCTTTCTTCGCACAAGATACAACTTCTCAACGGGCAAAATCGATTCGTTGTACGTCTTTTCCGTGTACTACTATGAAGATGAAGAGGTTGAGATGAGGATACCGGCGACATTGATCGATTCGGTGGTGGCCACTGAATGGGGTTCTTTCGATTATTATATTAACCGGCCTATAAATTACTCGGTTTATATCGATTCTACCTATTATTTCGACGCAATCCGCCTTACCGACGAAAAAGGTTCGGTTATCGACAATGAAACGATCGATCGGTTGATAGAAGAGAAAACGTTCTTTCCTTATTTCGACGATTACTCCTTTCACGGACTCTTCCCTGGGATGACACGCGAAAAATGGCTTGATTTAATTTACCCCGATAAGTGATGCGATGAAGGAATTGAAGAAAGTTTTATTTAGGCGGGCGTTTTTTTGCGCCTGCCTTTTTTGTTTAACGTCACCCAGGCCCCAGGCTTATCCCACATTGGCAGGGTATGCTTTACGAATTACCGCAGAGCAGACGCCGGGCGGGAGTACTTTGGCCGAAGAATTACCGGAATTTCCCGGTTACAAAGCCGTTTTGAAAGGAGGATATGACCTTTTTTACAGGGAAAAGTCTGTAGATTCGATGCTTACCGTAGGAAGAGATTACAGTATCAAAGGATTAAACGGCACATTTGTTTTGAGCGCCGGCGACGGTAAACGGGGGATGAGCGCCGGTCTAAATTTGAATGAGCTCGACGCGTCGATTTACAATAGGAAGTATTTGTGGAATGGAAGGACTGTCCGTTCGCTCCGCCGCATCTTTCTGGAACTCTGCGGACGCAGAGAGAACATAGCGTCCGATTGGCTAATAACGGTTGATCCATGGTGTTGCCAAAGAATCTGCGGTAAAGAAACGTCATACGGGAATAAAGCGACGTTGCTTTTCAAATCTCCTGCCGTAGACCTCCGCAAAACGGCTGTTTTTTTCCTATCGTCTATAAAGGTCACAGCTTCTTACCAAAACCGTTCTCTTTTTGATGCGACCTTATCTGTCGGAAACCGACAAAATACGGCAAAACGAAATTTTCCGGTTTCGATAAACGAGGACGGATTGTGCTGTAGAATCGATTATTCAGGGAAATACGCCGACCTTCTATATCAAGGGGCCGTAGGGTTTCTTAACTCACCCGTCGACGCCGGAGATGCTTTGGATCTTCCTCTGTCCATATCGGGCAACAGCTATTCGTTTTCGGCTTCCGTTAGAGCCAAAAGGTTGAAGTACAGACCCGATATCCGTTTTTCCGGCTGCTATATTCATAGTGACCTTAATGGATTCGATCAAACAGGGGAGCGTTTCCTCCATTTTGACGATATTAATTCTGCAATAGCTGAGGGATGGATTGACCTTCAGTTAGGAAAATTATGTACTATGGGGCCTTTGGCGTCTTTTGTATCCGTTAACGGGGGAAAAGGTAATGTGGCGCTTTACCCTTTTACTCAGTGGCTGTATATTCTCGATATACCCGACCGTATAAAACTCTACGGCACGAAAATTTCTATAATCGAGGCGGGAATAAAAGGAGGCTGGTTGTGGAATCCGGCGGAAAAACACTCGGTCGCCGGCGGCATTGCGGTTACCGGCTGCAGCTTGTACGGTTCTTCCGATTATGCGGAGCAGGTACTTTACTTTGGAATATGGCCTGATTACGGAAACCGGAACGAGCACACGTTCTTCGATCGTAGATATTTAATAATCAAGGCTTCGGCGGATTATTTTTATTCTTTTGATACCTATAGGTTTTTTGTTTCTGTCGGCCAGATTCTGCCGATCGAAATTTCCGGCCGAGAGCGTTCCACGGGAGAGAGCGAGACAAAAAAATATGTCGGAAGATCTATTTGGGGCGGGTTACGGATCGAAGGCGGGATAGATATCAAACCCGGCCCGGGAAAGAGGCAACGAAAGTTATTAACTAAATTTCAGAAAGAAGAAGATCTTTTGGATTTAGAACAGAGGTGACAAAAAAATGGTTTTTGCAGTAATAGGTACGGGAGCAGTGGGAGGTTATTACGGCGCTCTTCTGGCGCGCAGCGGACGCGAAGTGCATTTTCTGCTCCGCAGCGACTATGAGCTTGTACGGGAGAGAGGAATTAGAATAGAATCCGTGAACGGCGATTTCGAATTGTCCCATGTCAATGCACACCGCTCTACCGCGACCATGCCGCGATGCGATGTGGTGATAGTGGCGCTGAAGGCGGTTTACAACCATATACTTCCTGCGGTGCTCCCGCCCCTTCTTCACAACGACTCGACCGTTATTATGATGCAAAACGGACTAGGCGCCGAGGAGGAGGTTGCGGCAATACCGGGTGTGCGTCGTGTTATGGGCGCGCTCTGTTTTGTCTGCTGCGTTAAGGCGGGAGCCGGTCATATACGGCATCTGGACTACGGACAAATAACTCTCGGAGAGTACAAAGCTCCGTCCGACGACTCCGGGCCGACGCCGCAGTTACAAAAGATTGCCGGAGAATTCGAACGGGCGGGCATCAGCGTCAAAATAGCCGAAAGCCTCCGCTGCGCACGCTGGAGAAAACTGGTATGGAACATTCCCAACAACGGACTTTCGGTTATACTTGATGCGACGACAAGGGATATTGTTAGAAGCAAGTACGGACGGCTCCTGGCAACAGGCTTGATGGAAGAGGTGCTTGAAGGCGCCCGGGCATGCGGCTGCGTCATAGAACATCAGATCATACCCGAAATGCTCAAGGCGACGGAATCGATGATTCCGTATTATCCGAGTATGAAACTTGATTTCGACAATAAAAGACCAATGGAGGTTGAGGCTATCTACGGCAAGCCCCTGGCCGCGGCCCGTAACGCGGGAGCCGAACTTCCGCGTATTGCCGTGTTATACGATCAACTGCGGTTTCTTGACGAAAAAAACAGACTGAGTTGATTTTGATATTGTAAATAAGAATCGTACCCGTGGCCGCCGATGATCAAAACGGCCTCTACCAATATAATTATATTGGATTTTTAACGTTTTTTTTATTATATTAATAGTAAAGAAATGATGGGATTTAAAATAAACATAACTTAAAAAGGAGGAGTGCGTGGAGGGTAGCGACCAGTCGTGGGAATATGGGTAACAACGATTCATTATAACTAATTTATGTTAATGTTATGAATCTTTCCTACCCATAATTACTCCCATCCATAATAAAATTTGATTTAATAGCCGATTAACTAAAACGCCCGATTATTTAGAGCGTGAGAGAAACGGTTTTGCCGAGGGCACAAAAACTGTTACCTTAGGGCATTTTATGGTCGTCCCCCGTGCAATCCTCAATTAAAGGAGGCGGCCTATGATAGTTAAGATTATTCTTATCTTCATTGCGGGTTTTGTCGTCGACTTGCTTGTTACAAAATACACCCGTTGCGTGGCTGAGAAGAGGATAGGGTGGGCCACCATGCTAAGCGGTATTATCACAATCGCCAATTTCGTCCTTTTAACCGTGATATTACACGACAGCGTGAGCAACGGGCTGATGAATATTCTGGCGTTTGCAGGAGGCAATAGTCTTGGAACCTTTACTGCGCTCAAGAAAGCCTGAAAACCGAAATGACGGCTGCGTATTATTAATGCGTAAGGGTTGATACCGTTTTTTCAGAGTTCACTCTTAACCGAAATATGCGGTATTCCGTGATGGTCGTATATTTTTACTTCGATGTCGAAAGCCACTTCGACTATCTCTTTGGTAAAAACCTCTGATGGCTTGCCGTTTGCAATAATTTTTCCTTTATGTAAAACAACAATCCGGTCGGAAAAAGAGGCTGCAAAATTAAGATCGTGTATCGCAAGAATGGAAGTGATCGTTTTTTGTTTTGCAAGCGACCGTATAAGCCGCATTATCCGGATCTGATGTTTGAGGTCGAGATTATTGGTGGGTTCGTCGAAGAGAAGGAATTCCGCTTCCTGTGCAAGCGCTCTTGCTATAAGCACCTGCTGCTGCTCCCCGCCGCTCAAACAATCAAAACGCCTGTGGGCGAATTCGTCAAGTTCCATCATGGCAATTATTTCGGCGGCTTTTTTTTCGTCCCTGATTGTAAACCGATAAGGTGAATGAGGATATCTACCCGTAAGAACAACATCGAAAACCGTAGATGGAAATATGCTTTCTCTGTTCTGAGACAAATAGCCGAAAAGTTTTGAACGTTGCCGCCTGGCCATCGAAGCAACCGAAGTTTCGCCGATAAGCACAACACCGCGTCGGGGTTTTAGAATATTATTTATGCATTTGATAAGTGTAGATTTGCCGGAGCCGTTTCTTCCGACTATCGAAACCACTTCACCTTTTCCGATTTCCAGCGATATATTGGAGAAAACCGGAGTCGGTGAATAACCGTATTCAATATTGTCAATACGCAGCGTCACCATATCTTTTCCTGCTGTCTGCGTATGATAAGCCATAACAGAAGAGGGCCTCCTGCAAAGGAGGTGATGATCCCCACTGGAAGCACGGCCGGCTCTATGATGAAAAGCGATACGATATCCGATCCCAGAAGGAATACCGCTCCGAAGAACCCGGAAGCTGGCATCAGATAGCGCGCGTCGCTTCCGATAATCAATCTTACGATATGGGGCGACACCAGGCCGACAAAACCTATAATACCTGTAAAACAGATGACGGATGCAGATAATGCAGTTGTCAATATAAGAACCGTTATTCTCGTACGGTCGACGTCGACGCCCAGTCCTTCGGCGCATTCATCTCCCGTATTAAGAATATTAAGTTTGTGATTCTGAAGGAAAAGGAAAGGTAAAACGAGTGCAGTTACAATCGATAGTACTCCGATATCGTTCCATGTCGCCCTGCCAAGGTTTCCCATCATCCATAAAGAAAGCGATTTCAGTTCTTCGGAATTGGAGAAATAAGTAAGCAGAGTCGAGACGGAAGAAAAAATGAAATTCATTGCAATACCTACAAGTATAAGCATATTGTGGCCGCTTATACCCGACTGGGCCAGGAGGAAAATAACAGCGGATGGGATAAGCGCAAACAAGAATGCGTTTGCAACAAGCATATACCGTCCTCCTATAACGGTAAAACCGGCAATAACGGCAAGCCCTGCCCCCAGAGCTGCTCCCGAGGATACACCAAGGGTAAGCGGAGAAGCAATAGGGTTGCGCAATACAACCTGCATCTGCATGCCTGCGACAGCGAGTCCGAATCCGCTAAGAAGAGCAAGAACAACCCGGGGTAATCTTATATTGATAATTACTGATACCGCTTCCTGTGAAACTGAAAAACCGGTTCCAAAGAATCTGTTCAGCAATACCTTTATAATTTCGCCTGTTTCGAACCTGATAGGGCCTACGCTGCAACCTGCTATCGAAAGAATCACCCCGCAAAATGCAAGGGCTGTTATAAAAAGAATTTTAACGGTAACCGTTTTCCGATATTCATTAAGTATTTTTTTTTCGCGCATTTTACCGCCAGGTGTAAAGTTCACACTCCCGGGCCAATGCGGTATAGAGGCTGTCTGCGCCGTAGAAACGTCTGAAGATACGGTTTCCTTCGGACTCTACGTCCAGATTGACAAACAGATGAGGATGAAAAAGCTTTGCCATATATAGTACCTGCACCAGAGCTCGTTGTTGGGGCCACCAGTTACAGAAAGCTGTTGTGTAATACACATGCCGCTTTTTTACGGCGTTGACTGATTGTAGAAGAGGGTCGGTAAGAACATCTTTTACTGTAACAGCACGTGCTCTTTTGGGGCCGCCGGCCCACGATCGTCTTTCTGGGCATGATATGAAAATAAAGTCCGGATTCCATTTGATTATATGTTCTTTTGACGCCAGAATACCGCGTTCTCCCTTTGCAAAATTTTTCGCATCCCTTGCAACGTTTATTCCGCCGGCAAGCTCTATGGGGTCGAATTCGCAAACAGTGTTGGTTATATCGCCTGTCCATGTCGTCCATGCAAAATAGACTTTCGGTTTTACGGAATCTGGGAGTGTGGATGTGACAGAGACGACAGGAGCTAAAACCGACGCAATAAAACTCTTAAGACTATCGGCCTGAGGTTTTAGACGCATTGCTTTACCTATAATATCTATCTGGCGATAAAACATCTCTAGCATAGGAACATTATTCGGAAAAGAAACCGCCACTATTGCGGCATCGGTCTTCGATTCGAAGGAAGCGACATCGGGCTGAGAAGCGAAAATAATATCCGGCTTAAGGCTAGCGATCAATTCGACGTTCGCCCCGAACGGGCCTACGTCGGGAAGGTTGAGAATGCCGTTTCCGCAACCGTATTTCTCTTCGGGAAGTATGCAGGAATGGGAAACGCCCACAAGCCGGTCGCAACCTCCCATCGCCGCGATCAGTCGTGTATACATTGTAAAGGGTGAGACTACCCGGTTTACTATAGGTGGGATAGTTACGGTTCTTCCTGCGGCGTCTATAAGAGTGTCGCAATCTTTTTGCTCGTTGCGGGTTTGTTGCTTACTCTGGCCGCAACCTGAAATAAGTATCACACACCAAACGACTACCGCCTTAAATACAATTGTTGTCATTGCCGTACAGCTCCGCAGGTTTTTATTCCTTTACCGACGACCATTCGGTACTCTTCTCCCGCGCAGGTAATACATACTTGTTTACCGTCGCTAAAAACCGTTCTTGATTCCATTACTTTTTCTCCGCATACGTTGCATTCCACGGAATTAAGAATCGGCGCAAACGGGAGTTCGGGGGAATTTACATTGGTAAAACTGAATATTTTTTCTGCCGGCATTTCGAGCGTTAAAAATGATCGTTTTATCCAGAGTTCCTTCAAACGCCGGTTTTCCTCGTCCGTAAGTTTCTCGCGGCGTTTAACGGCTTTTTCGAAAAGGGAGTCGCCCTCCCTGCGTTCCTCTTCGGAACCGGAGGCCGCATCAAAGGCTTTTACTGAGATTCTTACTCCATTTCCGGCGCCGCGGCGGTAAAATGTAGCCGCGGTTTTTCCGAGATCTTTGTAAACGAGAGAATTGTTTCCAAAGCTGCATCCGGCTGCAAACTGTATTCCGTCCACAAAACAGTTATTGCATTCTGCAACCGCCATTATCTCCTCCATGCCTGTATTGCCGTTTATCTCAAGCCTTTTAAAAGCTTCATACGCCGCCTTTACTCCAAGCGCAAGGCCGGGACAGTAGTGTCCGTGAAGCATTCCCGCCATCTCGAGAACCCGTCTGACGTCACCTTCGACAATCATTTTTTCAATTACCGTTCTCGGTCTCATAAGATCGATTGAAAATGAATACATTTAACATCCTTTTGTTAAATTACTTAACTACCTTCCAGAGCATTCCGCCGGTCCATCCGCTCACAAAGTTTTCGACTATACCGTCGGACGCCGCTTTCTGGAGAGTAATCCTTAATTTGTTTGCGATTCCGTTTTTCATCTCGTGATTTCCCGAAGAAAAGAATTTGCTGAAAAAGTCAATCCATTCATCAACGGTCTTACTTTCCTTCCAGCTGATATTTTCAAAATAACAATCAGGAAAATAACCGAGAGACCGTGCATAATTCCATGCTAAAATAAAATTTCCCGGCCACCTGTGAGTTTCTTCGCCGTAGATCTCACGAGAAAGCGTCTCCAAAAGCGGATTTATCCTCGGCGTCGCCCAACCTCTGAACCAGCACCATTTCCTCGATGCCCTTATAAGTTTTCTAAAAGATTCAGGTGTGGTTACGGCAGGGGTCATATTTGCAAAAACAAGATCAAACGCTTCAACATAGCCGGAAGTCTTCGGATCAATACTCTTCCAGTCTGCGGTAACCGGCAAGATCCGCGAAAGTAGATCGGGCTCGGTATCCTTAAGCAGTCGGTTTATCATATTATCCGATATGTCAATAGCTATTACTTTCGCCCCCCGCCGGGCGAATGCCGCGGCATATTTGCCGGGGCCGCAACCGATATCAAGAACAACGGCGTTTTCGAGCTCTACTCCGCTTTCTTCTATTCTTTTTACAGTCGCCTCTATCCTCTCATTCTCCTGACTCCGGTTAAGGTTTCTTCCATATCCTTCTGCCGCGGAATTCCAGAAGTCAGCCGAATTATATATGGATTGAAATGAAGAGGAATTATTTAATGCTATCCACTGTTCTTCCCAGAATTGAGGGTTATTAATTAAAAGATCAGGCATATTTCATTTTTTCCCTTCAGAAATCAACCTCGACGGCTGCAGTTCCGGTAATACCAGGCATAGGAATACCCGGAAATTCATAATATGTGGTATTGAAAAGGTTGTCGATTGCGGCTTTGAATTTTGAAGAAAAATAATCTTTCGACCACAAGTGTATACTTCCGTAAAGCCGGAACACCGCAAAACCGTCTATATGTTCGAGTTTTGTTGCATTTCCTTTTGCAGGATTACCCGTGATGACTTCCCTTTGACCGCAGAAACGCACCGAAAAACCTATATTTTCTATTTTCAAAATATTTTTTGGCCTGTATTCAATAATAATATTTCCTTTATGTCTGGGCAGTTCCGGGAGCCCTACCGTAAGCACCATGCTGCTGTCGTATGTGTCGCCGTATTTTTTTGTTTGCTGAAATGTATAGTTGCCGCGGATCTGAACAGAATTTAATATTTGTAAAGAGGCTTCAGCTTCGACTCCGGCAAGCGTTACTTTATCGATGTTATATACAAGACGGCTCGGCTGATAGCCGAATATTGTCCTTATGTAATCATTGATATAATAATAATAACCCCGCGCTCCTATGGATCCCGATACCGTATTTATTGACATAAGGGTATGCGACAGCTCGAGTTCCGCCTGAGCGGCTTTTTCGGGAGCAAGCAGCCGGCGGTCGGACGGCCGGTAGCCGCCGTAGTACCAGTAAAGTTCAGGGCATGTCGGGAAACGGTACGAATAGGCTCCCTGAAGAGCGACTTCGCCCCCTCTCCACGTTTTTACGATTATTCCCGCATTCGGACTTACGCCGTGAAATTTCGTCTCTTCAAAGCCCTCTCCACGGGAATGCCCTAGGTAGAAATCGTATCTGATTCCCGGAGTAGTTTCTAATCGATCGCCGAATTTTAAAAACGACTGAACAAACGCGCCGTACCGGTCGGCGGCTTTTACCGTTTCCGACGGATCGCCGTCCTGGGGTAGTGAACGGAAAAATGCCGTATCTAAATGACGAATGTCTGAGTTGCCGTAACGAAGACCATTGGCCTCACCTCCGTATTTGAGAGTATGACTCTTTCCAATCGATTGTTGGAAAATAAGATTCCATCCCCATGTGTTGTCTTCGGGTTTTGCAAACCGTTCAACCACTAGGCGGTTGGTATCGCCAAGCGCATAATAATATTCGGTACGATCCTGATCGTTTATATGGCCGAGCATCGTTATAAGCAATCCCGGAAACTCTTTCTGAAGGGAAAAATCCATCTGTGTACGATAATTATTCCAGTAACTCCGGTCGCCGAAGTAAAAATCGCCCCCCTTCCACGAAAAGCCCGGGCCTCCGCCTGCAAACTCTTTCGATTCGGGAAAATCCGGCTTGAAATCGGATGAAGATTTGATGTTTGCAATTGCAAATCCTCTTTTTTGCAGGGCGCCCGTCATTCCCACGCTTGTACGCATCTGCCACGGGAGTTTTAACGAAAGTTCCCCTCCGAACGAAGCGCGTTTATAATAATTATTACGGAGAAAAGGCTCGCCTTCCCCGTATGAAGCGAACAGATCGAGCGCAGCCGCATTCAGGATATTTGCATGGTGCAATACGGAAATATCGGTAGCCCTTTTCCTATATGCGTCTTCGGCATTTTCCGGAGATACAATACCATACGAAGTATTGATTTTTGTCGCGGTGGGAGTGTTCATGTCGTGTCTTGTGATAATATTGATCACGCCGCCGATCGTATTGCCGTATTCGGCGGATTTGACCCCTCGTATGACTTCCACTTTTTCGATATTATCTTTGGGAAGAAGCGCCCAATCCACATAGTCGCCGCCCATCACTCCGGCGCCGTTCAGGGGGCGTCCGTTAAGCAGGATAAGGCTGCGCGATTCGTCAAGCCCTCTGATGAAAACGCCGGTTCCTTTTCCGGCGGCGGGAGAACTTCTTCTAAGATCGATTCCCGGTAAATCGGCAAGAAGACCGTCTGCGCTTTTTGAATCGCGCGGTTTCATAGTCTCGGTGGTATCTAAAATGTCCGACGCCGGAGGTTTCTGCCTCTGGCTGCGCACGATCATCTTCTCGAGTTCATGGACCGACGAAAAATCGTATGGGGTAGCGAATGTCAACGATGCAAACAAAAAAACATAAAAAAACAAACATATTCTTATATCCATTTATTCTTTGCCTCCTTTGAAAACGGATATGATAGCAAAAAATTAAAAAATGTGATACGTTATAGTATTACAAAATTAATTAATGTAATACTTCGAGGCAAAGAATAAATGGTTTTTCGATTGGTTGGGGGATTATTTTTCTTTATATTTGCCTTTATACTTTACATATGAATAAATGGTCGTGACGCCTATCGCCCCAAACAGGCTTCCCATCAAAAGATACATCCTAACCGCTGGAGAGAGAAGCAATCCGGCCAGGCTTAATATTCCGACCGCCACCATAAGCCTGCCTCCAAGCCGGTGTGTTTTGTTCCATACGTCCTCGTCGGCAAGTGTCCATGGAAGTCTGAAGCCGACAAAATAGTTGTGCCTTATTTTACCCATGAAGTTGCCGATTATTATAACAAGAACAGCTACTCCGACGGGAACCGCTTTTTCAACCGGTATGTTAATACCTAAGGAATTTGAAATAATAATTAAATAAATAAACAGAAAAAATCCTATAATCACAATCTTGATGATATCGTACTCTCTTCTGAAAAGTTCATATTTTTCCTTTTTAGGATCTATATGAGGAAGTAAAATAAACATCCCCCACATAATAAGCCCGATCAAAGGAAACAGCATTGCAGTGAGCGGAGTTTTGGGAAGATAACCGTCCACTTCACCTTTTATGTTCCAGTGTATCGGAAGGTTGGGTGGTAATTTATCGTATATTGCCGGTGTGATAATTACCATTGCAGCCAGCATAACCAGAACAGGCAATTCCTTTTTCCATGTAACTTTTATCATGTAGTACTCTCCTTTCTTTTGTTCCCGATATTGAAAATTTTCGTTATTAAAGCCGCAGCCTCCTCAAACACGCTCATATTCAAAGAATACATAATAAACTGTCCTTTACGTTCGGTGACAACAAGCCCCGCCCTTTTTAGTATGTCCAGATGATGCGATATCGACGGTTTGGTAATCGGAAAGTGTTCCGCCACTTCCCCGGGGGTTAAATCCTTCTCCTGTAGCAGCATTATAATTTCTCTGCGTGTAGGATCGGAAAGAGCGTGAAAGAGATTATTAAGATTCATAGTTATTATTTTAATAATTAGATATTTATCTAAATATACAATTATTTAAAAAATAAATCAACTAATTTTTTATTTTTTTTAAATATCAATTCAACACATTCGATAAATCATCCAGGAAAAGAATCTATTATACCATATAATCTATTTATCATTAAATAATCATTATATATTTCAATAAAT
>FWPV01009402.1_pt1 | contig 16538 bp, 11 predicted proteins | sample 2228371 | NCBI WGS metagenome assembly FWPV01 (sample SAMEA103939776, study PRJEB20133) | metagenome | reverse complement strand
CGCCGGCCCTCGCTACGACGTCTCGCTCGCCAAGCTCCGCCCCAGCGAGCAGGAGGCCCTCGTCAAGCTCCTCGTCGAGCGCTCGGGGATACCCCCCGAGGAGGCCCAAAGGCAGTGCGAGCGGACTGTGGTGATGGTGTGCAAGGGCGGCACCCCGGCCGAGGCTGAGGAGTGGCGCCAGGCCCTCGAGAAGGCCGGCCTCAAGCCCCGCATCCGCAAACACTGAAGCGCCCGGCTTTCTCCTCGCACCCGCGCCGCGTGTGCAGAGGCGGTGAAAGCTCAGCAACTTGGGAGCATGGCCCCGGCGGGAGCTCAATCGGGCAGGAGCTTGACGCGGATGTTCTTGTAGTAGACCTTGCTCTTGGGGTCGTGGGCCTGGAGGCAGAAGGTGCCGCCCGTGGGCTTGCGCGGCGCGTCGTCGGGGAAGGTGTGCTCTGTGACCACCTTGTCGTTGACCTTGATCGTCACCTGCATCCCCTTGACGATGATGTGATAGGTCCACCACTCATCGTCCTTCACGGGCGAGGTGTTCATCACGTTCTTGATGTTGTAGAGGCTGCCCGTCTTCTTGGGGTCGGAGTGGGTCTGGTTGACCTGGCACTCGAAGCCCTTCCCCGGCCAACCGGTGGGCTGGAACTCGGTGTGGAAGTAGACGCCTGAGTTGCTCCCAGGCCTCGTCATTACGTCGAGCTTCAGCTCGAAGTTCTTGAAGTTGTGCTTCGCCACGTCGCCGACGTAGTAGAGGTGGCTGCGGCCGTCCTCCACGCAGATCATCCCGTCACGGACGCTGAACGAGCTGGCCTTTTCGCTCGCCTTCCAGCCGTCCAGGCTCTTGCCATCAAAGAGCGAGACCCAGCCCTCATCCTCCTTCTCCGCTGCCAGGCCGGCGCCCACGGCCAAGCACAGCCCAACCAAAGCAATTGCGCGCTTCACCGCCAGTCCTCCGAGGTTCACGGAAGCCTCACTGCCCAACGAAGTATAGCAGTTGGGGTGGCGTCAGGCAAGCTCGACACGCACCGTGAGGATCTCGCGGGGCCGGGCCTTGAGCGTGACTGTGTTGTTCGCGACACGCGCGGTGGTGCCGCGGAGCGGGGTCTCGTTGAGGGCCACGCAACGGGCGGACTTGATGGGGCGCCAGAGGGCGAGGGTCTCGGCCTGTGGCTCGTCCGTGGGGTTCCAGAGGCGGATGACGAGGGCGCCGCCCGCCTCGGCGCGCTTGACGGCGGAGACGGCGAGGGCGCCGGTGCGCTGCTCGATGAAGGACTGCTCGGTGGCGGAACCAGTCATTGGGGGATAGCCGGAGGACTGGCGGCCGGTCTGCCGCGTGATGAGGCCGGCCTGGAGGCGCGCGAGCTGCGACAGGGCCTCGGCACGCGGCAACTCGCCCGCGAACGGCATCAGGGCGTAGCGGTAGCGGATAGTGCCCAGCTCCAGGCCGTCGCTCTCGCCCGGCGTGCCGACCGTGCGGCGGTAGGAGCGCAGGAGCGTGACGAGCATGGTGCGACGAGCGTCGTCGGCCACGCCCCCCTCGTGAAGACCGCCGGCGGAGAGGAACGCGAGGCCGCGCGTGCCCGCGCCGACCGCCTGAAGGCCCAGGAACGGCTTCTCGGCCTGCTCCATCTCCTGCCAACGGGCGGTCTCTGGGTCCAACGCGATGCTCCGCTCCACGAGGTCGAAGGGGTGATGGGCCAAGTACGTTCTCGCCTCAGCAGCATCGGTGGGCAGGAGGAGCTTCAGGCGGTGGTCCTCGGCGGTGTTCTCAACAATGGTCTCGACCTCGACGGTTCGCGCCCCGCGGCGGAGGCTGATGAGGCTGGTGATGACGAGGGGCACCCGCTCGACTGAACGGCGCTCGGCCAGGCGGTCAAAGCGGGCGGGCACGCTCATCGTCACTGCCACGCGGAACGTGACCATCTCCGGGCCGTCGGCCACCACGCTCACCTGGGCAGGGCAGGCGGTCGAGAGGGCGATCTCATCGGTCTCCGTGTGGGTGTGGAACCAGCCGTCGCCGATCTCGCTGCGGTCCTCAAAGGTCAGCAGATCGGTGTATGACTCGTCGGTGTCCTTGTCCGTGATTGTCAGTGTTCCGTTTGGCGCAATGGCGATGGCCAGATGCTCGTTCTGGGCCGAGGCCGGCCCTGTGCGAAGCGAGCCGACGCGGCGCACGGGCGCCTGAGAGGGCTTGACAAGGAGCGACGTGAAGCCAAGGCCGGGCAGTTCCACCTCCGCCGCCACCGTGTAGCGGCTGAACTCCCCTTGCCCACACGTGGCGGGCAGGGCGTAGCGGGTCCGTTCAATAGTCTTGGGGTCAATCGTGAGGCGCTGATAGGGCACCTCGTTGCCCGCGGCGTCGTGGAGGGTGAACGACTTGATGCCCTGCCATCCACCGAAGCCCTCGTAGAAGACGGTGGGCCAGTCCAGCGGCAGGTCAACGGGGAAGATGATGACCTCGCGGCGGCGCTGGGGGAGGGGATTGGCAATGGTGAGGGTGAACTCGGGCGGCTCTTTCGCCAGGTCGGCCAGGCCCCGCGTGAGAGCGCCGAACGCCCTGTTGCGCACCTGCTCGCCCAGGGTGCGCGCCTGGTCGAAGCGGTGCATCATGTCGCGGTGAACCTGGTCAATGGAGCAGCCGCAGATGCTGTCGTGGGCGTGGTTGGTTACCACGTGCTCCCAGGCGATGCGGAGGAAGCGGTCGGGAATGCCCGCTCCCTCGAGATTGGCGATGGCGAGCAACGGCTCCACCCACTTCTCAAGAAGCGTCTGGCAGGCGTCGTTCGCCTGCTTCATCCGCACGCGGCTGGAGACACAGTTGGGGATGAGCCACAGGTAGCCATTGCGGGTCTTTGATGGCTCGCGCAGTTCGCCACGGCGGACGGGGAGGTTCCGCGCCGTCCTCTCCGCCTCCGCGAAGAAGGCGGGGAGGGTCGAATGTGTGGCCTTGACGTTCGGGCAGGCCTCGTGCAATACCCGCAGGTAGCGGGCGGCATCGGTGGCGGGCGGCATGTGGTCGAGGGCGTCAATCAGGCAGAGCACGCTGCCATTGGTGCGGCTGATCTCGTGGTTCACGTACTTGGCGAAGCTCTCGCGGGCCTTGGCCTCGACCTCCTCGCGGGCGGCGTCGGGTGCTGCGCGCTCGATGACCTGCCGCGAGCCGACGAACGCCCCATAGCCCATAGCGTCCTGGAGCTTGAACGTGAACACCCGCGAGCCATCGGGCGCCTCCCAGGTGAAGAAGGCTGGGGTCGTGTGCTCGTTGGTGCCACGGCCCAGCACGCAATGGCGGAGGCCAAAGCCCCGGTAGACTTGTGGCATTTGGGACGGGTGGCCGAACATGTCGCAGGTGTAGGCCACTGGCATCGGCTCGACGCCCCACTCGCGGGCAATGCGGCGGCCGAGCAGCAGGTTGCGGATGAGCGCCTCGTCGCCCGAACAGAACAGGTCGGGCATCGTGAACCACGGGCCGACCAGGATGCGTCCCTCGCGTATCAGCGCCTTCAGCCGCCTCGCGTTCTCCGGCCGCACCTCCACATAGTCGCGCAGCACGCACGTCTGCCCATCCAGGTGGAAGTACTTGAACTCCTTGCTTCGCTCCATCAGCTCCAGCAGCCCGTCAATGATCTCCACAAGGAGCAGGCGGTACTCCTGGAAGGGACGATACCACTCGCGGTCCCAGTGGGTGCCCGAGACGTAATGCGCAGAGTACGCTTGGGAGGCTTCCTGTTTTCGTGGCTTGACCATGTTCTCTGAGCTCCTGGATGGAAGATGCGTGATCCGCAATTCGTAATCCGTAACCAGAGAAGACGAATAAGTCAGGTCTTTTCCTGTTACGAATTACGAATTACGAATTACGGATTACGGATTCCCGCCAAAGTCACCTCACCGTCACCTCAAGTCCCTCACCATCAAGGACAACATTCACGCTCTCGCGGAAGCTCGCCTTGTCGCGGACGAAGGCGAAGTAGTTCTGAAGCTGCCCGGCGCCATTGACGCTGTTGTGTGCGAGGACGATTGCCCCAGGCGGCATCTTGTGGAGGGCGGCCTGGAGGATGGTGAGGTAGATGCCCTTGCCCAGCTCCGGGCCGCCGTCGGCATCGAGATAGAGGAGGTGGATCGGCTCGGAGAAATCGCGGCAGACCTCAATCGCGTCGGCCGCGACGATGCGGGCGACGCCCGTGGGGTCAATCCGCCGCACGTTGCGCTCGGCCCGCTCAGCCTCGTCGGCCTTGATCTCCACGCCGATGAGGTTCTTCGCGGTGTAGCAGGCGCCCGGCCCGACGGCTGCCCCGGCATTGGAGATGAAGGTGTTGCCGCAGAAGACGCCCGCCGCGATCATGTTCTCCGGCCGCGTGATGGCGTTGATGGCATAGAGCAACCGCTGCATCCGCGGCGTGATCGCCGTCCACGGAATCTCGAACAGCTCGACCACCGCCCTGCGGTGGGCCAGCATCTTCGCGTGATCGTAGCTCGTGTGCGGCAATACGCCCGCCGCGTGGAGCTCAGCCAGCGCCGCATCCACCACCGCAATCTCCCGCTCCAGCGGCTCCAGCTCGCGGTGCGGCTGGCCGTAGTCCATCTTGTAGCTGTGCCAATCGTCGGCCTGGAACGTTGTCGCCATAGCCACGTTCCCAACATGCGACAGGCGGCTATTCTATGTCGCCGCCTCTACCCAATCAAACGGGGTTGACAATCCCCGCCGATGCTGCGAAGATCATGTGCCAGCAGGGGATGAAAGGAGCGGGTATGACGAAAGTTCTCGCGTTCATTCTTCTGGCAGCCACGGCCGGGGTTGCTGGTGAGGTGGGCAGGCTCGTCGCGTCAAAAGAACCGGGCTGGCCGCAGTGGCGCGGGCCGCGGCGCGATGGCATCTCGGATGAGAAGGGGCTGCTCCAGGAGTGGCCCGAGGGCGGCCCAAGGCTGCTGTGGTCCGTCGGCGGCCTCGGACGCGGCTGGTCGTCGCCCATCATCGTCAATGGCACTATCTACATCACGGGCGACGTGGGCGAGGACCTGGTGATCTTCGCCTTCGACCTCGACGGGAAGGAGAAATGGCGGTCGAAGAATGGCCGCTCGTGGAAGGGCTCCTACCCCGGCGCGCGCGGCAGTTGCACCTACGATGAGGGCAAGCTCTACCACATCAACGCCCACAACCGCATCGCCTGTCTGGACGCCGCGGACGGCAAGGAGCTGTGGGCCGTTGACCTGATTCAGCGCTTCGAGGGGCGGAACATCATGTGGGCCATCGCCCATCACCCGCTCATTGACGGCCCCCGCGTCATCGTCACCCCAGGCGGCAAGAAGGCCCTCATGGCCGCGCTCGACAAGAAGACGGGCGAGACCGCCTGGTCCAGCGGGCCGCTCGTCTTCGAGCGCACCGCCAAGTTCGGTGGCGGCGAGCTGCCTCAGCCGGTCACAGAGGCCGATGGCCCAGGCTACTCCTCCCCCATCCTCTTCGAGCTGGAGGGTCGCCGCCACCTCGTGAGCTGCTCGGCCCGCCACGCCTTCGGGGTGGACGCCGACACGGGCAAGCTCCTCTGGACCCATCCCATGCCCACCCGCTGGGAGGTGCTGGCCAACACGCCGACGCTCTACAGGGACTGCGTGCTTGTGGTCGCCTCCGACAGCCCCGGCAAGTTACTCCGAATCATCGTTGAGGATGACAATGTGCGCGCCGAACAGGTATGGACCTGCGACATGGACACCTGCCACGGCAGCGCCATCGCTCTCGGGGACCTCTTCTTCGGCTCCTGGTATCGGCACTACGACGGCTTGGGGTGCATCGACGCGCTGACGGGCAAGACGCTTCACCGCACGAACGAGCTCTCGATGGGCTCGATGCTCTACGCCGATGGCCGCCTCTACTACCTCGCCCAGCGGGGCACCATGGCCCTCATCAAGCCCGACCCTGCCGACTTCCGCATCGTCGGCCGCTTCCCCTTCCCCGGCGGCGATGCCCGCCGCAACGATGTCTGGGCACACCCCGTTGTCCTCGACGGCCGCCTCTACCTCCGCTACCACGACAAGCTCTCCTGCTACCACGTGGCCGAGCAGGCAGGCGGGACGCGAAAGGGCGGCCCCTAGAACCCCAGCGTCGGCCGGCCGAGCCTCACCCTGATCTTCTCCTGCGATTCGCTGCGAATCCTCAGCGAGCCTCCCTGCGTCGTCTCCCACTCGCCGCCAGAAGCCCGCCTCCCGGTCGCAGATGTCCGCTCCGAAAGAGAGTTTGCCTGTGAGAACCCCTACCCGGCATCATGGACGGCCAGCGCAGGCTGCGCAAGCGAATCGGCACTTGAATGCGGCGCGGGGGGCTGGTAGAGTGGCGGGGGTAGGGACAAGAGACTCTCACGCAGAGGCAGATGAGGGAGCAGAGAAGAGGGGATCGTGTTGAAATCGGCGATCGGCAATCGCCAATGGGCAATCATGCTCTGGGCAGCGCTAGCGTTCGCGCTGGGCGCAGCGTGCGCGCCGGCGCTCGGCGGAGCAACGGAGGGGCCGGCCGAGGTGGTCTTCGCGCCGAGCTCGGCTGGCTATGTGACGACCTGGCTCGTGGCCGGGCCGTTCGGCTTTCTGCGCGATGGGCAACTGGACACCGATTTCCTGGGGGGCGAGGCGGGAGCGAAGCCGGCCGACGGCACTCCCGCCGATGCCGCGAACCGGGAGGCGTGGCAGGCGGCGGCGTTCGCGGACCCGGTGATGAACTTCAAGGAGCGCTGCCTGCCACTCGGCAAGTCGGCGTTCTACCTGGCGGCGGTCCTTGTGGCGAAGAGGGACGTTGAGCTGACGCTTGGGCTGACGCACACGGGGAGCGCGCGGGCGTGGCTCGACGGCAAGGCGGTTCTCCGCAGCGACAAGGATGCGTTCAGCCTCGGGCCGCGCACGGCTGACCACGCCTTCGCGCTTCGGGCGGGCCAGCGCGCCCTGTGCCTCATCAAGCTCGGCTCCGAGGGGCGCTACCTCCAGGCCCTCGTCCGCCTCAAGGCGGGCGCGCGGGCGGCAGGGGCCGACGATGTGGCCATCACGCTGCCGCTCAAGGCGGGCACCAAGCCGAATCCCCAAGCCTTCATCCTGCCCTCGCTCGCGGTGAGGCTGGGCCGCAACCGCTTCGTGCAGCCGGGCGAGCGGGCCACCATCGCCTTCGGCGCCGAGGGGGGCTATCCGCTGTGCGACGCCGAAGTGTCCGCCAGCATCGCCATCCAGGATTCCAGGGGCAAGGTGGTCGGCACGCTCAAGGTGGCGGCCTCGAAGCTCACCGACCTCGCGGCCGCCCCGGTGGAACTGCCCTGGACGCCGCCCAAGGAAGGCGGCTCGCCGTATTACAAGCTCGTCGCCCAAGTGGCCTCGGCGGGCAAAGAGCTCGGCGCGGTCTCGAAGACCGTTTACTCCCCGGCCGACATCGGGCAGTGGACGGCCGACCTGCACAAGCGGCTGCTCGCGGCGTCGGCCAAGAAGCCCGACCGCGGCGACATCGCCTGCGTGCTCCTCAAGATTGAGAAGGCGGTGCTCCTCCAGCAGGGCGCCGAAGTGCGCTCCTTTGCTGCCGAAGAGGTCTACCGCGAGCTCGAGACCGCCAACGAATGGCTCGGCCTCATCGAGGCGGGCAAGGGGCTACCGCCCATCGGGCCGGGCACCCACGAGCTCGCTTACCTCGCCGAGCAGGACGACTCGGCCCAGCCCTACTACCTCCACGTGCCCAGCGCCGTGAAGGAGGGGAAGCCGCTCCCCGCAATCGTCTACCTCCACGGCTACGCCCCGTGGCTCGACAAGACGAACTGGCACGAGGTCTCCGCCGGCCTCACGGCCCAGGCCGAGGAACGCGGCTGGCTCATCGTCGTCCCCTTCGCACGCTCGAACACCGACTTCCAGAGCATCGGGGAGTGGGACGTGATGCACGTGCTGCGGCTCGCGGGGGAAAGGGTGAAGATAGACCCCGACCGCGTGTTTCTCGTCGGCTACTCGATGGGCGGGGCGGGCGTCTACACCCTGGCCGCCCACTACCCCGACGTTTGGGCCGGCGGCATCGTCCTCTGCGGCCGGCCGAGGAACTACCTGTGGAAGGACTTCGACCCCGCAAAGGTCGAGCCGTTCAAGCGCCACCTCCTTGATATGGAGTCGGGCGCGCCCCACGCCCACAACTTCACGCATATCCCGTTCCTCGTCTTCCAGGGCACGGCCGACGTGCTGATTGACCCCACGCAGGCGTACCGCTTCGTGGAGGACCTGAACCACCTGGGCCTCAAGGCCGAGCTTGTGAAGCTCGACGGCCAGAGCCACTGGATAGCCGACGAGGTGTTCTCCACGCCGAAGGCATTCGAGTGGATGAGCACGAAGCGGCGCGTCGCCGCACCGCCAAGCGTCCGCTTCAAGACCTACTCGCTCCTCTACAACCGCGCCTGGTGGCTGACGATAGACGCCTTCGAGCGCTGGGGCGAGCCGGCCGAGGCCAACGCCGCGCTTCGGCCCGGCAACAGGCTGGAGCTGACAACACAGAACATTGCCCGCCTCACGTTGCGGATTTCAGATTTCAGATTTCAGATTCCAGATTCCAAGTCTGCAATCGGCAATCTGAAATCTGAAATCGCAGTTGACCCCAAGGCCCCTCTGGCTGCAATGGTGAACGGCAAGCAGATGAAGCTCGAAGCTGACACAGAGGGCAGGTTCGTGGTGGAGCTGGCCGCGGTGCCGGCGACGCCGCTGCGCAAGAAGCCTGACCTGTGCGGGCCGATCAAGGACGCCTTCAACCGACGGTTCCTTTACGTCTACGGCACCGCGGGCGGCAAGGAGGCCGCCGAGCGCAACCGCACCCTCGCCCGCCAGGTGCAGAAGGAGTGGCACGCCTTCGCCAAGGGCATCCGCAACATCGTGCCCGACACAGCAATCAGTGAGGCCGAGATGGCCCGCTCGAATCTCGTCCTCTTCGGCACGCCCAAGACCAACGCCCTCCTCGCCAAGATGGCCGCCAAGCTCCCCATCCGCTTCACCGACGAGGGCTATGAAATCCTGGGCAAGACCTACAAGGCCAGCGAAACCACAGGACTGATCTTCATCTATCCCAATCCCCTGGCACCCGAGCGCTACATCGTCGTCTACGACGGCCAGCACTACGGCGAAAAGCTCGGTGAGAACCACAAGTACGACCTGTTGCCCGACTTCATCGTCTACAGCTCCGAGCCGGACTACGACGACACCAACTGCTTCTACGTGGCAGGCTTCTTCGACTGCTCCTGGCAGCTCGACCCCAAGCTGACGTGGACCTCTGATGGCCGCCCGAAGCCGCGCCCCTCGCTGCTTCCTGCTCTTCCGTGACCAGCCTCAGGCCCCCAGCATAGTGCGCGCGATGGCGCGGAAGACGTCGGCGCCTTTGCGCCTGGCGGCCCCAACGCCGTGGAAGGCGTGGTTGATCTCGTAGAAGGGCACGATGGTGCCAACGGCGCGGGCGAGGTGATACTCGAGCATGTCAGGGCTGAGGACGCCAGGCCGCGCACGCGCGGTGAGGCCGGCAGTGTCCCAGAAGAGCACATCGCGCACGGCGCGGTAGAGCGCCGCCCGCTCGGGCGAGGCGTAGACTTCCTCGGGCTTTTCGAGGACGTAGCAGCCGTCGCAGGGCGGGTCGGCGAAGCCGTGGGTGCCCAGGTAGCCGTGGAAGTGGAGCAACAGGGCAGGCCGCAACTCCTCGGATAGCCAACCCCACAACAGGCGGTCCTCGACGGCTTTGGGCGTCGCCCCATCGGACACGCCCGCAAAGTCCGAGCACTGGTTCACTCCCTCCATCGTCCAGCCGTTGCGGCCGTGCACGTTGCCGTCGGGGTTTGTCATCGGCAGCAGCCAGACGTCACAGCGTTCGCGGATGGCACGCGCCTCGGGGTGGATAGAGGCGAGGAACTCGCCGATGCCGCAGACGGCGAGCGGGCCGCAGTGCTCGCTGGGGTGCTGGCCGGAGAGGGCGATGACGGTGAGTGGCTTCCCACTGCCGGCGCAGGGGAGGCGGAGGCGCGGGATGTCGCGCCCCTCGAAGCTCTTGCCGAGCGAATCCACGATGGCGCCGCGCTCGGCCATCTTCGCGGCCCAGGCCACGAGCCGCGAGTAGGGCAGCACCACGTTGCTGGCCACGTAGAGCGCGGCGTTGGGCGGCACGACGACCTGGGCCGAGATGAAGTCGAGGCCGTAGCGCTCCACGCCTGGCCAGCGGCTGCGCACCGGCACCCAGTGGTCAAAGTCGCCCTCGCAGAACCACAGCGGGGCGGGGTAGTGGTGGAGCATGCCGAGGCGGCCTTCCTCGCCGAGGGCGGGGTCGGGGTAGATGTCGAGGCGGAGCGGCCCGCCGTCGTCGCCCGCCTCGGCCCTCACGCAGAAGTACTTGCAGTAGGGCGCCTTCTCGCCGGCCTCCTCCACGCGCCAGTGGCCGGGGGCCAACTGCTGGATGTTCTTGCCGTTGCCACACTCGAAGTCACTGGTCACTTTCATTGTCTTGGCTCCAGGGTCCAGGTAGCGGACGACAAGCGGGACGCTTGTCGCCACGAGATTATACCGGAGTTCGGCGGCGGTTGCTTTCGCGGGCGGCGGGCGCTACGATGGCGGCCCAAAGAAAGGAGAAGCCAACGTGAAACTCGGGCTTGTGACCTACAATCTGGCGAAGGACTGGGATGTTCCGACGATCATCGCAATGTGCGAGAAGACCGGCTTTGAGGGCGTCGAGCTGCGCACGACGCATGCCCACGGGGTCGAGGTGACGCTCTCGCCGGCTGAGCGTGCGGAGGTGCGGAAGCGCTTCGCGGACTCCAAGGTCGCCCTCGCCGGCCTCGGCACCGCCTTCGAATACGACGCCATTGACCCCGCCGTCGTGCGGCAGAACGTCGAGGGGACGAAGGAGTACGTGAAGCTGGCGGCGGACGTTGGCGCCCCGGGCGTGAAGGTGCGCCCGAACCGCCTGCACGTGAAGGAGGGGGTGCCGAAGGAGAAGACGCTCGAGCAGATCGGCCTGGCGCTCCGCGAGTGCGGCCAGTTCGCAAGCGATTACGGCGTCGAAATACGCCTGGAGATCCACGGCCACGACACCTGCCGCGTGCCCAACATCCGCGCCATTCTCGACGCGGCTAACCACCCGAACGTCTTCGCGTGCTGGAACTCGAACCCCGAGGACTGCGACGAGGGCGGCTCGATAGACGCGAGCTACGCGCTCGTGCGGCGGAAGATCAGCCTGGTGCACATCAACGAGCTGGCGGACGAGCGCTACCCCTGGCGACGCCTCTTCGCGCTCCTCGCCGCCGACGGCTATCGGGGCTTCACCCTGGCAGAGATTGGCCAGGGGAGCGCCGAGCCGGAGCGCTTCATGCGCTACTACCGCGCCCTGTGGCTCGCCTACCAGCCGAAGTGAAGAGCCGCAGCGATGGAACCCTACGGCCGCGACTTCGCGGCGATCTACAATGTGGCGTGGGCGTTCTGGGGGCCGAAGATGTGGCCATTCCTGTCGGCCCAGGTCGCCCGCCGGTGCCCGCACGCGCACACGTGGCTGGACCTCTGCTGCGGCACGGGCTCGCTCCTGAAGCTCGCCTGCGCGAACGGCTTCGAGGCGGTGGGGGTGGACCGCTCGCCGCATCAGCTCCGCTACGCGCGCAAGAACGCCCCCGAGGCCCGCCTGCTGCGGGGCGACATCCGCTCGTTCGCTCTCAAGCGCCGCTTCGACATCATCACCTGCCTCTTCGACAGCCTCAACTACGTGACGACGCTGGGCGAGGTCGGGCGCGTCTTCCGATGCGTCCGCCGCCATCTCGCCCCCGGCGGCCTGTTCATCTTCGATGTCAACACGCCCGAGGGCCACCGCCGCCAATGGCGCGGCGCCTGGATCCGCCGGGTCAAGGAATCCACCCTCATCGGCGAGTCCTCCTGGGACGAGAGGACTCACCTCGCCTATCTCCGGCTCACCGGCTTCGTGAGGAAGGGGCGCCTCTTCCGCCGCTTCCAGGAGCAACACGTCCAGCGCGGCTACGAGCGCGGCGAGATGGACGCTCGGCTGGCGGAGGCGGGCTTCGCGTTCCGGCGCTACAACGGCAGCTCGCTCACGCGGCGGCTCGCAAAGGCCGGCCGCCTCCTCTATGTGTGCTGGAAGGCGTGAAAATGCCTGCGGGAATCAATTGATGCCTGGATGAATGTCAGGCAATCATCCATTCATCCACCCATCCAGCCATCCCCTTTGGCTGCGCCCACTGGCCGCCTTGGGTCCCTGCCCCTCATAGCTTCCGGAGGCCGTTGCGGCAGACGGCCTCGGGCACGCGGCGGCGGTAGTAGGCCCGGTTGCTGCCGTCCCCAAGCGCCTCGCGGCGGGCTTGAAGATCATCCGGGTGCCACAGGTGGTAGGCGAGGGCTTTGAGGTAGAGGCACACGGGGCGGCAGCCGGCCATCAGCAGGCGGTCGCGGAGATCGGAGTCGTCCTGGCCGTAGCCGACGAAGTCCTCGTCGAAGCCGTTGACGCCCTCGAAGGCGTCGCGCGAGGCGGCGAAATTGCTGCCGCGGATCTTCGGCTTTCCCACGCCGAAGAGGATTGCCACGCGGCTCTTCCAGTGGCGCGCGCGCAGCTTCTGCATCGCGCGCTCCCCCTGGTTCGGGGGGGAGGCGGCCTGGGAGAGGAACTCCCCGATGCCCAGAGCCGGCCCCGCGGCCAGGGCGCGCTCGGAGAACTCGCGGCTGAGGGGCAACGTGCCGCCGAGGCAGAAGCTCTTGGGCGCTGCGTGGGCTGCGTAGACGCTCAGCAGGTCGGTCGCGGGCACCGAGTCGCTATCAAGGAACACGAGCAGCCCGCCGCTGCTGCGGCGCGCGCCTTCGTTGACGATCGCGGTCTTGTGCGAGAGCTTGTGCTCGCGCCAGCAGTGGGCGATGGGCACGTCGGGCCGCCGCTTCGTGGCCTCGGCAATGACCTGGGGCGTCTCATCGGTCGAGCCGTCGTCGGCCACCACAATCTCCCAACTCCCGCGATAGTCCTGAGCGGCCAGGGCGGCGAGGCACAGGCGCAGGTACGCCGCGCGATTGTAGGTGGCGATGATGACGGAGACCATCGTGGGCCTCACTGCTTGGCCGTCGCTTTCGGCGGCCGGGCGAAGTCGTCGTAGAGCCGCTGAACCTCTTCGGAAGACAACGGGGCCTGCCCCTCGCGGACGAAGAAGCGGTAGCGGAGGGTCAGCGGCTGGTCGGCCTTCAGCATCGCTTTGGGGAAGGCGCCGAAGCGGCCATACCTGCGGTTCGCCGAGTAGACAGTGCCCTTCGGGTTCTCGGGGTGGTTGAGGTGCGCGACGGCGAAGCGCTGCTCGCCGAGCTTGAACGACATCGAGGCCCAGGGCATGTCCAGCGTGCCCTTCGTCCCTTCTTTCATATCGGCGGGCAACAGGTACTTCGTCTCGGCCTGTAGCTTGTTGACGTCGGGATGCGCGCGGAACTGGCAGCCCGCGTGCTCGGGGTCGCCATCAAGCTGTATCTCGCCCACCTGAGAGCGAAGGGTGGAAACGAAGTCGAGGAGCAGCTCGGGCTTGCTCTGGCGGTAAACCGTAATGGTGCGTTCCTCGATGATAGCAGGCTTGCCGTCGGGCAGCTCCCAGTTCACCTCGGCGATCATTCGGCCCAGGACCGGGCCGGCGAGGGTGATAATGGGCTTCTCGACCCGCTGCCACACGGCGCGGACGTGCCAGAAGTCATAGCTCTTGCCGTCGGGCAGCTTCGTGCGGCTCCAGCCGATGAAGATGCCGCGATGGTGTGGGAACGGCTCGCCGCCGGGGCTGGTGATGACCTTCTCCCCCTTCGCGTCGAAGACGTGGGTGAATGGCTTGGCCGTGGGGAAGCGCAGCTTGGGGTCAGGATTGAACTCGTACATGAACCGCGTCACCTTCCGCCCATCAAACAGCAGGTCGAGCTGCTTCCCCTTTTCGTCCTGGAAGGCGAACCCCTTGGAAGGCGCGTCGCCCTTCTCAATCTTCGCTTTGTAGGAGGCCTTCTGGCCTCTCTTGAGCGAGACGAGCCAGAAGAGCATGGTGGTGCCCTTCTCGGCGCCGGGCACGAGCTGCCCGGGCACCTTGCCGCCCGGGCCTTCGACCTCCACGGCCAGGTCGGGGCCGGGCGTGGCGGGTAGCGTGATAGGCGCAAAGACAGGCGTCTCAAGCCGGTCGCTGTCGCCAGCCTCGACCTCCAGTGTGACCTCGAAGGCCCCTGCTGGGGCGATAAGGCCTGAAGCGACCGCCAAGGTCACCAAGACGCCAAGACAATGCCTTGAAAGCACGGTGTCTCCTCTCACACTTCCTGGATGCTCACGGTTCGGCGCTCCTCGATGGAGCGGACCATGGCCTCGATGATCTGTGTGGTGGCGAGGCCGTCCTCGGCGGTGACGACAGGCTCGCGGCCGTCGAGGAGGCAGTCCACGAAGTGGTAGATCGGCATCACAACGAAGCCCTCGGGCACGCCAAAGGCGTCCAGAAGGCCGCCGGTGAAGGGGGTCTCAAAGCGCCGCGGGCCGGCCACGCGGAGGCCCTGCTCCGTGCAGTTGATCTGCGCAGTGCTCTTCGAGCCGACAAGGCTCATCTGGAAGTCGATCAGCGTGGGCCAGCTCTTCGGCAGTATCCAGCAGGTCTCGAAAGTCACGAAGCAGTCCTCAAACGCCACGGTGGCCTGGATGGCGTCGTAGGTGTCGGCGCCGCGGCGCTTGAGGATTTCGCGGCGGGCGTGGGCGGTGACGCGCAGCGCCTTCTGCTTGCCGATGAGCCAGCGCACAAGGTCCACAACGTGCGGCAGGAGGAACCAGTGGGGGCCGCTCTTGCCGGCCCACGATAGCATGCCGAAGGGGATGGTGTGGGGGTTCGAGAGGCGGACGTAGCCCATGACTGGCGTGCCCAGCTCGCCTGCGTCAATCCGCTGCTTGAGGGCGAGGAAGGGCGGGTTCCAACGGTTATGGAAGTCCACCATCACGGTGCGTCGGGCCTTCCGGGCCGCGGCAACGATCGCGCGGGCCTCGGCGGCGGAGGTGGTGAGCGGCTTCTCGATGAGGAGGTGCTTTCCGGCCGCCAGGAGGGCGAGGGCCGGCTCCGTGTGCGCGAAGTCCGGCGTGGCGATGCTCACGGCCTTGATGGCCTTGTCGCCCGCAATCTCGTCGAGCGAGCGGGCCGCCTTGACGCCGTACTTCCTGGCCACCTCCTTGGCCCGCGCGGCGTTGAGGTCGAAGACGGCCACGCAGCGCGACCGGTGGTACGTGGCGTATGCCTTGACGTGGTTCTCGCCGAAGAGGCCGCAGCCGACGACGGCGGTCTTGAGATGCTTCACGGCGTGTCCCCTTGGCAGAAGGGATAGGACCTATGGGACCAATAGGACAAACAGGACCCGCCTGCCCCTCACTTGCTCGCCACGCCGTCCCACACCCCGGCGATGGGGGTGTTGCAGTAAACGCACTTGCCGCCCCTGATTTGGACGGGCCCGACATTGTATCGGACGCGGCGGATGAGGACCTGGTTGCACTTGGGGTTGGGGCAGTAGGTGCTCTCGCCTGGGTGGCCGCCAGGGCGCGAGATGTTGCCGACGTAGACGTAGCGGAGGCCCTCCTCGCGGCTGATCCGCCAGAGGCGCTCGATTGTCTCGGGCGGCGTGCGCTCGAGGTTCAGGAGCTTGTACGTTGGGAAGAAGGCGGAGTAGTGGACGGGGACATCTGGGCCGAGCTCGCCGTGTATCCACTTCGCCATCTCGCGCACCTCCTTCGGGTCGTCGTTGTGTGTGGGGATGACGAGGTAGACGATCTCGAACCACATCTTCTTCCTGGCGAGGAGCTTGAGGGTGTCGAGGACCGGCTTGAGCTTGCCGTGGACGAGCTTCTCGTAAAAGCGCTCGGTATACGCCTTGAGGTCAATCTTCACCGCGCTCAGCACCTCGCAGAGCTTCTCCATCGGCTCGGGGGTGATGTAGCCGTTGGAGATCATCACACTCTCGATCCCCTTGGCGCGCGCGAGCTTGGCGGTGTCGAACATGTACTCGTAGTAGACGACCGGCTCGGTGTACGTGAAGGCGATGGAGCGCGAGCGGATGGGGCGGTCGGTGAACGGGCTCGAGCGGGCCACCAGACAGTCGGCCACCAGCCGCTCCGGCGGCAGGTTCAGGTTCCGCGTCTGCTCCGGCCTCACCTGCGATATCTCCCAGTTCTGGCAGAACACGCACTCCACGTTGCACCCCGCCGTCGCAATCGAGTAGGACCAGGTGCCCGGCAGGAAGTGGAACAGCGGCTTCTTCTCAATCGGGTCGATGTTTCGCGCGCAAGGGTTGCCGTAGACCAGCGTGTGATAGGTGCCCCCGCGGTTCTCGCGCACCCCGCAGTAGCCGCGCTCCTGGTCGCCCACCTCGCAGAGGTTCGGGCACAGCGTGCAGCGCACGCGGTTCTCGGGCAGCTTCTCGTAGAAGCGCGCCTCGGGCGTCTGCCAGATGCCCCCCAGCTTGGCCAGCTCCGCCTCCGAGCCGATGGTGATCTCCACCTCCCAGACCAGCTCCGAGCGCAGCGGGATGCGCCGCCCCTGCGGCCCACGCTCCTC
>FWPV01009395.1_pt1 | contig 16538 bp, 24 predicted proteins | sample 2228371 | NCBI WGS metagenome assembly FWPV01 (sample SAMEA103939776, study PRJEB20133) | metagenome | reverse complement strand
CTTCATGGCGGTGACCGCCCATCCCCTGGCCACCTCGGCCGCGGTGGAGGTATTGCGCGCCGGCGGTTCGGCGGTGGACGCGGCCATCGCTGCGCAGATGGTGCTCAACCTGGTGGAGCCCCAGTCCTCCGGCATCGGCGGCGGCGGCTTCCTCCTGCATTTCGACGCCCGGTCGGGGACCCTGCAGGCCTATGACGGGCGGGCACAAGGTCAGGCTGGCCGACAACCAGCAGTCTGCACCTGATCGTGCGCCGGGACGGGCGCTGGATCGGCGCCGCCGACCCGCGGCGGGAGGGGGCGGCGGTGGGGTATTGAACGTCCCCCCATCTGCAGCGTCTATGGATGCATGGCTCGAAAAGGGGACGGGATGCGCAACTGGGGCGCAGGCATGATCGTCGCCGCCTGGCTGATCATGGGCGGCGTGGTTTGGCTGGTCATGGACGGCTGGGTGGAGCGGCAGGCGAATCCCAATGCCGGTCTCGCACAGATCGCCGCATCCGACAGCGTGGTGCTCAAGCGCAACGCCGGCGGACACTTCGTGGCCCCTGGCAGGATCAACGGCGTGCCGGTGACCTTCCTGGTGGACACCGGCGCCACCCGTGTCGCCATACCCCTGCGCGTCGCACAGGCGGTGGGCGCCGATCGGGGCCCGCCGATGCGCACCGCCACCGCCGCTGGCGTCACCACCGCTTATGCCACCCGCCTCGCCTCGGTGGAACTGGCGGGCCTCGCAGCCAGCAACGTCACCGGCGTCATCGTGCCGGACATGCGGGGTGGCAGCGTGCTGCTGGGTATGAGCTTCCTCTCCCGCTATGCCGTCACAATGGAGGGCGGCGAGATGCACATTCGCAGCCGTGGCGGCTGAGCAAAAGAAAAAAACGGCTGCCCGCGGGCAGCCGTCGTGGGCCAGAACTGTCGTCGTGATTACTTGGCCGGCTGGGCAGCGGTGCCGGGGGCGGCGAACATCTGGGTCCAGGTGTTGGGGTCGAAGGGGTTGAATACGGCCGGGGCGGCACCCGTCGCGGGGGCGGCGCCAGAGGTGGAGCTGCTCGGGGGCGTGGGCGCCTGCGGCAGGGTGGGCGTGAGGAAGGCGGACCACATGGGGCCATAGGTCTTGGGATCCATGGCGGCACCCAGCCAGCCCATGTAATAGTTGGGGTTAAGCGGCGCGACGGCCAGCTGCAGGGCGCGCGGGTCCAGCGGTGCCATCATCCATTTCATGTACATGCCGGGGTTCATGGTGTTGACCATCATGCTCCACAGCTTGGGATCCATGGGCAGCATGAACCAGCGCATCATCTTGCCCGGATCGGTCATGGTGGTGAGCAGGGCCGTGTAGAAGTTGGGGTCCATGGAGGCGGTCAGCCAGCGCATGTAGACCGTGGGATCGACCCAGTCGGCCATGTTGCGGTAGGCGCCCGGATCCACCATGCTGTTCATCATGCGCAACCAGCCGGCGGGATCCATGATCATGTTGCCCATGGTGGTGTAGAAGGCTGGCTCGGTCACCGCGTTGAACCAGGGTACGAAGACCTTGGGATCTTTGAAGGCGGACATGTTCTGGGTGAAGTCGCTCATGCGGTGCAGCCAGGCCTCTGGGGTCTGGGGTACGGGCTTGGCCGGTTCGGCAGCGGCCTGCTGGGCGGAGGCCAGCATGGGGAGGGCGCCCAGGGTGATGGCGGCGACCAGGGTCTTGATTTTCATGGTGTGCTCCTTCAGGGTTGGTTGAAAACTGGACGGATCCAGGGTGGTTACAGCAACATCTCGGGCCTGTCCCCCGGACACTGGCAGAGGTGTGGGCGACGGTAGCCGTTAGTGATTTTTGAATATCATGACATTCTCATAAACTTGGGGTCAATCGAACCGCCTCTGCACCCGGACTTGTCTGTGCGTATCGTTGTCATTTTGCACCGGTCCAGCCCATCGACCCTGGCAGCGCTGCCGCCCCGCCCATGGACGGGCGGCCTCTGACGCCCATGGCGACCTACCTCGTCCATCACGGTGCCGTGGGCTGGCATCACCCCCACTGGCTGGGACGCTTTTACCCGGAGGACCTGCCGGAGGACTGGATGTTGACCTTTTACAATACCCAGTTCCGGGCCGTGTTTGTGCCCCATGCCCAGTGGTCTGCCATGGGTGTGGAAGGGTTCGAGCAGTGGCTGCGGGATACCCATGCGGGTTTCCGTTTCGTACTGGAGGCTGGCCCCGCCCCCGCCGGGGAAGCCGCCCGCATCCTGGGCGAGCGGTTGGGCTTGGTGGCAAGCGCCGAGGATCCGCGACTGCTCTGGTTCGATGCCACCACCGACCTGAAGGCCCTGGCCCTCGAGATTGGCACCAGGACTAAGCCCCTCTATCTATTCAGCCGGGATGCCGATCTCGAGCGTCTCGAGCAGGTGCACAACCTGCTGGAACTGATGGGACTGTAGATCCGCACTCGCATTGAGGCCGCCGGAAGCGCTCCGGTACAATGAATACAAAAACGCCAAGCCGCTCCCCCGAACCCCCTCGTGTCCGAGCCTCTCGTCGAAATCCGCGACCTCTCCTTTGCCTATACCGACCGCATGGTCCTGCGGGGCATCAACCTGACCGCCAGACGCGGTCAGGTGGTGGCCATCATGGGCAATTCCGGCTGCGGCAAGACCACCCTAATGCGGCTCATCGGCGGCCAGCTCAAGCCCACCCAGGGCAAGATCCTGGTGGCGGGCGAGTCGGTGGGGGACCTGGATTTCGAGGGGCTCTATCGCCTGCGGCGACGCATGGGCATGTTGTTCCAGTTCGGCGCCCTGTTCACGGACATGTCGGTGTTCGAGAACGTGGCCTTCCAGCTGCGGGAACACACCGATCTGCCGGAGGAGATGATCCGCGACCTGGTGCTCATGAAACTCAACGCCGTGGGCCTACGCGGGGCCCAGGACCTGATGCCGTCGGAACTCTCGGGCGGCATGGCCCGCCGCGTGGCCCTGGCACGGGCCATCGCCCTCGACCCTATGCTCATCATGTACGACGAGCCCTTCGCCGGTTTGGACCCCATCTCCCTGGGCGTGGCCGGTGACCTCATCCGCCGCCTCACCGATACTCTGGGGCTCACCTCCCTGGTGGTGACCCACGACGTGCAGGAGTCCCTGAAGATCGTGGATTACGTCTATTTCGTGTCCGAGGGCGTCATCGTCGCCCAGGGCACCCCCCAGGAGATCCGCGCCTCCGATCTGCCCTACGTGCACCAGTTCGTGCATGGCGAAGAGGACGGACCGGTGCCCTTCCACTACCCGGCGCCGAGCTACGCCGAGGAGCTGGGGCTTGTCCATGCTTGAGCCCTGGGTATCCGTCCTGCGCCGCATGGGTGCACGGGTGGTCAACGCCGTCTGGCGGCTGGGCCTGGCCACCCGCTTCTTCATCCTCACTTTGCTCTATTCGGGGACCAGCTTCCGGCGTTTCCCTCTGGTGATCAAGGAGATCTACGCCGCCGGGGTGTTGTCGCTCATCATCATCCTGGTGTCGGGGCTCTTCGTCGGTATGGTGCTCGGCCTGCAGGGCTACGAGACGCTGCAGACCTACGGCTCGGAGGAGGCCTTGGGTATCCTGGTGGCCCTGTCCCTGGTGCGGGAGCTGGGGCCGGTGGTGGCGGCCCTGCTCTTCGCCAGCCGGGCCGGCTCGGCCATGACCGCCGAGATCGGCCTCATGAAGGCCACCGAGCAGATCTCCGCCCTGGAGATGATGGCGGTGGACCCCATCGCCCGGGTGATCGCGCCGCGCTTCTGGGCAGGGGTGATCTCCATGCCCCTACTGGCGGCCTTGTTCTCCGCCATGGGGATCTTCGGCGGCTATCTGGTGGGCGTGGTGATCATCGGTGTGGACGAGGGCGCCTTCTGGTCCCAGATGCAGGCGGCGGTGGACTTCCGTGAGGACATCCTGAACGGCGTCATCAAGAGCGTGGTCTTCGGGGTGGTAGTCACGGTCATCGCCCTGTACGAGGGTTACGACGCACCGCCCACCGCCGAAGGGGTATCCCGCGCCACCACCCGCACCGTGGTGAGTTCCAGCCTGGCCATCCTGGCCTGGGACTTCGTCCTGACCTCTTTCATGTTCCGTGGAGCCAGCTGACATGTCCATGAAGAAAACGACTTTGGATCTCTGGGTCGGCGTATTCGTCGCGGCCGGCCTCGGTGCGCTCCTGTTCCTGGCCCTGAGGGTGGGGAGCTTCAGCGCCTTCGAGACCGCCAAGACCTACACCGTGCAGGCGGCGTTCGAAAACATCGGCGGGCTCAAGATCCGCGCGCCGGTGAAAAGCGCCGGCGTGGTGGTCGGCCGGGTGGTCGACATCCGCTTCGACAACACCACCTATGAGGCGATCGTGAGCATGCAGATCGGCAACCAGTATCATTTCCCCACCGACACCAGCGCCGCCATCATGACCTCGGGGCTGCTCGGCGAACAATACATCGCCCTGGAGGCCGGCAGCTCCGACAAGATGTTGTCCAACGGCGACACCCTCAGGATCACTCAGGGGGCGGTGGTCCTGGAGAATCTGATCGGCAAATTCCTCTACAGCAAGGCCGAAGAGGCGGGTGGCCCTCCGTCCGGCAGTGACCCCCAACCTTGACGGGACAAGCCGCAGTCGCCACATTCCCCGTGATGCCTATCAGGGAGCAGATCATGCCATTGCGTAAGCTTTTTGCCATTCTATCGCTAGGGATGCTTTTGACCTCCGGCGCCGCCGCGTTGGCGCAGGTCCTTGCCCCGGACGTGCTGGCGCGCAACACCACCAACGATGTCATCCAGATCGTGCGCCAGGACCGGGACATCCGCAGCGGCGACACCCGCAAGATCTATGCTTTGGTGGAGGCCAAGATCCTGCCCCATTTCGATTTCCGGCAGATGACCCAGCTCGCGGTGGGGCGGAACTGGCAGCGCGCTACCCCTGAGCAGCAGCAGCGTCTCACCGACGAGTTCCGCACCTTGCTAGTACGCACCTATGCCGCCTCCATCTCCAGCGTGGCGGACTACAGAATCGATTTCAAACCCCTGCGCATGCGCCCCGCGGACACCGACGTGACCGTCAGCACGGAGGTCACCCGCCCGGGCTCGGCGCCCGTGACCATCGATTACCGCATGGAAAGGCAGGCGGACGGCTGGAAGGTCTATGACGTGCTGGTGGACGGGGTAAGCCTGGTGACCACCTATCGTAACTCCTTCAACACGGAAGTGCGCAAGGGCGGCATCAACGGCTTGATCGCCGCCCTGGAGCGCCGTAACCGCACCGCCCCCAACTGAGGACCCCATGCGCAGGGAGGGCCCCATCCTCTGGCTGGAGGAAGACCTCACCCTGGAGCAGGCCTCCCGCCTGTTTACCTGGGGCTGTGGCGAGGTGGCGAACGGCGCCCGGGTGGTGGATCTCTCCCGCGTGGGCAAGGTGGACTCCTCGGCCTTGAGCCTCATGCTCGCCTGGCGGCGCCGGGCGCGGGCCGCCGGCCAGGACCTTCAGTTCCGCCATGTGCCGGACAGCCTCCTGAGCCTGGCCAAGCTCTACGGCGTGGACGAATTCATCCGCTGAGCATGCCCGCCGCCATCCGTGCGCGTGGCCTGGAAAAGCGCTACCGCTCGGTGCACGCCCTGCGCGGCATCGACCTGGAGGTGGCGCAGGGGGAGTTCTTCGCCCTGCTGGGTCCCAACGGCGCCGGCAAGACCACCTTCATCAGCATCCTGGCCGGCCTGGTGCGGGCGAGCGCCGGCCGCGCCGAGGTGATGGGCTTCGATGTGACCGCCGATTACCGGCAGGCCCGTCGGCAACTGGGCGTCGTTCCCCAGGAGCTGGTCTTCGATCCCTTCTTTACGGTGCGGGAGACCCTGCGCATCCAGTCCGGCTATTACGGGTTACGTCGCAACGACGCCTGGATCGACGAGCTGCTGCATCACCTCAATCTCACCGACAAGGCCGACACCAACATGCGCCGGCTCTCGGGCGGGATGAAGCGGCGGGTGTTGGTGGCCCAGGCCCTGGTGCACCGCCCACCGGTGATCGTGCTGGACGAACCTACCGCCGGCGTGGACGTGGAGCTCAGACAATCCCTTTGGACTTTCATCCAGCGGCTGAACCGGGAGGGACACGCCATCCTGCTCACCACCCATTATCTGGAAGAGGCCGAGGCCCTATGCGAGCGGGTGGCCATGCTCAAGGACGGCCGGATCGTCGCCCTGGACCGCACCGAGCGGCTGCTCGGCCGCGACGGCGAACGACGGCTGGAGCTCAGGCTCTCCCCTCCCAGGCTGCCGGATGCCCTGAACCCCCGGCTCATCTCCTGTGCCGGGGAGCGTTTCTGTCTGGCATTGCCGGACTATGCGGCCATGGAGTCCATCCTGGCCACGTTGCGTGAGGCTCAGGTGCAGGTGACGGATCTGCGGGTCGTGCAGCCCGACCTGGAGGACGTCTTCCTGCGCATCATGCGCCAGCAGGCATAACCGGGGGATGGGATGACGGGTTTTCTCACACTCCTCTACAAGGAGCTGCTGCGTTTCTGGAAGGTGATGCTGCAGACCGTGGCGGCCCCCATCCTGACCGCCCTGCTCTACCTGCTGATCTTCTCCCACGTGCTGGAGGAGCACGTGCAGGTCTACCCTGGTGTGACCTACACCACCTTCCTCATGCCGGGGCTCATTATGATGTCGGTGCTGCAGAATGCCTTCGCCAATTCCTCCTCCAGCCTGATCCAGTCCAAGATCACCGGCAACATCGTCTTCGTGCTGCTGCCACCCCTGTCCTATGGCGAGTTCTTCCTAGCCTATCTGTTGGCGGCCATGGCGCGGGGGCTGGTCGTGGGGGCCGGCGTGGCCATGGTGGGCCTCGCCTTCACCGAGCTGCCGCTCGCCCACCCCCTGTGGATGATGGCCTACGCCCTCACCGCCAGCGCCGCCTTCGGCGCCATCGGCATCATCGCCGGCATCTGGGCGGAAAAGTTCGACCACCTGGCCGGCGTGCAGAACTTCCTCATCGTCCCCCTGACCTTCCTCTCCGGGGTGTTCTACTCCATCCACAGCCTTCCCCCCTTTTGGCAGACGGTCTCCCACTGGAACCCGGTCTTCTACATGATCGACGGCTTCCGCTACGGCTTCTTCGGCCAATCCGACGTCAGCCCCTGGACCGGCATGGTGGTGACCCTGCCCTGTGTGCTGCTGCTGGCGCTGGTGACCTTGTTCCTGCTGCGGCGCGGCTACAAACTGCGGGGATGAGCCAGATGTAGCCAGGTTACAGGGTACAGGGTACAGGTTACAGCCTACACAAGCGCGCCGCGCTGCGGCGCGCACACTGAAACCTGTATCCTGTACCCTGTAACCTGTAAGCCGCCGGCAGGGGTAAACTTCGCTCTTTGCCAAGGAAACGACCATGGTGACCCCAGAACAGATCGAGGCCTGGATCCGCGCCGGGTTGCCCTGTGAATACCTCGAGGTCACGGGCGATGGGCATCACTTCGAGGCCCTGATCGTCAGCGCCGAGTTTCTCGGCCAGCCTCCGGTGGCCCGCCACCAGCGGGTCTACCAGGCCCTGGGCAGCCGCATCCAGACCGACATCCATGCCCTGTCCATGCAGACCCTGACCCCGGAGGAGTGGGCGGCCCGCCATGGATAGACTGGTCATCGCCGGCGGCCAGCGTCTCCAGGGCGAGGTGGCCATCTCCGGCGCCAAGAACGCGGCCCTGCCCTGCATGTGCGCGGCTCTCCTCAGCCGCGAACCCCTCACCCTCACCAACGTCCCCACCCTCGAGGACGTCCGCACCATGCTACGGCTGTTGCAGACCATGGGGGTGCGGGTGAGCCGCGAGGGCGATGCGGTGACCCTGGAGGCCAGCGCGCTGACGAATCCCTTCGCCCCCTATGAGCTGGTCAAGACCATGCGCGCCTCCATCCTCGTGCTGGGCCCATTGCTGGCGCGGCATGGCGAGGCGCAGGTGTCGCTACCGGGCGGTTGTGCCATCGGGGCTCGCCCGGTGGAACAGCACATCAAGGGGCTCACCGCCATGGGCGCGAGAATCGGCGTGGAGCACGGCTACATCAATGCTACCGCCACCCGTCTCAAGGGGGCGCGCATCTTCACCGACATGGTTACCGTCACCGGCACGGAGAACCTCATGATGGCTGCCACGCTGGCCAAAGGCGAGACGGTGATCGAGAATGCCGCCCGCGAGCCCGAAGTGGTGGACCTGGCCCACTGCCTCAACGCCATGGGGGCGCGCGTGAGCGGCGCCGGCACCGATGTCATCCGCATCCAGGGAGTGGAACGCCTGCACGGCGCCCGGCATCGCATCATGCCCGACCGCATCGAGACCGGGACCTATCTGTGCGCCGCGGCGGTGACCGGCGGCGAGGTGCGGCTCGTCGGCACCTCCACCTCCTATCTGGATGCGGTGGTGGACAAACTCCTGGATGCCGGCTGCGAAGTCCAGGGTGAAAAGACCCCCCATCACGAGTCCATCAGCCTCAAGGCCCCGCGTCGCCTCAAGGCGGTATCCATCCGCACCGCGCCCTATCCCGCCTTCCCCACCGACATGCAGGCCCAGTTCATGGCCATCAACACCGTTGCGGATGGCACCGCGGTGATCCGCGAGACCATCTTCGAGAACCGTTTCATGCACGCCGTGGAGCTCGCCCGTCTGGGCGCCGACATCCGCATCGACGGCAACACCGCCGTGGTCAGGGGGGTGGAGCGGCTCACCGGCGCCACGGTCATGGCCACCGACCTCAGGGCCTCGGCCAGTCTGGTGATCGCCGGGCTGGTGGCGGAAGGCGAGACGGTGGTGGAGCGCATCTATCACCTGGACCGGGGCTACGAGCGGCTGGAGGAGAAGCTCGCCGCCCTCGGGGCCCGCATACGGCGTGATCACGCATGAGCATCACCCTTGCCCTGTCCAAGGGCCGCATCTTCCAGGAGACCCTGCCCCTGCTCGCGGCGGCGGGCATCACCCCCCTGGAGGACCCGGAAGCCTCGCGCAAACTCATCATCGCCACCCACCGACCGGAGGTGCGCCTGATCATCGTGCGCGCCTCCGACGTGCCCACCTATGTGCAGCACGGGGCGGCCGACCTGGGCATCGCCGGCAAGGACGTGCTCATGGAGCATGGCGGCGAGGGTCTGTACCAGCCGGTGGACCTCAACATCGCCCGCTGCCGCATGATGGTGGCCGCCCCCCTGGGGTTCGACTACGAGGCGGCGGTGCGCCGCGGGGCGCGCCTCAAGGTGGCGACCAAGTATGTGCAGACGGCGCGCCTGTTCTTCGCTGCCAAGGGCGTACACGTGGACCTCATCAAGCTCTACGGCTCCATGGAGCTCGCCCCCCTGGTCGGCCTGGCGGATGTGATCGTGGACCTGGTCTCCACCGGCAGCACCCTGAAGGCCAACAACCTGGTGGCGGTGGAGGAGATCGCCCCCATCAGCTCCCGCCTGGTGGTCAACCAGGCCGCCCTGAAGCTCAAGCACGCCCAGCTCCAGCCCCTCATCGACACCTTCCGGCGGGCGGCGACGGACCGGGCGACGGGGGTATAATCCGTCCATTGCAGCATCCCGCACCGCCATGAACGCCTCGCCCCAGATCGCCCGCCTCGACTCCGGTGCGCCCGACTTCCGCCAACGGCTCGACGAGCTGCTCCGGTTTTCTGCCGACACGGATACCGCCGTGCAACACGCGGTGCAGGAGATCCTCGATGAGGTGCGCCGCCGGGGGGATGCCGCCGTGCTGGAGTACACCGCCCGTTTCGACCGCCTGCAGGCCGCAAGCCTCGCCGATCTGGAACTGCCCCGCGGACGCCTGGAGCAAGCCAAGGAGGCCATACCCCTGCGCCTGGAGCGGGCGCTTAGGCAAGCGGCCGAGCGCATCCGCAGCTACCACGAAAAACAGCTCCAGACCTCCTGGACCTATACCGAAGAAGACGGCACCCTGCTCGGTCAGCAGGTGACCCCCCTGGATCGGGTGGGCCTTTATGTGCCGGGCGGCAAGGCGGCCTATCCCTCCTCGGTGCTAATGAACGCCATCCCTGCCAAGGTGGCGGGGGTGGGCGAGCTGATCATGGTGGTGCCCACCCCCGATGGGGTGCAGAACGACCTGGTGCTGGCCGCCGCCGCCATCGCCGGGGTGGACAGGGTCTTCACCATCGGCGGGGCCCAGGCGGTGGCGGCCCTGGCCTACGGAACCGAGACCGTGCCCCAGGTGGACAAGATCGTGGGCCCTGGCAACGCCTACGTGGCCGAAGCCAAGCGGCGAGTGTTCGGGCTGGTGGGCATCGACATGGTGGCCGGTCCCTCGGAGATCCTGGTGATCTGTGACGGCGGCACCGATCCGGACTGGATCGCCATGGACCTCTTCTCCCAGGCCGAACACGACGAGCTGGCCCAGGCCATCCTGGTGAGCCCTGACACCACCTTCCTGGACGCCGTGCAGGCCAGCATCCGTAAGCTGCTGCCCACCATGCCTCGGCAGGCGGTCATCGCCCAGTCCCTGAGAAGCCGGGGCGCCCTGATCCGTTGCCGCAGCCTCGAGGAGGCGGCCGAGATCGCCAACCACATCGCCCCGGAACACCTGGAGCTTTCGGTGGCGGATCCCCAGGCCCTGCTGCCCTTGATTCGCCACGCCGGGGCCATCTTCATGGGACGCAGCACCTGCGAGGCCATCGGGGATTACTGTGCCGGCCCCAATCACGTGCTGCCCACCGCGCGCACCGCCCGCTTCTCCTCGCCCCTGGGGGTGTACGACTTCCAAAAGCGCTCGAGCCTCATCCAGGTCTCGCGCGAGGGCGCCCGCCGGCTGGGGGAGCTGGCCGCGGCACTGGCCTATGGCGAGGGTCTGCAGGCCCACGCCCGTTCCGCCGAATACCGGGTCGAGGCCTAGGGCGAGCCCATGGTGTCTCTGCCCACCCCATACCGTGCCGCCCGCCCTGTGGCTCCCCGCGTGCGCCGCTGAGCCATGGGACTGGCCAAACGCATCATCCCCTGTCTGGACGTGACCGCCGGCCGCGTGGTCAAGGGCGTGCAGTTCGTCAACCTGCGCGACGCCGGCGACCCAGTGGAGATCGCCAGACGCTACGACGAGCAGGGTGCGGACGAGCTCACCTTCCTGGACATCACGGCCAGCTCCGACGAGCGCGACATCCTCCTGCACGTCATCGAGGAAGTGGCCGCCCAGGTCTTCATACCCCTCACCGTCGGTGGAGGCGTGCGCAGCGTGGACGATGTGCGACGGCTGCTGCACGCCGGCGCCGACAAGGTCTCCATCAACACCGCCGCCGTGGTCAACCCCCGGCTCATCCAGGATGCCTCCGAGCGCTTCGGCTCCCAGTGCATCGTGGTGGCCATCGACGCCAAACGGGTGCCGGATAGCGATCCGCCGCGCTGGGAGGTCTACACTCACGGCGGCCGCCGCGCCACAGGGCTGGATGCCGTGGCCTGGGCGCGGCGTATGGAGGCCTCAGGGGCCGGCGAGATCCTGCTCACCAGCATGGACCGGGATGGCTCCCGCAGCGGTTTCGACCTGGAGCTCACCCGCACCATCGTCGATGCGGTCGGCATCCCAGTGATCGCCAGCGGCGGCGTGGGCAACCTGCAGCATCTGGTGGACGGGGTGAAGCTGGGCGGGGCCGATGCGGTGCTGGCCGCCAGTATCTTCCACTACGGCGAGTACAGCATCGCTCAGGCCAAACGCTACATGGCCGAGCAAGGCGTGGAGGTGCGGTTGTGAGCGAGGCATGGCTGGACGAGGTACGCTGGGGCGACGATGGTCTCGTGCCGGCCATCGCCCAGGATGCGGCGAGCGGCGACATCCTCATGGTGGCCTGGATGAACCGGGAAGCGCTCAGCAGGACCGTGGAAACCGGCCAGGCGGTGTACTGGTCGCGCTCACGGCAGCGGCTGTGGCACAAGGGGGAGGCGTCGGGGCATGTCCAGAAGGTCAAAGAAGTGCGCCTTGACTGCGACGGCGACGTGATCCTGCTCAAGGTGGAGCAGGTGGGCGGCATCGCCTGTCATACCGGACGCAGGAGCTGCTTCTTCCAGCGCCTGGAGGACGGGAGGTGGCAGACCGTGGAGCCGGTGCTCAAGGACCCGGAGGAGATCTACGCCAAGTGAGCCGGCAAGACATCCTCGCCCGTCTGGGAGAGACCCTGGAGGCTCGCAAGACGGCCGATCCCCAGACCTCCTACGTCGCCCGCCTGCACCGCAAGGGACTGGACGCCATCCTCAAGAAGGTGGCGGAAGAGGCGGCCGAGACCCTCATGGCCGCCAAGGACGGCGTGCGGCAGAAGGTGGTGTACGAGACGGCGGACCTCTGGTTTCACAGCCTGGTGCTGCTCAGCCACCTGGGCATCCGCCCGGAGGAGGTGCTGGATGAACTCGCCCGGCGCGAGGGTGTTTCAGGCATCGCAGAAAAGGCGGCACGCAAGGAGGACGTATGAGCGACTGTATCTTTTGCAAGATCGTGGCCGGTGAGCTACCCTGCTCCAAGGTCTATGAGGATGAGGAAATACTGGCCTTCCACGACATCCGCCCGGTGGCGCCGGTCCACTTCATGATCATCCCGAAGCTGCACGTAGCCTCCCTGGCGGAGTGCAACGACGGCCACCGGGACCTGCTCGGGCGCATCCTGCTGCTCGCACCCCGGCTGGCGCGGGGACAGGGACTGGCCCAGGGCTTCCGTACCATGATCAACACCGGCCGCGGCGGCGGGCAGGAGGTCTTCCATCTGCACGTGCATGTATTCGGCGGCGGGCCGTTGCAGCCCATGTGAACGTTTTTCTAGGAGTGACGCGATGGGAAGCTTCAGCATTTGGCATTGGCTGGTCGTCCTGGCTGTGGTCCTGCTGGTGTTCGGCACCAAGAAGCTGCGCAACCTGGGGGCCGATCTGGGCGGTGCCATCAAGGGTTTCAAGCAGGCCATGCGGGAAGAGCAGACCAAGGAGGAAAAACCCACGGAGCTGCCCCGCCAGGGCGGCACCGGCAGCACCATCGAGGGTGAGGTCAAGGAAAAACAGCAGGGTTGAGGCCCAAGCGGCACGGGTTGCGTGCCCGCCAAGCAGACAGGCTCTCGATCCGCCCCCGATGCCTTATCCCTGATGTTCGACATCGCCTTTTCCGAGTTGCTGGTTATCGGCATCGTGGCGCTCATCGTCATCGGACCGGAGCGCCTGCCCAAGCTCGCCCGCACCGCCGGCCAATGGCTGGGCCGCCTCAACCGCTACGTGGCCCAGGTCAAGCAGGACATCGACCGCGACTTGAAGCTTGAGGAACTGCGCCGGCTGCAGAAGGAGATGCAGGAGACCGCCCAGCGCTACGAGATCCTGGCCGAGGAGACGCGCAGGGAGATCGCGCGGGAGGCCGACCACGTACACCGGGTGGTGGAGGCCATGTCCCAGCTGGACGAGGGCCTGACGAAGAAGGCCTACGAGGCGCTGCAGCAAGGGCAGAGCCAGCCTGCGGCCCTGGACGAGCCCGAAAAGCCCGCACCGTCCAGCCAGACGGACAACCCGCAGCCATCGGCCTGAGCGGCGCTGCGCACGCGATGCATCCGGCAAGCCCCATCCCTACCGCCGGCCCCTGCAGGCGCCACCCTGTGGGGAGAACACTTCCCTCGCGCGCCGGCGCCTCTGTCACCGTGGGGTGGTGAGACGGCATGGACGAGCAGCAAACCTTCATCTCCCATCTCATCGAACTGCGCGACCGGCTGTTGCGTTCGGCCATCGCCTGGATCGTCCTGTTCGTCTGCCTGTTCCCCTGGGCCAAGGACCTCTATACCCTACTCGCCCAGCCCATGCTGGCCTCGCTCCCCCAGGGCGGGCAGATGATCGCCACCGAGGTGGTCACCCCCTTTTTCGTGCCCGTGAAGGTGGCCATGATGACCGCCTTCCTGCTCGCCCTGCCCTACATCATGTACCAGGCCTGGGCCTTCGTGGCACCGGGGCTCTATGCCCACGAAAAGCGCATCATCCTGCCCCTGTCCATCGCCAGCGTAGTGCTCTTCTTCCTCGGCATGGCCTTCGCCTACTTCCTGGTCTTCCCCGTGGTGTTCGGTTTCATCGTGGGTATTGCCCCGGAGGGGGTAGCGGTGATGACCGACATCAACAAATATCTGGACTTCGTCCTCACCTTGTTCATCGCCTTCGGCATCACCTTCGAGGTCCCCATCGTGGTGGTGGCCCTGGCCAAGATGGGCGTGGTGGAGCTCGATTCCCTGCGCCAGGGCAGGCCCTATGTGATCGTGGGGGCCTTCGTCATCGCGGCCATCGTTACCCCCCCGGACGTCATCTCCCAGTTCATGCTGGCCGTACCCATGTGGCTGCTGTACGAGGCCGGTCTGCTGGTGGCGGGATGGGTCGCCAAATCGAAACCGCCCCAGGAGGCTGGGGACGAATACCGCCCCCTCTCCCTGGAGGAGATGGATGCGGAACTCGACCGCATCGAAGATGAGCAGAAAAAGGCCAACTGAGCCAGATGTAGCCAGGTTACAGGATACAGGTTTCAGTGTGCGCCCGCAGCGCGGCGCGCCTGTCCTGAGTTAGGGATTAGGGATTAGCAAATTAGAGATCTCTGGTCTTCTAATCACTATCCACTAATCACTACCCTGTACTGCTGCTGCGGAGCGTTTTGCAAGAGGCTCCTACCCCATGGGAAATCCGGTTGAACGTTCTGGACAGACGGCCCGCGTTGACGCATCTTACGCGGCATTGCCCCTACACCGGGGTCGTGAGAGAGGAGGAAGAACGATGCGCATGGCAATGGTGGGGATGCTAGCAGGGCTCCTGTTCACTATGGTTGCCCAGGCCGCCCTGCGGGGCGAGGAGATCACCTATAGCGACGGCTCGGTCACCATGAGGGGCTATATCGCCTGGGACGACGCCATCCCGGGCAGGCGTCCGGGCGTGCTGGTGGTGCACGAATGGTGGGGCCACAACGACTACGCCCGCAGCCGGGCGCGCCAGCTCGCGGCCCTGGGTTACACGGCCCTGGCGGTGGACATGTATGGCGACGGCAGGAACGCCGCCCATCCCTCTGAGGCCGGCGCCTTCGCCGGCGAGGTGCGCCGCAACCTACCCATGGCACGCGCCCGCTTCCAGGCGGCCATGGATGTCCTGCGCAAACACCCCACCGTGGCGGCGGACAGGATTGCAGCCCTGGGCTACTGCTTCGGTGGCTCCATCGTCCTGGAGATGGCCCGTCTAGGCCTGGACCTGGCTGCGGTGGTGAGCTACCACGGCAGCCTGCAGCTCTCCACCCCCGCCGCACCAGGCCGCATCCGGGCAAAAGTGGCGGTGTTCACCGGCGAGGCCGATCCCATGATACCGCCGGCGCAGGTGGAGGCCTTCCGGCGTGAGATGGAGCAGGCCGGCGCCAAGCTCCTCGTGGTGAGCTATCCGGGGGTCAAGCACAGCTTCACCAACCCCGAGGCGGACCAGCTGGCCGCCCGCTTCGGCTTGCCCCTGGCCTATGATCAGGCCGCCGACGCAGATTCCTGGAAGCGCACCGACTCTCTGCTCCAAGAGGTGTTCGGGGCGCGCTGACGTGCTCAGGGACGGGGGATGCGCACCTCCCGCTCTGGGTAGCGACCCTCGTTGGCACGGGGGTGGCAGGCACCGCAGTTGCTCTTGCTGCCGATCCGGGCCCGTTTCCAGATATGGGCCGGCACCTCGTCGTGCTGGTGGGTGAATAGCCGCGTCTCGGTGATGCGCTGGGGCGCCTCTCCGCGGGGGATGGAGGTGGCGATGCGGCGCATGAGATTGGTGGCATGGGGGCCGTCGGCGGCGTAGTCTGTGAGCCAGCGCAGGATGGCGAGCCGCTCCGGTTCGTCCAGACTGGCATCCTCGCCGAAATGATCCTCCAGTTCGTTCATCATCTTCTGCCAGGAGCGAGCAGGCAGCAGCCCCGGGGCGTAGGCCGTGTGGCAGCTGCCGCATTCCTTCACGTACATGGGGCCGGGTGGCATGGGGAAGACCGCCTCGCTGTCTGCCTGGCCGCTGCCCACCCAGGCGCCGGCGAGCAGGACCGCCGCGAGGAGGATGCCGAGATCCCTGTAATGGATGCCCATGACCGTACACCTCCTATCTGACGCTCAACACATAGGCCGTGAAGTCGGCCTTTTCCTGGGGCGTGCACACCCGCCCCAGCACCTCCCGGCAGTTGCGTCGGAACCACTTTTCCACATGGGCCGGATCGGTGAAACGCTGGCGATTGACCACCGGGGCCAGGGGTTCGATCGTCTTGTGGGTCTTGAGGTGCCTGCCCTCCGCCTTTGGGCTGTCGGTATGGCAGCTCGCGCAGGATTCGGCCTCCTTGCCACCGGTATGCTTGGCGCGATAGAACTGCTCGCCGCGCGCTGCCGAGGCCGTGAAACCGGGCTGCACTGCGCGCGCCTCCTGCACCAGGGTCTCCAAGATCCCCTGGGGGGTAGTGGACCAGGCCGGGACGGACAAAAGCAGCAGGAACAACAAACGCACCATCATCCGTTATGCCTCCGATATTGAAAACCGCTCACCATGGCCTGGGCCACGGGCAGGCCATGCCTGCGCTCGTG
>FWPV01004798.1_pt1 | contig 16539 bp, 10 predicted proteins | sample 2228371 | NCBI WGS metagenome assembly FWPV01 (sample SAMEA103939776, study PRJEB20133) | metagenome | reverse complement strand
TTGGCCTCCTGAGAGAAGCATCTCGCCGCGGCGGTGCTGTCAGTAGCCTCGCGCACCGAGCCGCCGGCTCCATTCTGGCCGAGCAGGGACGACTGGAAGAAGCCCTGGAGGAACTGGAGCATGCGCTCCGCCTGGACCCAGGCGACTCGGTCAACTGGGGCATGATGGCCCGCGTGCAGTGGCAACTGGGCCGCACCCTGGACGCAGAAAAGAGCCTCCGGACTGCCATTGACCGCGACGGCTCCGTCGCCGGTCATTACGCACTCCTGGGCCAGATCTACGAAAGCCAGGGCCGCATGGACGAGGCGCTGGAGGCCTATCGCAGTGCAGCCACACTGGAACCCGACAATGCCCACATTCAACGCGATCTCGCGGCGGCGCTCCGCAAGCGAGGCAGGACGGCTGATGCAATCCAAGCGCTCGCCCAGGTGCTCCGGGCCAAGCCCGACGACGCCGCATCTCACGCCGAGATGGCCGAGTTGCACGAGTTGGCCGGGAACTCGGAGCAAGCCGTCGCCGAATGGACAAGGGCCGTGGAACTGGCCCCGACCGATCAGACCTATGCCCTGGCGCTGGGGCGAGCGATGCTCCGCGCCCGCCGGGCCGCCCAAGCCCTGTCCATCCTGGAGCAGGCCACACGCCTAGACGCCGCCCAGCCCGAGGCCCACTACCTGTTGGGCCTGGCCCACGAGGCAACAGGCAACGACAACCAGGCTACGGCAGCGCTCAAGCGTGCGTACAAACTCGCCCCCTCGGAGCCGCGCTACATCGTCGCCCTGGCGAGTCGCATCCGGCGCGACCTCGTCAAGGCACGCGAGGAGCAGGCCTTGGGCATGAAGCCGCGGCATGTGGACAACGAAGCCTTGTCCGATAAGGACATTTCCCTGACCGAACTGGCCGAGACCCAGCCCGCCAACGCCGACGCCAAGGCAGAACTCGGACTCCTTCTGGCAGAAACCGGCCAGAGCGACGAAGCCCTATCCCTACTCCAGCGGGCCGCTTCGCTGTCGCCCACACATGCGCCCCTTCGCTTGGCGCTTGGCATCCTCAAGCGTCGCATGGGTCAGCCCGCGGAGGCCTGCCAGGAGTTGCGTGCCGCCGAGAGCATGGGTCTGCGCACCGACGAACTGCACTACCACCTGGGCATGGCCCTTCTGGAGCAAGATCACCCGCATGAAGCCGTTGCCTACCTGTCGCAAGCAGCCCAAGAGCGGCCCCAGGAAGCCACCTACCACCACGCGCTGAGCCGGGCGCTCCAGGCCGCCGGACGCCCCGCAGAAGCACGGGACGCCCTACAAGCCGCCTTGAGCCTAGTCGCAGACGTGGCCCCGTGGCAAGCGGAACTCGGCGCGATGCTCATCGCCGAGGCGCAATACCAATCCGCACTGGAATGCCTGCTGAAAGCCATCAAACTCCAGCCCGGCGCGACCGATTACTACCGCCTGGCCGCCGAAGCCTACGCCGGTATGGGCCGCCATTCCGCAGCCGCCGCCTTGCTGGAGAAGGCCGTCGCCCTAGAACCGAAGGCCGCCGACCTGGCCGCGCTCGGCGAGATGTATCTCAAGGCCAAACAACCCAAGCAAGCGCGGGTAGCCCTGCAGAAAGCCATTGAGATCGCGCCCGACGAGCCGGACTATTACCTGAGCCTTGCCGCGGTGCTGGAGGACGAGGGCAAACGCGAAGATGCCATCAACGTCCTCAAGGAGGCCATCAATCGTAAGGGAGACCACGCTCCCGCCCACGAGGCGCTGGGCAATCTCTACGCCGCTGCGGGCCGCTGGAACGAGGCCCTCGGTCACTTCCGACGTGCGCTCTCGTTGGAACCCAAGAACGCACGCCATTGCCTCCATGTGGGCCTGGCCTTCAAGCACCTGGGCCAATATCACGAGGCCGCCCAGTGCCTGGACGCCGCCATCAACCTCGCACCTGGCGAAGCAGAACCCTACGTCGCTCTGGGCGACATCTTCCGCGAGCAGGAACGCACGGACGAGGCCCTCCAGGCCTATCAGCAGGCCATCGTCCTGAACCCGAAGCACGCCGAAGCGCATCGCCGTCTGGGCCTGCTGTGCGCCCAATTGGGATACAAGGAGAAGGCCACCGCCCACTTCCAGAAACTGGTGGACCTCCTGCCTTCGGACGCGGAAGCCCAATACCTTTTGGGCACTGCCTACGAGCAGCAGGATCGCATTGAGGAGGCACAGCGTGCCTACCAACGCGCCATTCAGATCAATGCTCAAAGGGCCGAGTATTATGTCAAATCCGGCCTCCTCTACAAGCGCACGAAGGAGTACGGCAAAGCAGCCGAAATGTTCCGCCACGCCGTTCGCCTGGAGCCGGGCAACGCCGAAGCCTACAAACAACTGGCCACGGTGAGTGCGCTGGGCTTCCTGAGCAAAGAACCCAGCGCCACCTAGTCCCCCATCGGCGGGGGCGATGGGATAGGAGACAAATGGGATTGCCGAGAGAACCCTACCCTGTCCAGATACGGGAGCAGAAACGTGAAAGGCAAAGATATCTGCATCGCGGCTGAAACATACATCAGGCAGAACCGAGCACGCGAGGCGCTTGAGCAGGCCGAAGCACTGGTGAGGCAGTACCCAGGCCACTTGCGCGGCCTGTTCCTCGGGGCCGTCGCATGGCTACGCCTCGGCGAACCTCAGCAAGCGCGCCTCCTGTTGGACATGGCTCTGGGCCTAGATCCCGAAAGCGCCGAGTCTCGCTTGGCCCTGGCCGAGGCTCTCCATGCCATCGGCGAGTCCGAACAGTCCGCACGCCAGTTCGTACGCGCCTTCGCCCTGTGCCCATCCGCCGCAGATCAGAGCCTGATCCTGGGAGATCGCCTTCCGGCCCTGACGAACCTGAAATCCGCCGGCGAAGCATCTCCACTCGGCAGGGCCACGCGGCTCAAACTATCGGTCAACTGGGGTGGCGCGCTGCCCGAGTATCAAGCCATCACGCGCTCGGACCCGTTCCTCCCCGAGGCGTGGCTTGGCCTTGCCGAAGCACTGTGGCGTTTGGAACGGTTGGATGAGGCCATGTCCACCCTGGAGCAGATCGCCGCCGCATGGCCCAACTTCGTCAAGGCCGCCCTCATCCGAGGCGACATCCTTATGCGCCTCGGGCAAACCGAGACCGGCATGTCCGCGTTCCATGCCGCGCAGGCCCTGGATCCCAGCGGCATCGTCGCCGAGCGAACGTTCGGAGGTCACGGACAGTACCGCTTCTTGTGGGCATCCCCTTCCGACCCGCCCGGTTCGGAGTCTGCGGGGCCGTCTCGGCAAAGCGCCAAGAGTGCCGAAGGTGCCACTGCAATCACCTCAGCGCCGGTTACGTTGGACAACCCAACCTTGCAGGACATCAGGGTGGAGATGGCCCGCCTCACCGACCGCCTGTTGGGAGGTGCGGAATCGGACGTGCTGGAACATCCGGCGGCCGTATCGGCCCTCGCCATCCTTACATGCAAAGGCCCGCTGGAGGCCAAGTTCGGCGTGGCCTTCACCGAACGCTTAGGCCAGGCCGTGCATCGGCTCGTTCGGTCCATCGGGGCCGGCGAGGACCGGGCCATCCACTTCGTGGCGCTGGACGACCCCGAACAGATGGCAGGGCTAGGCGGGAGCGCGGTCAAGGACCCAGCCGACCCTGCCCAGATCAAGGCGGCCATAGACTCCCTTGCCGACGGCCTTCTGATGCAGGGTCAGGACATGCGCCACGTGCTCATCCTGGGTGGCGACGACATCATACCCTTCTCCCGCGTTGCCAACCCAACCGAGGACCAGGACGAGGACATCTACACCGACGCTCCCTACGCCGCGCGCAATGGCTCTTCGCTCCTCCCTACGCGCGCCGTGGGTCGTCTGCCCGACTGCAATGACCCGGATGCCTTCCTGCGCCTCATAGAGCACGCGGCGCAGGCGCACGAACATTCGGCGCGCGGCACAACCGCCAAGGGCCTCAAAGCCCTCGCCCGCATCCGGAAACGGGATAGCGAGGCCCCACCCGAAGGCAGTTTTGGCTACACCGCCAGCGTGTGGCGCGAGGCCTCCCGTGCCGTATTTGAGGTCATCGGGCACCCGCGCCACCTCCGCATGTCGCCGCCGGTTTCGCGGCACGAGTTCTCGGTCCTGGCGCAAGGCAGGCCGCGCCTGGTCTACTTCAACCTGCACGGTGTAGAGGGTGAGCCGGCCTGGTACGGCCAGCGCGACCCCGATTTCGCCGCCGACTACCCGCTGTTCCCCGTGGCCTTGATGCCCGACGACGTTGCTGGCGGCTGGGCCACGGGCGCTATCGTCTTCACCGAGGCCTGCTACGGCGCGGACGTCCTCGGGCGCACCCATTCAGACTCCATCGCGCTGCGCCTTTTGCACGAGGGAGCCCGCGCAGTCGTCGGCTCCACCCGCCTGGCCTACGGTTCGCTCACACTGCCGCTCACCGGTGCAGACCTGTTGGGGCGGCTCTTCTGGCTTGCCGTTACCGGCGGGCTGCCCATCGGCCAGGCGCTCCAGTGGGCCAAACTCTCGTTCGCCAACGACCTGATGAATCGCCAGGGCTACTTGGACAGCGAAGACCAGAAAACGCTTCTCACCTTCAACCTGTTCGGCGATCCCACCCTGACCGTGGAAGGCCAAAAGCCCATCTGGGACAAACTGCCCCAATCGACCACGGTGCGCAAGTCGCTGGCCGTTTGCTGTCAGCATGGCGCCCGCCAACCCGTTTCGGACGTGCCCGCCGAACTCTTGGAGCAGGTCCAGTCGCAAATCAGTCACCGCCTCCCCTGGCTAGCGCCCAAACAGATGCGCGTTACCCAGCAGGTGCTTTGCAACGGGCAGTGCACCGCCCATTGCCGTTCCAGCGGCGCGGCCCATAGCGCGGCCCCCATTGCCAACCGCTACGTCTTCACCGTCAGCGGCGAATCCAAAGGCGACGGGCATCGCGGACTGCTCATCGCAAAGATCACGGTGGACCATAAAGGCACCATCCTGAAGATGGCCATCTCCAAATAGCAGGAGGAACCCGTGGACATCAAATCGTTCTGGCGACCTAAAGGGGATACGGGCATCGGATTCCATTACTACCCGAACATGTTCCACTACAACAAGACCGACCTGGATTTCTGGCTGCCTGAACTGAAGGCGATGGGGGCTTCCTGGCTGGTTTTGCTCTCGGAACTGGATCATCCCATCCCCTCCTTCTTCATCAAGGGGCTGGTGCAAGCCGACATTGAGCCGCTCATCCGTGTCTATACACCCACCGTCCGGCCCATAGACCAGAAGGCCCTTCGCTCTTTGTTGGAGACGTATCGGACGCTTGGCGTTCACTACGTCCACGTCTACAACGAGCCCAATCTGACCAACGAGTGGGATTGGGCCGAATGGGCCAAGCCGGCGCTGGTGGACCGGTTTATGGACATGCTCATCCCCTGCCTGGAGACGATGAAGGCGGTCGGCCTCTATCCGGTATTCACGCCCTTGAGCCCAGGCGGCAACTACTGGGACACGGTCTTTCTGAAGACGGCCCTGGACTACATCGTGCTCAAGGGCAAGGAAGACCTGTTTGACACCATGGCAGTCGGCATCCACAACTACGCTTCCAACAAGCCGCTGGACTGGGGCAAGGGCGGCCCTGCACGCTGGCCGGATGCTCGCCCATACTACTGCCCCGAAGGCAGCCAGGACCACGTGGGATTCTATCTGTTCGAATGGTACGATGCCATCATCCGAGAGCGCGTTGGCCGATCGCTGCCCTTAGTCTGCTACGAAAACGGGCCCATCGTGGGCGTGCACGATCACCCCAAGTACCCACCTGTGGACGAAGCCGCCCACGCGCGCATCGCCGTTGAGATGACCAAATTGCTCATGGACAATGTCGTGCCCGACTACGTGTTCAACAATGCCTTCTGGCTCCTGGCCAACAGCCACGGCAGCCCATTTGAGGCCCACGCATGGTACAAAAACAACGGCTCGCGTCTTCCTGCTGTGCAGGCGATGAAAGACCTGGCGAAGCACCCGCGTCAGAGCGCAAAACCCCAGCCTGGCCCTGATCAAGGCACCACCCCGCGGGAGCATTCCATTTACCATTACGTCTTGTGTCCGGTCTGGGAATGGGGCGTCTCCGAGTGGTACTGGCGGATCCTCGCCAACTACGTGAAGGCCTTCAAGCCCGCCTGCGGCTTCAGCATAGAAGAAGCGTCTCTCGCGCGCTATGTAACCATCATCGGCAGGCCCCCGGGCGTCCCCTCTGGCGCGGAGGCGACGCTCCGTGCCGCGGGCTGCCGCGTGGAGCGTATCGCGGGCGCTGACGCCGCCGAAACGCAGAAGATCCTTGACCAACTCGCCAGCCAAGGCCGTCGTTTCCTCAACTTTGAGGTCGGCGAGTCATCCTCACCGCGTGCGGGAGGAACGCCATGAAACGCCCAATCCTGCGCGCTGCCTGCCTGGCCTGCATCCTTGCGATCGTGCTCTCCACCGCCGGGTGCGCCGTCGGCGTCCCCCAGAGCGCAGAGCCCCAGGTGATGAGCGCGACTTCTTGGACCCAATCCACGGCGTCGGACTTCAAGAAGGGTACACTCCAACGCCTTCAGATTGAGCGGCAGGCAGACGGAGAACTCGTGCTCGCCCGCAACGCCCAGGGGCAATACGAGCCCGCCGGAGTCTACACGTCCCCGGTCTTCGCCACATCCACGCCGTTCACCGTGGCCGTCTGGCGGTGGGAGGCCGAAATCCCCCCCGACACAAGCCTCGCCCTCTGGGTCCGCACCAGCGCCGACGGCAAAGACTGGAGCGACTGGCAGGAACTACCGCCCGATGAGGACGTGCGATCGGCCGCCGACGATTGGCCCGGCCACATGTGGCACACCCAGAGCGCGAGGTACATCCAGTACCGCCTGGCGTTCGCCTCGCCACATGGGCAGGCGACGCCCGTTGTCTCGGCCGTAACCTGGACGTTCGCGGATACAACCCCCGGCCCAACCGTACAGGAGGCCATGCAGATGGTCATCCCTCAGGGCGAAGGCCCCGGCGTGCAGCGCCCGGCCATCATCCCGCGCCGCGGTTGGGGTGCCGACGAAAGCCTGATGACTTGGGAACCAAAGTATGTGAAGCCTGTCAAGATCATCATCCATCACACGGCCACCCCCAATGACCCTAAACAGGACCCTGCCGCCACCGTCCGCGCCGTGTACTACTACCACGCCGTAACCCGCGGCTGGGGCGACATCGGCTACAACTACCTCATTGACCGCCTTGGAAACATCTACGAAGGGCGCAAGGGCGGCGAAGCGGTCGTAGGCGGCCACGACTACGGCTTCAATGAAGGCTCGGTCGGCATCGCGCTCATCGGCGATTTCCAGGCCGAGCCGCCCACCGACGCCATGATGAACGCGCTGGCCCGCCTGGTGGCCTGGGTCTGCGACCGCTACGGCATTGACCCGGCGGGGCGCAGCATCTTCCGCGACTTGGACCTGCCGAACATCGCCGGACACCGCGAAACCAAGTCCACCACCTGCCCCGGCGACCAGGTGCAAGGCCGCCTGCCGGCGCTTCGCGAGCAGGTCGCCGAAATCATCCATCGCCAGGCGCCGTCGGTGCGATTTGTGTTGCCACTAGCCGATCATCCCCTGTCGGGCGTTCAGAGGATAGAGGTACAAGGAGGCGTGGCGACGTCCGACATCACGCTGTACCTGGACGGCAAGCCTGCCAAGCGGATCATCGGCACTTCGCTGGACTACGAATGGGATACGACCACTGTGGCCGACGGCGACCACCTGCTCAAGGCCGTCGCCCACAATGCCCGTGGCGAAGAAGCCTCGCAGCCCCTCATGGTGCTGGTAGACAACACGCCGCCCCAGGTTACGCTCCTCATCAACAACGGCGCTCCCTACGCAACCCAGCAGACCATGACCCTCACCATAGAGGCGCTGGATGTAGGGAGCGGCATTGCGGCCATGCAGGTCAGCCCAGGCGACGATCCCGCGGGCGCGCCGAGCCAGCCCTACATCCGCCAGCTGACCTTGGAACTGGGCGATCAGCCCGGCCCCCGCACATATTCGGCGCGGGTAACGGACAAGGCGGGCCTTGCATCTCGCGTATCGGTTGCGCAGGTGTTCTACGACCCCAACCCGCCGTGCGGATGGACCGATGCGTCCCTATCCAGCAACGGTGAGATCGCCGTGCGCGTGCGCGATGACGAAAGCGGCCTGGACCCGGCCAGTGCCTTCGCTGCCTGGTCTCCGGACGGCGGCGCAACCTGGAGCACGTGGCAGGACGCCGTCGTTACGCCCGAGGGCGCAGAGGCCACCCTCTACGCCCGCACGCCCGGCGAGGCAACCCTCGTGCGCTTCCGCATCTCCGACCTCGCGGGCAACCTGGCCGAAAGCCCGGTGTACCCATTGTCGTGCGAAACCTGCCCGCCCAAGCCAACACCCGAACCACCGCCCGAGCCCCTTCCCGCCCCAGATGCGGCGATGCCCGACCTGCTCATCGCGGGGTTGGAGATCTTCCCGCCGCAACCCGAGACAGGAGAGCCGATCCTATTCCGCGTGCGGGTGCGCAATCAGGGCGACGGCCCTGCCCCTGGTTGCTGGGTGCAACTGTACGTTGACCCGAAGGAGCAACCTTATGTAAACTCCATCGCAAGCATGCTCGGCACGGGCATCCTGTGGTACGTTCCCGACTTGGCCCCAGGCGAGGAAGTTACCTTGCTGTCTTCCGAGCCCTACCCCGAATACGGCAACTTCGCGGGCGCTTTGGCAAGCGGTATGCACAGCATCTACGTGCTGGCGGATGCCTACCATACCGAAGGCCACACGGGCCTTGTGGCCGAGTCGGACGAGCAGAACAACCTGCTCGGCCCATTCATCCTGAATGTGAAAGGCTCCGAACCGTTTCACTGGCCCAGCCTGAAAGAATGGCTAAGCCGCTGGCTCGACTGGAAACCCTAACGCACATGGAGGCGGCAATGGCAGACAAACCGACCTATCCCATTCGCATCAAAGTCATCGGCGTCGGAGGTGCGGGCGTCAACGCGGTCAGCCGCATGATTCAGATCGGCATTCCGGGCGTGGAGTTCATCGCCGCCAACACCGACGCTCAGTCGCTGGCCTTGTCGGAACCTTGCACCCGGATTCAACTGGGCAAGACCCTCACCCGTGGCCTGGGCGCCGGCGGCAACCCCGACATCGGCTTCCAGGCCGCCCTGGAGTCCCAGAACGAACTCCGCCAGCATCTCGCCGGAGCCCACATGATCTTCATCGCCGCGGGCATGGGAGGTGGCACGGGCACCGGTGCAGCGCCCATCGTCGCCCGCCTTGCGCGCGAAACGCAAGCCCTCACCGTCGCCATCGTTACACGCCCCTTCTCGTTCGAGGGAGCGCGCCGGCAGCGGGCCGCCGAACGCGGCATCGCCGGCTTGCGCGAGAACGTGGACACATTGATCGTCGTACCCAACGACCGCCTATTGCAACTCGTCTCCCAGCACATGACCCTAGACGTGGCCTTCCGCGTGGCCGACGACGTCCTGCGCCAGGCGGTACAAGGCATCGCGGAACTGGTTACCCAGCCCGGCCTCATCAACTTGGACTTCGCAGACGTGCGCACCATCATGACCATCGGCGGCCAGGCCCTTATGTCCATTGGCCAGGGACGCGGCCCCAAGCGCGTTGCCGACGCTGTCCACGCAGCGCTCCAATGCCCCCTGGTCAACCTGGACTCCATCCAGGGGTGCGCGGGCGTCCTGGTCAACATCACCGGCGGCGACGACCTCTCGCTGGCCGAGGTGAGTGAAGCCGTCCAAATCATCGCGGCCAACGCGAGCCCTGACGCGAACATCAAGGTTGGCACCACCATAGACCCCACGATGAAAGGCCGTGTGCAAGTTACACTGGTGGCCACAGGCATCGGCATCGCCGAATCCCAGGTCATACACGTGGCCGGAGCCGAGATACCCGTCCAAGCGGTGCCGGGCCGCCTGCCCCAGCCCAGAATCACGACGCCGGCCGAGCGCCGCGCCCGGCCCGCCGAGCCGCCCGGCCAACCTCCCGAACCTACGCCGCCGCGTGCCGACCCCGCTTCGGGCCAAGAATGGCCATCGTACACCACCCGGTGGGACGCCAGCAACTTGGACGTGCCTGCGTTCCTCCGGCGGCGTCTTCAGTCCGCGAGGCTGAGCGATGCGGCGCAAACCTGAATTGACAGAGTACCACCAAAGCAGGTAGGATGATGCGCACTTCTAACCCTGAGGCGAAACCGATGAGACGTTGTGGGCGGCAATTGCTTCTCGCGATTGTCCTGATCGCGGGTGCGTGCCTCGCGGCCCAGTGGCGTCACGCCATGGCTCAGGGGCGCATCCCGTGGAGCCTGTACACCGTCGGCTGGGGCGACACCTTGGACTCCATTGCCGCGACCTATGGCACCACAGCCGCGGCCATTGCCCAGGCCAACGGCCTCACGGCCGATGCCTCCTTGCCCGTGGGGCGGCGGCTCATGGTCCCGGGCCCTTCGGCGCGCCCTGCCACGCCGACTCACTGGGCCACACACACCGTGCGCGCCGGCGAGACGGCCACGACCATCGCCTGCGCTTATCACGTGCCGCTGTGGCACATCCTCGTGGCCAACCGCCTTAGCGCCTACGCCCCCCTCAATGTGGGCGCTAAACTCATCATCCCGACCAAGCCATACCGCCCCGTGGCTACCCTGCCCTCGCCCACTCCCCGAATTGGACAGCAGCCTTTCCGCTATGCCGCCAACGTGCAGTTGCTGAATCAGGAACATGGGCCCGTGCTCCAGGGCATTCGCGGCATCGGGTTTGACTGGCTGCGGCAGGAAGTGCGCTGGGCGGCTGTAGAGTGGCCGCAGGGCCAGTACAATTGGAGCGAACTGGATCGCCTTGTGGGCGACGCTTCCGCAGCAGGGGTCAAAGTGCTGCTCCAGGTCGGGGGATTCCCACCGGAAGACCCACCGCGCCGGCGCGACACGTTGACACTCACCGCCCAGGAAATGCAGCGCTACGCCGACCTGCTAGGGCGCATAGCAGCCCGCTATCGCGGCCAGGTACAGGCCTACGAAGTATGGGACCCACCCAACGCAGCCCCTATCTGGGGAGGCAGCGGCGTCATGCCTGCCGCGGACTACGTGCAACTTCTCACGCTGGCCTACGAAGCCGTGAAAGCCGCCGACTCGCAGGCCACCGTCGTAACCGCCGCGCTCATCCCTACCGGCAGCCACAACCCGCGTGAGGCTGTTGCACCCGAGGTGTACCTAGAGCAGATGTACAAGGCTGGGGCCAAGGGGCACTTTGACGCCCTCGGAGCGCAATCGTGGGGCTACAACAACCCGCCCGCCGACGACCCTACGCGCAGCACCGCCGACAGCACCACGTTCAAGGGCGACTGGCACTTATACTTCCGCAGTTTTGAACCCTTGTACCCGGTGATGCAGAAGTACGGCGATGGCGCCAAGCAGATTTGGCTCGTGAAGTTCGGCTGGGCCAGCAGCGACACTCCGCTCGCGGGCCGAGAATACGCCGCCGACAACACCGAACGCGAACAAGCCCTTTACCTGGCCGAGGCCTACGCTATCGGTCGCGCTCGGCCGTACGTGGGCCTTATGGCATTCTGGAACTTCAATTTTGCGCCGCAGGTCGCCGCCGACGACATCCGTGCGGCCTACAGCATCATCAACCGCGACCACACCGCACGACTCGCGATGGAGACCTTGGCGATCATGCCCAAGTAGCAAGACGGAGGACGACCCATGCCCGGAACGTACAAATGCCCCAAAGGTGGCAAACACGAATGGGTTGTGCAGGTGAGCAAAGAAGGGGTCCGGTACAAGAAATGCAAGAAGTGCGGACAGAAGCGCCCCTTCTGAGGCCATCGCTCGGATGGGTATCGGATATGGACATCGCATCGTATCCACGACCGGCAGGCGACACGGGGATCGGTTTTCACTGGTTCCCCGACACCCAGCACGATGACCGTGCCTGGCTCAAGCGGTTCGGGCCCGTGCTCAAGGCGCTTGGCGCCAGTTGGCTCACCGTCTTGAGCGGCATCGGCACCCCCGTGGCCGGCCACTTCCTCGCGGGGCTGCGCGATCGGGCCATTGAACCGGTGGTGCACCTGTGGACCCCTTTCATATCCACAGTACCAGAAACCGACCTCGCCAAGGTGGCCCGCGCGCTGGCAGCGACGGGCGCTCGCTATGTTTTCATCTACGACCGCCCGAACCGAATGGGCCAGTGGGCCAAGTGGCCCGGCGACAGAGCCCCGGACACATTCATGGACATCGCGCTCCCTGCGCTGGAAACGCTGGCCCGTGAAGAAACCCTCATCCCGTTGTTCTCGCCGCTTGAGCCCGTGGGCGATTACCACGACCTCCTGTTCCTGGATCGCTGCCTGGAGATCGTGGCAGCCAAGGCCAGCGTGAACTTGAAAGAGAAACTCGGCATCGCAATCAACAATTTCACGGGCAATCTGCCGCTCACGTGGGGGCACGGCGGCAACCGAGCATGGCCCGCGACGCGCCCGGGCCGTTGCCCCGAAGGAAGTGAGGACCACACAGGCTACTGCCTGCATGAGTGGTACCAGGAAATCGCCACGCGGCGACTTGGGAAGGCGGTGCTCATGGTAGCCGCGGCGAACGGCCCCCTCGTCGGCGACCGCAGGCACCCCGGCTACCCGCCCATGGACACGGCCCGGCACGCGAACTGCGCAACGGAAATGGCGCGAGGCATCATGACGGGGGACATGCCCTCCTACCTAGTCAACACGGCGTTCTGGCTCCTTGTGGCGGAAGATGGCGACCCGTTCGCCGCGCACCGCTGGTACAAGCCTGATGGCACACCTGTGCTCCACCAAACGACCCAGGCACTCACAAACCTGCCCAAACGCGCCAGGACCATCCTCCAGGTGCCTGCAACGGTGTCGGTGCTCTTGGAAGACGGACGCACCGTAACGATGGAACTGGAGGACTATGTCAAAGGTTGCGTGCCGAGAGAAATGCCCGCCAGCAGCCCTATGGAGGCGCTGAAGGCCCAGGCTATCGCGGCTCGCACCTTTGCCACCCGCGCCGCTCGGCAGCCGCGGCACGGTTCCGTTGCCGTGTGCACCACATCGCACTGCCAGAACTGGTCCCCCAAGCACAATGCCCGTTCGGACAAGGCCGTGGACGAAACCCGCGGCGTCATCCTGGCCTTTGGCGACGAACCCATCGGCGCGTACTATTTCGCCCACTGCGACGGCCACACGCGCAACAGCGAAGATGTGTGGCGCGCTGCGCTTCCCTATTGCAGGAGCGTCCCCTGCATTTGCGGCAACGTCAAAATGTACGGACACGGTGTGGGAATGTGCCAGGAAGGAGCCATCCGCATGGCCCAGCAAGGCGCCCTGGCCCACGAAATCCTGAAACACTACTATAGAGGAGTGCGCGTTCAGCGGGCAGACGGCACCCCGTTCACGGAGTAGCACCTATGAGACCTCAGTTTACCAACCCATTCCAGAACAAAAGATTCGCCATCGTGCTTCTCACCCTGATCGGCCTACTGGCCGTCGGCCTGCTCGCAGTGGCCGGCGTGGCGCTCGTGAACAAGATGCAGACCGCCGCCCCGCCCACAGCCGTCGCCACTCCCACGTTCACAGTGACCCCAACGCGCAGCCGCCCCCCGACGGCTACGCGGGAACCTACTGCGCGCCCGACCGCCACGCTGGTGCCTGTGGCGTCGGCAACCGGCGCGCCGCTGCCGACCGCCGCGCCTACCATCCCGGCCCAGCCCACAGGCGGCCCGACCGCCGGCGAGGAAGTGCCAGATACAGGCGGCTCATTCTTGCCGCTTCTAGGGGCGAGCGCGGCGTTCACCGTACTGCTGGTAGCCGCCCGCAAAGGCCGACACAGCGAAGAGTAGTGCGGAATGGGCGATTGATGCAGAATTGAGCCAGATTTGCACAACTGTGCTATAATACGTCAACCCACCTCACCTACTCTAGGAGGCTAAAATGAAATCGCGAATCAGGGCCATCCTCATGGCGGCCGTGTACGTGCTGGCCGTCGCGTTGCTCCTTGCCGGCTGCACCAGGCCGAAGCCTTCACCGGCGCCGACGCCCCAGCCCACGGCCACACCCACGCCCGGCACAAGTCCGGCGCCAGGTGCCGCCACCAGCACTCCCTTGCCCGTGGCGTCGCCTGTCGCAGCCGAGGCAACGGCCACTCCCACACCCGAACCCATTGCACCGCCCGAGCCGACGGCCACGCCTGCGCCGGTGCAACCCGAGCCAACCGCCGCACCTGGCACGTCCACCTACACGGTGCAACCGGGCGACACCCTCTTCGCCCTGGCGGCGCGGTTCGGCACCACTGTGAACGAATTGGCCGCGCTGCACAACCTCTCGCCCGACGCGATGCTCGCCGTCGGCCAGGTGCTCACGATCCCGGGCAGCGCCAGCAACCCGCCTAACGTCCACATCGTGCAGGCGGGGGAAAACCTGTACCGCATCGCGCTCCGGTACGGAACCACTTGGCAGGAGCTGGCCCAACTTAACGGCATCACCGATCCGACGACTCTACGCGTGGGCCAGCGGCTCATCCTGCCTAGCGGGGCAACCGGCACCCAGCCCAGCGCACCCGGCGGCGGCCGTACCCACGTCGTCCAGCCTGGCGACACGCTATACGGCCTGGCGGCGCGGTACGGGGTTACTGTCCAGGCGCTGGCCCAAGCCAACGGGCTTACCATCTACAGCCTCATTTACGTTGGACAAACCCTGATTATCCCGTAATCCTGCCAGTTGCAATCCCTTAGAGCGGCTCCTGTCTCCTCGGGAGCCGCTCTTTGCGTGGGCAGCGATGAGGGAAGCGGCGTGTTGGCCGTTGGCGCAACCTGTGCTATACTACCGCCGCTTTTCCCTAAGCGCCCGCGCCATGGCGCGGGGCGCATCTCGGTACAACTTCGGCCAACTGCGAGGAGAGCATGCCCATCAAGTTCGGAACCGACGGTTGGCGAGCCGTCATCAGCGATGAGTTCACTTTCGCCAACGTGCGGCACGTAGCCCAGGCCATTGCCGATCACATCCTCAAAGACCAAACGAACGACGAGCCGCATCCTCTCGTGATCGTCGGATTTGACACCCGCTTTCTCTCGGATCGGTACGCGGCGGAAGTTGCCCGCGTCCTGGCCGGCAACGGCCTCCGCGTGTACCTCAGCAAATCAGACTGCCCAACGCCGGCTATATCCCACGCCATTCGCCACATGGGCGCGGTCGGCGGCGTCATGGTAACGGCCAGCCACAACCCACCGCGTTACAACGGCATCAAGTACAAGGCCTCTTTCGGCGGGTCGGCCATGCCCGCCGAGACCGCCCAGATTGAGGCGCATCTCCAGGCCAATCTGGCCTCTGGCCGCGAACCTGCGCTCGCCGACTGGGCCATTGAGCGCGGCTCTCTGCCGCCCCAGCCCGGCGGCGCCGAAATCACCCGCTTTGACCCCATGCCCGACTACTTGGCGCATGTGCGTTCGCTCATCAATCTGGATGTCATCGCACGCTCGGGTCTGCGCGTGCTGATAGACCCCATGTACGGCGCGGGCCGAGGCTACATGCGCGCCCTCCTCGCCGAGGCGGGCCTTGTGGCCGACGAGATTCACGGCGAGATGAACCCCGGTTTCGGCGGCATCCATCCCGAACCCATCGCCCGCAACCTGAGCGATCTCATGCGAACCGTCCAGAACGGCTACGACATCGGTCTGGCCACCGACGGCGACGCCGACCGCATCGGCGCTGTGGACCATCTCGGCAACTTCGTGGATCCCCACACCATCATCGCGCTGGCACTCCGCCACCTGGTGGAAAATCGCGGCATGCGTGGCTGCGTCGTGAAGACCGTCTCCACCAGCGAGATGGTGGCCCGCCTGGCCCGCCGCTACAACCTACCCCTCTACGAAACGCCCGTGGGCTTTAATTACATTTGCGATCACATGCTGGACAAGGATGTGCTCATCGGCGGCGAGGAAAGCGGCGGCATCAGCATCAAGGGCCACTTGCCCGTCGGCGACGGCATCCTCATGGGTCTCCTGTTGTTGGAAATCGTTGCGTCCAACGGCAAGTCCCTGCGCGAACTGGCCGACGACCTCCAGCGCACCGTCGGCCCGTTCGTGTACGCCCGCAACGACCTGCGCACCAAGCCGTTCGTCAAGGCCGAACTCGTGCGCGCGCTGAAGGCCAGCATCCCCATGCACCTGGCCGGCGTCCTCGTGCGCGAGGTGGACGACAGCGACGGCATCAAGTATCGCCTGCAGGATGATTCGTGGCTCCTCATCCGCCCGTCGGGCACGGAGCCGGTTTTGCGAATCTATGCCGAAGCGCCCACCCCCGACATGGTGCAGGCCCTCTTGGCCGAGGGCGGGCGGCTGGCCCAGGCAAGTCTGTAGGCCTCGCCATTCGCCATTTTCCCGCATCCGCGCGCCCGCGTTTGCGTTGTACATAAGGTAGCATGTCGCTCCTCACCAGAGAAGCCCCGTTTGCAAGGCGGGGCTTTCAGGCATACAATTGTTTTTAATTCGCCC
>FWPV01009399.1_pt1 | contig 16541 bp, 19 predicted proteins | sample 2228371 | NCBI WGS metagenome assembly FWPV01 (sample SAMEA103939776, study PRJEB20133) | metagenome | reverse complement strand
TTTAATTTTCTGCTCCGGGGTTCTTACCACCATAAATTTTTTCTAGATATTTTTCCACACAATCTAAAATACAGCCACAAAGTACTTGACAAACGGGGGGGAATCCCATATCATTACAATAGCCACTGACCGAAGGGCAGTGAGCTTGTTACTGTTAAAATAAAGGGACCGCTTGGATCAGCGATGACCGAGACGGGGAAAGGAAAGTTTTCTTGTGCCTTCTCGGCAATGCTGAGGGGGCTTTTTTATTTGTGGTAAGGATAGATATGTATGGTGCTATAACCGATGTTCCTGGAATAAAAGTAGGTCATTACACCGACAAGGGCGCAGCCACTGGTTGCACCGTAATTCTGTGTGAGTCCGGAGCGGTAGCCGGAGCAGATGTACGAGGCTCAGCACCAGGAACCAGGGAAACAGACTTGCTCCGACCAATGAACTTGGTTGAAAAAGTTCAAGCCATCCTGCTCACTGGTGGCAGTGCCTTTGGGCTTGATGCTGCTGGGGGTGTCATGCGATACCTTGAGGAGCGTGGAATCGGGTATGAGACTCTGGTGGCAAAGGTTCCTATTGTGCCCACAGCCGTTATTTTTGATTTGAATATCGGCAATTCTAGAATCAGGCCTGGTATTGAAGAAGGCTATAAAGCTTGTCTTGCTGCCAGCGACAAACAAACGGCTGAGGGCTGTGTCGGCGCTGGCACAGGTGCCACAGTAGGCAAGGCTTTAGGAATAGAGAGGGCTACCAAGAGCGGTCTGGGGACAGCTAGCTGCAAAGTAGGTGGTGATGTGATCGTTGCCAGCCTGGTTGTGGTTAACGCTGTCGGAGATATTATTGACCCCAAAACAGGAAAGGTGCTTGCCGGCCCTCGCGATTTGGAAAATGGGGGATTTCTCAGCACCATCGAATTGCTAAAAAGCGGAGTCTATAGCTATAGAAAGAGCACACTACCCACCAATACCACTCTGGGGGTAGTGGCTACTAATGCCAATTTGAACAAAGAGCAGGTGAACAAACTGGCACAGATGGCTCAAGACGGCATAGCCCGAGCCATCAATCCAAGCCACACCATGCATGACGGCGATGTCATGTTTGCTCTTTCTTTAGGTGACAAGGTGTGCGATATTACTATCCTGGGGGCAGTCGCTGCTGAAGTGGTATCTAATGCTATCATCAGGGCAGTTCAGCATGCGGAGACTTTGGCTGGAATACCAGCGATAAAGGATATGAAGTGAAATCTAGTAACACGCCAACGATAGGCTTCATAGGTGCTGGAACAACGGGGACAGCTCTGGCTGTAAGACTTGCCCAGCGTGGGTACGATATTGTTGCTGTATCCAGTCGGAGCTTAACTTCGGCAGAAAAATTGGCAGCAAGGATAACTGGCTGCAAAGTCCAAACCAGAGCACAAGACGTGGCTGATATAGCCCAGCTCGTTTTTATTACCACTCCCGATGATGTCATTCCCAAAGTGGCTGCTGAGATTCAGTGGCATAATCAGCAATTCGTTGTCCACTGCAGTGGTGCACATTCAACCGACATTCTGGCTCCGGCAAAGGTAGGGGGTTCTAATACAGGATGCTTTCACCCATTACAGACCTTTGCCAGCATTGACCAAGCAATAGAAAATATCCCCGGCTCTACATTTGCCATTGAAGCTGAAGAGCCACTGTTAAGCATACTCAGAGAAATGTCAACTGCGCTAGAGGGTGACTGGGTAATCCTCAAGCCTGGTGACAAAGTGCTATACCATGCAGCAGCTGTCTTCGCCTGCAATTATCTGGTGAGTTTGGTCAAATTGTCCACGGACCTATGGCAAACCTTCGGCGTATCACCAGATCAAGCGACCAAAGCCCTGATGCCTCTACTTCGCGGTACGTTAAGCAACATTGGTAATGTAGGGCTGCCCAACTGTCTCACTGGACCAATTGCCCGAGGTGACCTAGGCACCATAAGAAAGCATTTGGAAGCATTGGAAAGGCGAAGTCCTGATTTGCTTGACACTTACAAGATGCTGGGCTTACACACTATACCAATTGCATTAGCTAAAGGGAAAATAGATTCAAAAAGGGCTGAAGAGATGCGAGACTTGCTTAAAATAACAAATACAAGGGGACATAAATGAGGACAATGCTAAAAAGTAAAATCCACCGGGCTCGAGTTACTCGATGCAACATAGACTACGAGGGTAGTATCACCATTGACAAGGATTTGATGGAAGCCGCCGGCCTACTTGCCTATGAAAAAGTAGATGTATTAAATATCAACAATGGTGCTAGATTCCATACTTATGTAATCGAGGGAGAAAGAGGGTCAGGGGAGATTTGTCTCAATGGTGCTGCTGCCAGACTTGTGGCTAAGGGTGACATAGTGATTATCCTATCTTATCATTTGGTGGGTGATGATGAAGCTATTGTAGCCACCCCGAAATTGGTCTATGTAGACTCGACAAACCGTATTATAGAGTCCAAAGCTGATAAAAATTGGGAGAAGGATTTAATTCCAAACGCTATAGAGAGTTCTTACTAAAGGAGGGGTGGAAAATGCGAGTCACCATTACAGAAATAAAGGAGATGAAATCGAAGAAGGAAAAGATAGCCATGCTTACGGCATATGACTATTCGATGGCTAAGCTGGTGGACGAAGCAGGTGTACCACTGATCTTGGTTGGTGACAGCCTGGGTATGGTTCTGCTGGGCTATGAATCGACAATTCCGGTAACGATGGATGAGATGATTCACCACACCAAAGCTGTCGTCAGGGGCACAAAGCGAGCCTTGGTGATAGGTGACATGCCATTTATGACCTATCACACAAGCATCTCAGATGCTCTGCGCAACGCAGCACGTTTCATCCAGGAGGGAGGAGCCCAAGCAGTAAAGTTGGAGGGCGGAGTAAGTGTTGCTGAAGTAGTGAAGCGAATCGTTGAATGTGGGATCCCTGTCATGGGGCACATCGGGCTAACTCCACAGGCAATCCTCCAGCTTGGCGGATACAAAGTGCAGGGCAAAACCCCAGAAGTCGCTGAACGCTTGATGAGCGATGCTCGGGCATTGGAACAAGCTGGTGCCTTTGCTGTTGTCCTCGAACTGGTCCCGGCACCGCTTTCTAAGCTAATTACGCAAAAGCTAAGCATCCCTACTATTGGCATCGGTGCTGGACCCGACTGTGATGGTCAGGTCCAGGTAACCCCTGATATTCTAGGTCTTTTTTCTGATTTTGTCCCTAAGCATGCTAAGCAGTATGCTAAGCTATCGACAATAATTAGGGCTGCCTTCGCCGATTATATTGCCGAAGTCAAATCCGGTAGATTCCCTACCGCCGAGCATAGCTCGACCATGGATGAAAGGCTACTTGAAGAATTAGCTCGCACTTGAACCCTATGCAAATAGCCAGAACAATTGCAGAAATGAAAGCCCTGAGGCTCAAAAGCCTGGGCTCAGTAGGTTTTGTTCCCACCATGGGCTATCTTCACGCTGGACATCTAACTCTGGTAAAGCAAGCCAGAGACGAAAACTCAGTGGTCGTAGTCAGCATCTTTGTCAACCCCACTCAATTCGGGGCAGATGAAGATTTTGAAACTTACCCCCGTGACACTGAACGTGACCTAGCGCTGCTCAGAGAAGAAAGAGTCGACATCGTCTTCATGCCGTCAAATGAAGAGATGTATCCTGAAGGATTCAATAGCTGGGTGGAGGTAAAAAAGCTCACGGACAGGCTCGAGGGGAGCTGTCGCCCTGGTCATTTCAAAGGCGTAGCTACTGTGGTCGCTAAACTCTTCAACATCGTTGAGCCGACGCGCGCTTATTTCGGTCAAAAAGATGCTCAACAAGCACTGGTTATCAAAAAGATGGTCGCCGACCTAAATATGAATCTGCAAGTAATAGTGGTACCCACTGTCCGCGAAGACGACGGCTTAGCCATGAGCAGCCGCAACATTTACTTGAATGCCCAGGAGCGCCAAGCAGCTACCGTCCTATTCAAAGCTCTTACCTTAGCCCGAAATCTACATGAAAGTGGTGAAAGGGATGCCGCGCTCATACGTGAACAAATGACCTCGCTCATCAGCAAAGAGCCATTGGCCAAAATTGAGTATGTCAGTATCGCCGATGCCGAAACATTGGAAGAGCTATCACAGATAGATAGGCCAGCACTGGCTTCCTTGGCAGTGAGGATCGGTAAGACAAGGCTCATAGATAATGTGCTCCTGGGAGGTGCATTTACTCGCGCACCAAAAGAAGCAATCCGATCATCGCAAGGAATGCCAGACCACCACCAAAGTAGAACGGGGCGGCAGGACTGATCACCTGCCACAACCATCCGGCAATTACGCTAGCAGGTAGAAGTGTGATACCAACAACGCCGTGAAAAAGCCCATAAGCTGTACCACGCTTGTCTTCAGGCACTATATCAGCTACAAAAGCTCGAGCTGCCCCCTCAGCCAATCCATAATAAGCCCCATAAAAGGCAAAAAGCAACCATATTTGCCATGAGACTGATGCCAAGGCAAAGCCCATATAGGTAACCACGTAGACTAGCCACCCTAGAGCCATTACCCTACGCCTTCCCAGACTGTCAGACAGTATACCTGCAGGGATTGAAACGATGGAATAGACAGTGTTAAATAGAATGAGCATTAAAAGTATATGGAAAACGCAGTTGCCCAAGTTTTGCGCCCGGAGAATAAGAAAAGCATCGCTAGAGTTGCCCAGAGTGAACAGGAACATGACACCTAAGAAAAGCTTGAAGCGGTCGTCAAAGCTGGTTTTAGTGTCATGGGGGTCGATATCTGATCGGTTCATCTTCAGGTGGGACATGCCTTGCCCGTTAGGCTTGCTCCTCGGCTCGCGGACGAAGAAAAACATAAATAATGCCAGTACCGCCGGGATGATTCCGATCAATACCAGCCATTGGTAAGTATTTCGCACCAGCTCCAGACTACCGCTTTGTAGCAAAAAAACGACGACAGCTGCTGCGGCAATCCCTAGAGCAGCCCCAGATGTGTCCATCGCCCGATGAAATCCAAAGCCCTTGCCACGCTCTTCGGTGGCTACAGAATCAGCTACCAAAGCGTCGCGTGGCGCAGTGCGTATACCCTTGCCCAACCTGTCGGTAAATCTCACCCCCAACACCACTCCCCAGGTTGTGGCTACATACATGAAAGGCTTAGCCATGGTAGATAACCCATAGCCCACGATAGCTAATGGTTTGCGCTTGCCCAACCTATCACTAAGCCAGCCGCTAAAAATCCTGATTAGAGAGGCTGTACTTTCGGCTAATCCCTCGATGAAACCGATGACGACAGCAGCAGCCCCCACGATATTGGCTAGGAACAAGGGAAGAAGGGTGAAAATCATTTCGCTGCTTACATCGGTAAGAAAGCTCACAAGCCCCAGGAAAAAAATGTTGGGATTAAGCCCGAAAATATGCTGTCGTTCTGTCACCGGCAATCACTTTCTTATGAATCCAGGACGGTTTAGTATAACATCTTTGCCAAACATCGCCTAATCTCAACTAGTCTCACTTGATATCGTCCTCAGCTACTGCATGTAAGTACTGACGGCTAATAAAAGAGGGTGCCTGCGTACTGCGTCAAAATAAACTGTTACCAATGGGACATGGTTGCATCGTAAATTGTGGTACCAAAGCCGATGACTTTTGTCCTTTCTTTGTCGAAGGGTAATCCATTGATGCCTTCAAAATGCAATACGGACGGCTGATTACGGCAGTAACCAGTGACATTGACGAAAATGATTCCTCTAATTCTAATACTCTCCCTTGCTCCTTCTTATCAGCCCTTAGATAGCGCTCTCGCACTGCCTCTATGTGTCTATTACTTAGTCCCAAAAGTGTCCCATTTTTGCTGACGATTTACAGTCCTTGACCTCTTTCCATATCAGTGTTAGCTGGGTCAGGTCATTAACCATGACCATGGGGCGTATACCTCCTTTCTTTATTTGTTTTTCTCAATACTGAAAGAATACGCCATTTCTCTTTCTCAGAGAATAATTTACACAAAATAGTTGACACTATGCTGTAAGGATAAGGTTAAGGCTCTGTTTGACCGTTGGGAGTTATGCTCAGACATAATTGGGTATGTAAATAGTGATGGAATAGCCAGAATTAAAGAAGGGGAAAGAGTAGTAGCTGAGGTGCCAGTAAATATATTTGACTTCACCACCAATCTACAGGCGGAGAGTCAAGAAGCCAGATTGGCTGAAGAGATTACAAACGCTTGATCTAACTTCCATCCCAGATTTATCACCGCGTAAAGCTAATTCGACATTGCTCCACTTGCTAGCATCCCCTAATATCGCCAGCAAGCACTGCATCTATCGGCAATATGACCACCAAGTGGGTAACAATACTATAGTTCTGCCTGGTAGCAATGCTGGTGTATTACGCATCAAAGGGACGAAAAAGGCTATCTCTCTAACCACTGATGCTAATGCCCGATACTGCTATGTAAACCCTTACCTCGGTGGTGTTATCGCTGTGGCTGAAGCAGCCCGAAACTTGATATGTAGCGGTGCCCAACCGCTGGCTATTACTGACTGCCTCAATTTTGGCAATCCAGAGAAAGATGATGTTTACTATCAATTATAAAGAGTGCATCAGTGGCATGGCTCGGGCTTGCCGAGCGCTCAAAATTCCAGTTATTAGCGGTAATGTTAGCTTGCACAATGAGACCAAAGGCAAAGCTATATATCCGACCCCAGTTGTTGGGATGGTCGGGCTAATAGAAGATGTGACCAAGCACTGTACTTTCGAATCTAAAAATGAAGGTGACTTGGTGTTCTTTAGACAATAGCCAAAATATTGACGAGAGTATCGGCTGTAGCGAATATCTCGAGCAGACCCACGGTCTGATAAGGGGAAACCCTTATATTGACTTAGACCTGGAGAAACGTGCACAGCGTTGTTGCCTCGAGGCAATCAAGCGAGGGATTATCAACTCGGCTCACGATTGCTCTGAAGGTGGTCTGGCGGTTGCCCTGGCAGAAAGCTGCTTAGGAAAGGGTCTTGGCTTCGTCAGCCTTGATTGGACGACAGAAGGTAGGCTTGATGCAGCTCTTTTTGGTGAGGCTCAATCAAGAATTATAGTCTCAGTAGCTCCTAAGATGGCTTGGAAATTGCAAAGGCTCGCCTTCCGCTGGCAGATAGCAGCGAAGAAACTCGGTACAGTGGGCGGCAAACGACTGATATTGAAAAGCAGTATAAACATATCACTCAAAGACATAGAGCAGGCGTGGTGGAGTGGTATAGAAAAATTGTTATAACAGGAGGAAACTAGCTTGGCTGAAATCAGTCCTTTTTTGGGTATACGCTACAATCAGGAAATCGTTAAGGATTTGGCATCAGTTATTTGTCCACCCTATGATATTATCTCTCCTGAGCAACAAAGAGCTTACCATCAGAGAGGCGAATACAATATCATTCGCCTTGAGCACGGGTTAGAGTTCCCCAAGGACACTAAAACCAACAACAAGAATAGCCGAGCTAGTGCCACCTTCAATCAGTGGCTAAAAGACCGCGTCTTGCTAGTTGACCATGTGCCCTCCTTCTACATTCATGAACACAGTTTCGCCTATCAAAACGTCAGGAGACGGCGTCTGGGCTTAATGGCCTGTGTTAGACTGGAACCATGGGAGAGTAGGATTATACTGCCTCATGAGAACACGGTACCTGGGATTAAAAGCGACCGTTTAGATTTGATGCAAGCTTGTGCCGCAAATTTTAGTCCACTTCTCGACCTCTATGAAGACCCAGGGCAGAAGATTGCCAAGCTACTAGCTTTGCAGATGAGTCACAAACCAGTAATCGATTTTACTGAGGCTGGTGAGACACACAGACTTTGGATAGCCAATGAACCCGAATTCATCCAAAGAATCAGCCATTTCCTGGCTTCAAAACCCATTTATATTGCGGATGGACACCACCGCTACGAGACAGCTTTGGCTTACCAGAACAGAAGACAACAAGAGACTTCTTTTAGTACAGGCAACGAAGCCTTCAATCTCGTCTTGATGACGCTGGTATCCTTCTCTGACCTAGGGCTTATTGTGCTACCTGTCCACCGCTTGGTGCGTGGCATATCATCCGAGACTATAGCTCAATTTAGAGACCAGCTGCAAACTTTTTTGAAATGAAAACTTACCCCTTAGGTGAATTTGGCTTACCTGAAGTAATAGGAGCCACTACAAGGATTCGAGGGTTAGAGCCACAGCATGTTGTAGCTTTGAAGCTTCGCCAGTCAGTATCCCTCAAGGAGATAATGCCCAAACGCCATTCCCAAGCTTATGAAAAGCTGGACTTCAGTGTTGTCCAGCATCTCCTTATAGACAAGGTGGCACCAAATGAAAATAGCATCGCTTACACCCCAAATGCAGCAGAAGCCCACAAGCTAATAGAAAGCGGCGAATATCAATTGACCTTTCTGTTAAATCCGATTCCGGTGACAGCAATCAAAGCGATTGCCGATGCCAATGATAAAATGCCAGGCAAATCAACCTATTTCTATCCCAAACTGCCTACCGGGCTGGTAATCAATCGCCTTGAGGGAACATTGTGAACAGTGGCATCCAACCTACGTAGTTTTTAATGGGCAAAGCATTCATCAAGAGCACGCCTAATCTCATTTACAAAATTGCCTACTGATGTCAAGTTATCCCCAGTCTCCATAAGTTGAATTATCCGACTGCCTATAATTACCCCATCAGCTATTTGGGCTATTTGTCTTGCTTGCTCTGGTGTAGATATGCCGAATCCAACACAAAGCGGCTGTGTAGCCACTTTTCTCACCTTAGCGACAAACGCATCCAAGCCCGGAGGCAGACTTTCTCTGGCACCGGTGACGCCAGTTACTGAGACTAGGTATATAAAACTCCGAGACTTGCTAGCTACCAGACGTATGCGCGCTTCGCTGCTGTTTGGGGCTAGAAGGTAAACAAGGTCAATACCATGCTCTCGAGTAATAGCATCTAGTTCCATACCTTCTTCCGGAGGTAAGTCAGGGATGATTAATCCATCGATACCTGCACGGGCGCAGGCACTGCAGAATCCTTCTAGACCATAGCTGAACACAGGATTGAAATAAGTCATAAATATTAGCGGGATATCGACCTTCTGATTTAGCTCACTGGCTACCTCAAGGCAGAGCTTTGGTGTAACTCCATTTCTCAAAGCACAAAAGCTTGCCTTTTGTATAGTTACACCATCAGCCAATGGGTCGGAAAAAGGAATTCCCAACTCCACCATGTCACAGCCACTTTCGGCAAGAAGGGAGACTATTTTCAAGGTAACTTCGACACTAGGATAACCTACAGTCACGTAGGGTATGAGAACTCTATGCCCCGTTCGATTAAATACAGAGGTGATGTGAGTCATTGTTTCAGTCCTAGTGCTTCGACCACAATATCCATGTCTTTGTCACCACGTCCGGACAAGTTGACCACGATAACCTGCTCCTTGTCTAACGAACCTGCTATTTTGGTTGCATAAAAAACAGCGTGAGCTGGTTCAAGGGCTGGGGGAATACCCTCAGTACTGCATAGCAATTGAAAGGCCTCGAGCGCTTCCTCATCTCTTACAGCCACATAGACAGCACGCCCGCTGTCTTTAAGATAGCTGTGCTCCGGACCGACGCCTGGGTAATCAAGTCCGGCGGAGATGCTATGTGTTTCCTTAATTTGGCCGTTGCCAGTCTGAAGTAAATAGGACTTAGCTCCATGAAGGACTCCCACTCTTCCTGCAACCAGCGAGGCAGCATGCTTCCCCGTCTCAAGTCCTCTCCCAGCTGCCTCTACACCGATAAGCTTAACTCCCTTATCTTTGAGAAAAGGATGAAAAATACCTATGGCATTACTCCCACCACCGACACATGCAATTATATAGTCAGGTAGGCGGTTACATCTGGTCAGAATCTGCTCTCTGGTTTCCCTGCCAATTACCGACTGAAAATCACGAACCATTGAAGGATAAGGGTGCGGACCAACTACCGAGCCCAGAAGATAGTAACTGTTCCCAACATTGGTTACCCAATCTCTGATCGCCTCGTTGATAGCATCCTTTAAAGTTTGGCTTCCGCTAGAAACAGACCTTACATCGGCACCCATTAATTTCATCCGTGAAACATTAAGTGACTGGCGGCGCATATCTTGCTCACCCATGTAGATGATACACTCCAGCCCGAGTAAAGCACACACAGCAGTAACAGCTACACCATGTTGCCCGGCACCAGTCTCAGCAATAATCCGATTCTTGCCCATTCTCCGCGCAAGAAGACCTTGTCCCAAAGCATTATTAATCTTATGTGCGCCAGTGTGCGACAGATCCTCTCGCTTAAGAAAAATTTGAGCACCACCACAGTGCCTGCTTAACCTTTGTGCCAAGTAGAGTGGTGTCGGTCTTCCAGAATAGTCACGAGACAGCAAGTCGAGTTCAGCCCAGAAAGAAGCATCAGCTTTTGCCTCATTGTAAGCTGCAGTTAGCTCGTCTAAGGCCGATACCAGAGTCTCAGGAACAAAGCGTCCGCCATATTCTCCGAAGTACCCTCTATTATTCGGTAACACTTCTGTCCCCCTTTTAAATTTAAACCACTTATTTATTTACTCTCGCTTGCTTGGTCAAAGCCTTTAGCTCCTCTGCTAATTCAGCAAACTGCTCCGGGTACAGGGACTGCATACCATCAGATAGAGCATGTGGAGGGTCATGGTGCACTTCCACTAGAATACCATCAGCGCCTACCGCTATAGCTCCTCTTGACAAAGGAATAACATATTCTCTTCGGCCAGCAGCATGGCTGGGATCAACTACAACTGGCAGGTGACTTACTTCTTTAATTGAAGGTATTGCACTTAAATCTAGCGTATTCCTAGTATTGTCGGAAAAGGTTCGAATTCCCCGTTCGCATAGAATAATCTGGGGATTGCCCTCCGCCATAATGTATTCAGCTGACATTAGCAATTCCTCAATTGTGGCTGCAAAACCCCGCTTTAATAGGATTGGTCTTGATGAATGCCCTGCTCTGCGTAATAAGGAATAATTTTGCATGTTTCTAGCCCCCAGTTGAATAATGTCGGCATATTGCTCAACAAGTTCAATGTTGGTGTGATCTGTAGCCTCAGTTATGATCAGCAAACCCGTCTCCTCACGAACCTTCTTGAGTATTTTCAGTGCTTCTTCACCTAGCCCCTGAAAGCTATAGGGTGAGGTTCTGGGCTTAAAGGCACCGCCACGAAAGACTTGTGCTCCGTATTCTTTCACAAGGTTAGCTATGGTAAGCGCCTGTTTCTCACTTTCTATAGCACAAGGTCCAGCCATAATTACAGGTTCTGCCCCACCAATTGTAACGTTACCAATAGTTATGATTGTTGATTGCGGATGTGTTTCTCTGCTTACAAGCTTATAGGGTTTTGTTACCCGGATAGTCTCTTTTACTCCGTCCATGGTCAGTAAACGCGAATCATCAACCACACCCTGGTTTCCTACTATACAAACAGCAGTACGCTGGGCTCCCGTTATGGGAATACCACGATAGCCCATGGCTTCAATTTCATGAATAACTGCTTTTACTTGTGCTTCTGTAGCATCATTTTTCATAACTATGAGCATACAACATTTCTCCTACGTTTGATCTCGAAAAATTTTATCCGCATGCTGCTCTCGTTGCCCGAATGAATGCCCTGATTTTTGTCGCATCTTTTCGCCCGTTGGTCTCTACCCCAGTAGACACATCAACTCCCCAGGGGTGAATTTCCTTGACCAGTAGAGCAACGTTGGTTGGAGTTAACCCTCCAGCAACGATCACTGGGAACTTTGCTGATGCTTTCTTAACCAATTGCCAATCAAAGGTCTGTCCTGTCCCGCCGTAAGTGTCTCCTACCTTCGAATCGAGAAGACAAATAAGCTTATGATGGAGTACCTGCTTATACCATGTAGCTATCTCACAAACAATCCTCTCAGCAGTTGTAACGGGTGAAACGTGGATTACTTTAATGATTGGTCGCTCAATCTTCCGGCAGTAGTGCCAAGTTTCATTACCGCTAAGCTGTACCCAATCCAGAGAGCAGAGGTCTGAAATGCGGTTCACTTCGTCAACTGCCGAATTGACAAAGACGCCGACTGTGGCGGGGGCAGGTCTTAGACCTAGGCTATGGATCGCCTCAATAATCCGTATTGCTTTCTCAGTGGAGACTTGACGTCGGCTGGGAGCAAAGACCAGCCCTATGAAATCTGCGCCAGCTTTGGCTGCCACTAAAGCATGGTGTATTTCGGACAGACCACAAATTTTGACCTTGGTCATAACAATTCCTTCATCTTGGCTGCGATGTCAGGTGCTGATACCAAAGACTCACCGATGAGAACAGCATCAATGCCCAGTTGTCTTAACTTTTCCACATCGCTGCGCTCCTTAACACCACTTTCGCTGACCACTATTCGGTCTGGGGGGATGAGTGGGCGTAGTCGCTCGGTGGTAGCCAAGTCCACACCAAAGGTGGTGAGATCGCGGCAATTGATTCCAATAATCTTAGCTTCACATCTAAGAGCGATTTCGACCTCAGCCTCATTATTCACTTCTACTAGACAAATCATGTCCAGTTCGTGGCTTATCTTAAGTAACTCTTGTAATTTTTTAGGCTTTAAGATAGCCACTATGAGCAATAGACTGTCAGCACCATAGGCCCGGGATTCGTAAATCTGATAAGGGTCGCAGACGAAATCTTTCCTGAGTAAAGGCAACTTCTTGTCGTTTAATGCTTTTTTTATATCCTTCAGATGTTTAAGGCTACCTTGGAAATATTTTGTCTCAGTTAATACTGATATTGCTGAAGCGCCACTATCAGCGTAGATTTGAGCTATCTCTACTGGATTAAAATCAGTACGTATAACGCCCTTGGAGGGGGACGCTTTCTTGACTTCGGCAATTAGCCGAATATCGTCACCTCGTATAGCAGAGGCGAAGTTAAGCGGGGGCGGTTGCTGTAACGCTGTCCTCAACAGTTCAGCCATGGGGAGGTGGTGTTTTTTATATTCAAGCTCCCGTAGATTGTGTGCTAATATCCGATCCAAAATCATCGTCTCTAGCTCAGGCTTTGGCTAAGCTCGATTAGCTGCTCCAGCTTTTTCAAGGCCTGACCACTATCTATTGCTTCCGTAGCTAAGGTTACTCCCTGCCGGAGCGTATCCACTTTGTTCCCGACTAGCAGTACAGCAGCTGCATTCATCAACACTATATCTCGTTGGGGACCCAAGGCGCCAGCTAAAACGCTGCGCAGTAAGCCAGCATTTGCTTCAATGTCACCGCCCTTCACGCTATCTAAGCTAGCCCTGCATAAACCGAGGTCTTCAGGACTGATAGTGTAGCTCTCAATGCGAGCATCTTTAAGTTCATAAACTTTAGTTTTTCCAGAAATTGTAATTTCATCCAGACCATCCTCACCACTGACCACAAGGGCATGCTGACAACCCAAACCTTTTAGCACCAGCGTTAACTTTTCTATCGTCAGCATGTCTGCTACTCCCAGCACTTGGGCTTTAGGGCCGGCAGGGTTAGTTAATGGGCCAAGGATATTAAAGACAGTGCGGATCCCAATTTCGCGCCGCGGCACTGCGGCGTATTTCATAGCTGGATGAAATATCGGTGCAAACATAAAACCTATGCCTACTTCCTGAATGCATTTCAGTACTTGTTGAGCATTAAGGTTAATCTTAACCCCCAGAGCTTCAAGAACATCAGCACTACCGCATTGGCTACTCATGGCGCGGTTGCCATGCTTAGCCACTTTAAGCCCGGTCGCGGCAGCAACAAAGGCCGCTGCTGTCGAGATGTTAAAAGTATGTGAACCATCACCACCGGTTCCGCAAGTATCAACAACAAATTCGTCTATAATCACGGGGATGGCTTTAGCTCTCATGGTCTTGGCTAAGCCGATGATTTCGTCCACCGTTTCACCTTTAATCCTAAGTGCAGTAGCGAAAGCAGCAATCTGAGAGGGAGTAGCTTCGCCATTCATGATTTCTTCCATAACCTGTGCTGCCTGTTCGGCAGTAAGCGAACGTTTGGATACCAAAGCTGCAATAGCCTCCCTAATCATGACTTTACTCCTGTTAGGAAGTTTCTCAATATGTCCTTTCCGACATGAGTCATAAATGATTCGGGATGAAATTGGACACCTTGTACCGGAAACTGGCGGTGGCGAAGTCCCATAATTGTGCCGTCTGCTGTCCAGGCAGTGACTTCAAGACAGTCTGGCAATCCATCACTTAGTACCACTAATGAGTGGTAACGGATTGCGGAGAATGGGTTGGGTAAACCAGCAAAGAGTCCTCGATTATTGTGGTATATCAATGAAGACTTACCGTGCATAATCTCTTTGGCTTGCCCGATGGAGGCACCATAGCTATAGCCGATGCACTGATGCCCCAGACACACGCCGAGTATAGGTAACTTAGACCCAAAGTAACGGATAACCTCGTTAGAGATACCGCTTCGTAGGGGAGTGGAGGGACCAGGAGAGATGACTATTTGATCAGGCTTCATCCTTTCGATTTCGTCGAGAGTAGTTTTGTCATTGCGTACCACCATTACTTTCCTACCTAATTCGCTCAAATATTGAAAAAGGTTGTAGGTGAAGCTGTCGTAGTTATCAATCAATAGCAACATGGTTCTTTCCTGCCACAAGATACGAGTTCTCAGCCTGGTTGATGGCTTTTAGTAGCACTTGGGCTTTATTCATAGTTTCTTTATATTCGCGCTCAGGGACGCTGTCATAGACAATGCCACATCCCACCTGCACATAGGCAGTACCTTTCCTTAACACGATAGTCCTAATGGCTATAGCCATATCCATGTTGCCTGAGAAGGCGAAATAGCCAACAGCCCCGGCATAAGGTCCCCTTTTTTCTGGCTCGAGCTCAGCGATTATTTGCATCGCCCGAATTTTTGGAGCACCAGACACAGTACCTGCGGGAAAGCAGGCTTTAAGAGCATCGAACGCAGTAAGGTCGCGTCGTAGTCTTCCTTGCACATGAGTGACTAGATGCATTACGTGAGAGTAGCGTTCCACATTCATAAGTTCACTGACCTCTATTGTACCAGGTTCACACACCCGCCCAACGTCATTGCGCCCTAGATCCACTAGCATTATGTGCTCAGCACGCTCCTTTTCATCGTTACGGAGTTCTTGCTCCAACATGATGTCTTCCTGTGGACTTCTCCCTCTAGGTCTGGTGCCAGCCAGAGGACGAGTCATCACTGTACCATCTTCTACTCTAACCATAATCTCGGGGGATGCCCCAATGAGGTAAAAGTCCTTGAAATCAAGATAAAACATGTATGGAGAGGGATTCAAAGTACGTAGCGCTCTGTAAATCTCAAATGGAGCAGCGTCGACAGGCCGTGCCAAGCGTTGGGACAACACCACTTGGATAGCTTCGCCAGAAGTAATATATTTTTTTACCTTGACAATACTGGCTTCAAATTCCTTCCTCGAGAAGTTCGAGGAAGGATGACAATTACTTTTAGGTGATGCAGCTCTTTCTGCACATCGTCTTGGTTCGAGTGGGCGACTCAACCTATCGATAAGGTCATCAATCTTTTTGATTGCATTTTGATAGGCTTGTTCAATGTCTTGGTCAAGACGCACATGACTTAAGACCTTAATCTTGTGAGTAACATGGTCAAATATAAGCATTGTATCAACAAACATAAATAGCGATTCAGGCAATCCAAGAGAGTCCCTAGCGGGAGACGGCAAATCCTCGAAGTGGGTTACTACTTCGTAGCCGAGATAGCCAACAACACCGCCACAAAATCTGGGGAGGTCACTAACTGTAACCATTTTGTACTTACCTAATTCTTTGGCAATAAGCGGCAGAGGGTTGATTCTATCTTCTCCTCTGGTGGCTAGTATCTGGTATGGTTCAGTACCTATAAAGCTGTATCGAGCCAACCGTTGTCCACCCTCGATGCTTTCTAAGAGAAAAGAATAGCCACCGCGGTTAATCTTTAAGAAGGCAGACACAGGTGTCTCTAGGTCAGCAACGATTTCGCGGTAAACTGGTATTAAATTACCGTTTTTTTGAAGTTTCTTAACTTCTTCCAAAGTTGGACAATGCATATAAATCTCCGGACAATCTCACAATAAAAAACCTCTCGCCCATAGGGGCGAGAGGTTATCCTTCGCGGTGCCACCCTAATTGATTGCCTGCTCACCACAAGCAACCATCTCATTCGGGTACGGCTCCAGTATCCTAGAACGATACCCTGGGCTTTGATAACGGTGCCCACTCCGTCACAGCCTACTTAGGCATAACCTTTTTGGCTTGCAGCTCCCGAGTCCATTCAACTTCTGCGCTAACACCGGCTCACACCTTCCCCGGCTCTCTGAGTTCCGCTTGAAGCCTACTAGTCTCGTTCCCAGCCTTTAGTCTTATTTATTTATAAATAGTATAGCAAACCGTGTCTTGCATGTCAATTCAGTTTGTAGGCTTGAAGGTAGAATAATACCATAACGTTGAAGCAAGAATAATACCTTGAGTAA
>FWPV01005492.1_pt1 | contig 16543 bp, 11 predicted proteins | sample 2228371 | NCBI WGS metagenome assembly FWPV01 (sample SAMEA103939776, study PRJEB20133) | metagenome | reverse complement strand
TCCAATTTCTAATAAATGAATTAATTCCAAAATTAAATCATTAAAAAAATTTATTAAAAATTAGAAAATTATTTGAAGCTTTTTACTGCTTGGAGAATCGAGTTATATTTATCTGGGCTAATTATTTTAGTAAAACCCAATCTTTTAGCTTCTTTAATTCTTAAATTTACCTGACTAACATTTCTTATCTCCCCCAACAAACCCAATTCACCAAAAACAACAGTGTTGCTTCCTAAAGATAAATTTTTAAAAGAAGAATAAATCGCCAAAGCCACACCTAAATCAATACCCGGTTCTTCTACCTTTAAACCACCGGCAAGATTAACAAAAACATCATTTGCAGCTAAAGGTAAACCCAATTTTTTCCCTAAAACAGCGCAAATCAGCTGTAAACGATTATAATCAATACCCGAAGCAATACGGCGAGGAATAGCTAATTGTGTCGGTGTTACCAAAGCTTGAATTTCAATTAAAACTGGTCTTGTCCCTTCAATCGTTGCCGCAATCACCGAACCGGGAACTCCTTTTTGTCTTTGGGACAAAAAAATTTTGGAAGGATTTTCAACTTCTATCATTCCTTTATCCGTCATTTCAAAAATACCTACCTCATCGGTTGCCCCAAAACGATTTTTAGTGGCTCTCAAAAGACGAAAAACACCAAATCTCTCTCCTTCTAAATATAAAACAGTATCAACCATGTGTTCTAAAATTTTGGGGCCGGCAACAGCGCCTTCTTTAGTAACATGACCAACTAAAAAAATTGGTAAGTTTTTACTTTTGGCAGTTTTAACTAAACGCGAAGCACATTCTTTAACCTGCCCAACAACACCAGCACTTCCTTCCAAATCTTGAGTCGTCAAAGTTTGAATGGAATCAATAATAACAAGTGAGAGCGGTGATATTTTTTCTTTTTTTGCTTTTTCATCTCCAGTTCCTATCTCTCCTCTTCCTCCCCATTTATCTATTACCTCCAAAATCCTATCGACATCTGTGGCTGATAAAAACCAAAGATTGTCGGTTTTAATTCCCAATCTTTCAGCACGAATTTTAATCTGTTGTAATGATTCTTCGCCAGAAATATAAAAACCACCAACTTTTTCCGCTAATTGCAACATTAAAGTACTTTTGCCGATTCCCGGCTCACCTGCCACCAAAACTACTGAACCCTGAACAAGACCACCACCTAAAACTCGGTCAAATTCTGAAAAACCACTTTTGATTCTATTTAAAGAAAGTGATTTTATTTGAGAAAGCTTTTGTGGTAAAGAAGTTTCTGTTTCAATAAGTAAACTTTTTTTAGTCTTAGGGATTAATGTTTCAACTAAAGAATTCCACTCGCCACAAGAAGGACATCTACCCATCCATTTTAAAGATTCTCCACCACACTGCTGACAAACGAAGATGGTATGTTGCTTTACCATTGTTCAGTTAATCAGGACATAAGCAAATCAGAAAAAGTTAATCAGAGATCAGTTAAACAGTAGAAAACTATTGTCAATTCTCTAGCCTCTTCCCCTGATCAACTAGTCAACTTGCTTTCTTACTTGTACCCTACTGGTTTTTCTTTCAAAACCAAACCTAAACTCATTTTCCTTGCTTCTTTATCAATTGACTCCACAAAACAATCAACCTTTTCGCCTACTTTTAATGACCTCTCGGCTGGAATTTTGGAAATATGTATCAGGCCTTCAATCCCTTTATCTAGATTAACAAAAGCCCCAAAAGGTGCTACTCTAACCACCTCACCTTTTACTTTTGCATCCAAAGGATATTTCTTTTCAATATCTTCCCACGGATCAGGCTGAAGTTGTTTTAAAGAAAAGTTTAGTTTACCACTCTTTTTTTCTATCCCCAAAACTTTAACTTTAACCTTATCATTCTGCTTAAAAAGTTTACTCGGATCTTCAATTTTTTCCCAAGAAATCTCTGAAATATGTACTAAACCCTCCAGAGAAAGAGAGTCAGAAGTGGCAGTTTTTTTAGTTTTCTTTTCTTTTTGTTTTTTAGTTTCTTTTGTCTTTAATGGAACTTCAATTTTGACAAATAGGCCAAAAGGCATAATGCCTGTAACTTTACCTTCATAAATTTCTCCGACCTTAATTTTTGACAACAATTTCTCTTGCTCTTTAATTAATTCTCCCTCACTAAGAGCTTTTTCCGACAAAATCAAACGATTTTTTTTTTTTTTTTCTTCAATAATTCTTGCTTCAAATTGACGGTTTATCAAAGCTTCAAGTTTACCTAAGTATTGGGAACTAAAACAAGAAGCAGGAATAAAACCCATCACTCCTTTAACGTCTACTAACAAACCGCCACGATTGATTTCTTTACCCTTCACTTTAATTGGCTCACCGGTTTTTAATTTTTCCTCAAATTCTTGCCAGAGATAATCAACTAAGGTTTTTTTGAAAGATAAAAGCGGATGACCATTTTCACTTTCCGGCTGATAGACAACCACTGTAACTTTATCACCAACTTTCAATTGTTCAACAAAATCTTTGGCGGCTTTTATTTCTTTATCCAAAATCAAACCCTCAGTTTTAGTGCCGATATCAACCCAAATAGTCTTTTTTGTCTTTTCTGTAATAATTCCCTCTACTACATCGCCCTTTTTAAAGCCATAAAATTTATAGTTGGCTTGTTTTAAAAGCTCTTCCATTGTTTGGGGGGATTTTTTTGAACGCGAAACCGCCCTCTTTGAAGAAGACTTTTTACTTTCCTGTTCTTTTACCTTTTGGTTCTTTTTTTCCACTCACATTTACCTCGCTTTCAAAAAATATCATAAGTTTATTATACCCTAAAAAAATTACTGTGACAAGCGAGAAATAGGGTTGATTTGAATATTTTGCGCCGTTATACTTCCGTCTGAATTTTCTTGACCAAAAACAGTTACTTTTTCACCAGCCTTTAAATCTTTTTTGTTTGCTTCCGCAGCCTTATTAATTAATGTTTGGTCGGAAATCAAAACAATCTTACTACTGCCGTCTTGAAGTTTAACCGTGATAGATTTATCATCACTGCTAATAATTTCACCATTGACTGGCCGAAAACCAAGACGACCTCCTCCATTCCCTAATCTTTGTCCTGGTTGCCCCATAAACTGTCTAAAATTACTACGTTGTCTACTTTGCTGGTACTTCATTCCTCCCAAAAAAGCTCCACCGCCAACAATGATGGCAACCAAAATCGCAATTATGACTGTAGAATTTTTCATTCTTTATTCACCTCCTTTCTTCATTCATATCTTAAAGCTTCGATTGGTTGTAAATTAGCAGCTTTGTTGGCTGGATACCAGCCGAAAAGAATCCCGATCACACCGGAAACACCAATGGCTAAACCAATTGATGAGGCTGAAATAGTAAAAGGCAAACCAATAAAATGGGTAATAATCAAAGAAGCTAAAACGCCAATAATCATCCCTAGAACTCCACCAGCTCCTGTTAAAATAAGTGATTCCAATAAAAACTGATAAGTAATAATTTTCTTTTTTGCTCCTAAAGCCTTGCGTAAACCAATTTCTCTGGTTCTTTCCGTTACTGTCACCAACATAATATTCATAATGCCAATACCACCGACGATTAAAGAAATCGCGGCAATCCCTGACAAAAGAGCGGTAAAGGTACTTGTCACAGAAGAAGCTGTGGAAAGAATATCGTTTTGGGACAAAATCGAAAAATCGGCTTGTGATGGATCATTTAAACGATGTCGAGCTAAAAGAAAATAACCAACCTCATCTTGAGCTTGCGTCATAACTTCAGCGCTTTTAGCTTCAAGAGCAATCGAACTTAAATTACTAACACCAAAAATAATTTTTTGAGCAGTAGTTAAAGGAACAAAAATCATATCATCTTGGTTTTGAAATCCACTTCCTCCTTTAGAAACAGTCACACCAATTACTCGAAAAGATTGACCTTCAATTCTTATCGTCTGACCAACAGGATTGACCCCTTCACCAAATAAATCATTCACCACCTGAGGCCCTAAAACCGCCACTCGACCTATCCCATCAACATCATTTTGTGTGATAAAAGAACCAGAGGAGACGCTAACTTTTCTCACTTCAGCATAAGAAGGTGTGACGCCAATGATTTGTGTATTAGTATTATTCCTACCAGCCACCACTTGAGCACGTCTTGAGTATTCTGGCGAAACATTTTTTATGGTAGTAATCAGTGGAGAAGAAGCAATCGCTTTGGCGTCATCATAAGTAAGTGCAGTCGAAGTTCCTGAAGCACCTCTAATGTTACCCATTCTTTGCGCGCCGGGAATAACTGTTAATAAATTAGACCCTAAAGATTGAATTTGACTCTGTACTGATTTTTGACTGGCTTGACCTAAAGAAATTAAAGTAATCACACTCCCGATACCAATAATAATTCCCAGAGTTGCCAACCCTGTCCGCATTTTGTTAAGAGTTAATGTTCCTAGGCTTTCAAAAAAAAGCTCCTTAAACTCCATAGTCTTTAATAATCCTCCCATCACGCAAAGCAATTGTCCTTTTGGCAAATTTGGCAATATTTGGCTCATGAGTAATCATCACGATTGTATGGCCTTCTTTGTTTAATTTCTTAAAAATTTCCATAATTTCCAAACTTTGAGCGGTAGCCAAATTCCCAGTTGGCTCATCGGCTAAAATAATTTTTGGGCCCATACTTAGAGCACGAGCTATCGCCACTCTTTGTTGTTCACCACCAGAAAGTTGACTTGGGGTATGATTCATCCTCTCTGTCAAACCTACCATTTTTAGATATTTTTCAGCTCTCCTTATACGTTCCTGCTCTTTAAGACCACCATAAATCATCGGAATCATAACATTTTTCAAAGCTGTTATCCTAGGTAAAAGGTTATACGCCTGAAAAATAAAACCGATCTTATGATTTCGAATTTCCGCCAGTTCATCATCGTTTAGCTTGCCCATATCTTCCCCATCTAAAAAATAACTCCCTCTTGTTGGTCTATCCAAAGCTCCCAAAATATGCATTAAAGTTGATTTACCACTACCTGAAGGTCCCATAATGGCTACAAATTCGCCCTGAGAAATTTCTAAAGAAATATCCTCTAAAGCCACTGTTTCAACAGAATCATTGCGATAAATTTTTGATAAATGGTCGACTTTAATCATAAAAGTCTTTAACGCATCATAAACATTCTTCCAGCACCGCCTCCGCTAAAAACTGACCTTCCTTGCTGAGTAGTACTAGTAGAAGAAAGCGTTGAGACGACAATTTCATCACCTTCGGATAAGCCTGATAAAATTTCTGTTTGAGTTTCGGAAGTTAAACCAGTTTCTACCACCACTGTCTGAATCTGCTTGCCTTTCATAATCTGAACAACACTCTGACCTTGTTGTTGACGAATAGCGTTTGAAGGAACTAATAAAACATTATCCTTGGTTTCTAAAATAATATTAGCAGTGGCTGACATATTGGGCAAAACTTCAAGAGCTTCGGTATCAAATTGAATAACTACTGGATAGTTAGTAACACCACTAGTAGTAGTTCCTATGCGGTCAACATTCAAAACTTTGCCAGTAAAACTCTTGTCTGGTAAACTATCCAATTTTATGATAGCCTTCTGTCCTGGCCTAACCTTGGCCACATCAATTTCTGAAAGATTAAAGGAAGCAAGAGGCGTTCCTTCAGATTTGATAACCGCAATTCTTTGACTTGAATCACTAGAAGCGCTAATGGTCATTCCTTGTGAATAAGTAAGATTGGTTATTATCCCCGACATTGGCGCGGTAATGACAGGCGAAACGGCTTGATATGAAAGCCAAGCACTATTGAGGGCAGTCTGGGCTTGAGAAACAACTGACTTTTGATTTTTGTATTTGGCCTCAGCCGCTAACCAATCATCATTTTCTTGAATATAAGTTGGATCATCAATTGTTAATCCACGTTCAACCGCATCAGTCATAAATTTTCTTTGTGCTGCCCACATTGCTGAATCTAAGGTATATAAAGTCGCCTGGGCCGAGTCAAGACTATTTTTAGCTGACAAATAAGAAGAATAAGCCGAGGCTGCCTTTTGTTGGGCATCAGAATCCAAAATCAACTCCATAATTTTTTGCCCCTTTGTTACTCTATCTCCCTCTTTTACATAAACTTTTTTAACCAAACCTTTGGCATTAGTCGTAACATTAACAATATTAGCAGTTAAAATTTGCCCCGAAACAGAAATTGAAGAAACAATTGTTCCACGTTCCACTTTTTGAGTTTGAACTTGTAACTCTTGATTTCTACTTTTAACCACCCACACAACCACAATAAACAAACCAACAATCACCGCCAAAATAATCGCAACTTTTAAACGATTCTTAAAAAAATTTTTGAAAAATTTAGAAAATTTATCCATTTTAAATAATTTATAAAAATTTATAAAAGAAAACTGAGAAAAAGCTTAGAAATTAAAGGTAAAATTTAGTGTTTAATTGGCAAAAGAATACTAAAAACACTTCCTTTACCTACTTGACTTTTAACTTTTATTGTGCCATGGTGTTGTTCGATAATTTGTTTGGCAATTGATAAACCCAATCCGTAACCCAAGACATCTGTTTTGCCTCTTGATTTATCGGCTCGATAAAATCTATCAAAAAGATGAGGAATATCTTTTTTTTCAATACCTACCCCCTCATCGGCGATTTGAATCAAAAGACAATTATTGGTTTTTTCAGTCTTCAAATTAATTCTAGTTTTTTCAGGACTGTATTTAATCGCGTTGTCAAGGAAAATAACTAACATCTCAATCAAAGCTTCCTTATTACCTTCAAAAAGGTAATCATTTATTTTACTAACAATCTTAATATTTTTAATCTTGGCTAAATTAGCTACCTTTTTTATAGCCTCATTAATAAGAGAAGGCAAAGAAACATCCGACATTTTCAAACCATTACCCTCCTCTTGATATTGAACCAATCTAATTAGTTTATCAGACAAAAGTTGTAGATTATTAACCTCCTCCAGATTGCTTTTTAGTAATTTTTTTGCCTGATTTAAAGTCAATTTCTTATCACGCAAATTTACTTCAATCTCTGATTTTAAAGAAGTCAAGGGTGTACGTAATTCATGAGAGGCATCGGTAATAAAACGACCTTGTTCGTCAACCATTTGTTTAATTGGTTTAAGTGTTTTACCGGCTAAAAAGTAACCAGCACCAGCCGAAGCACCCAAAATAACAAGGTTAATAAGAGTTAAAATAACCTTGAGTCGATTCTTCGTCTCGATAATTAATTTATGGTCTAAAAAGAAAGGAGGTGGAGAGCGGCGTTCAATTCTTAATCTTTGAATTCTTTCAATTCTGTTTAGCTCAAAGGTCAACACACGATAGATAGCTACACTGAAAAAAGTACTGATAAGCATAATGATGAACACGTACCAAGCGGTTAGTTTTATTCTAGCGGAACGAAACATAACGATAAATTTAAAATTGAGAATTGATAATTGATAATTTAATTTTTATCACTTAATTTATACCCAAAACCTCTAATAGTTTTAATTAACTTTGGTCTTTTGGGAAACGGCCGGTCGATTTTCTTTCTCAAATAACCAATATAAACCTCAACCGTATTGGGTAAAATATCAGCTTCATAATCCCAAATATGTTCAATAATTTGTTGTTTAGTTAAAATCTGGTGGGGATGGCGAAGTAAATATTCTAAAAGTGCATACTCTTTGTTGGATAAAGAGATTTGTTTACCAGCCCTTTTTACTTCGTAAGTTAGAGTATTCAAACTTAAATCTTCAAGTTTAAGAATCACACCGGTAGATTTGGGCGGTCTTCTTACCAATGCTCTTATTCTTGCTAAAAGTTCTTCAAAGGCGAAGGGTTTAGTTAAATAATCATCAGCTCCAGAATTTAAACCCTCAATCTTATCATCCAATTGACCTTTAGCCGTAAGAATAAGAATAGAAGTATGGATATTCTCTGCACGAAGTTTCTTACAGATTTCTATACCATCTATTCCGGGTAGTAGGAGGTCTAAAACGATAACATCATAATTCTCACCACAAGCCAAATCGTAACCCTCGACTCCATTGTAAGCCACGTCAACAGCAAAAGATTCTTGTTCTAATCCCTTTTTAATAGAATTGGCAATTTTATGTTCGTCTTCAATAACCAAAATCTTCATTCTCTTTACATTATAACTCCCAAACTGAAAATTAACTGAGAAAAAGTATAAAAATAAATTCAGTACGATATTTTTACAAAAAAAGCCTCGGAATAAGAACCTGCCTTCGGCAGAACCTTGTTTTTCAAATAAGAACCTGCCTTCGGCAGAACCTTGTTGCCTTCGGCAATTTCAAGACAAAAAATTGCCTCGGTAATGAGGTATTTTCGCGATTCCTTGCGGAATCACTATCGTCCCCGCTGTCGCCTTTGACAACCCTGTTCGGAATGGGAAGGGGTAGTTCGACGACGCTCAAATCACCGAGGCAATTTTATTTTTTTAAATTGACTCCCTAAAAAGTGAATAGAAAGAGTAAGATAAAAGCTACTTTTTTCGATCGTTAGTCATGGTCAGCTAAATGGATTGCTCCACTTACACCTCCAGGCTATCAAACCCGTAGTCTTCGGGTGATCTTAAGGATACCTTATCTTGGGAGCGGCTTCCCGCTTAAGATGCTTTCAGCGGTTATCCACTAGGAATGTAGCTACCCAGCGCTGCCCTTGATAGGAACAACTGGCACACCAGGGATTCCCTCATCGGAGTCCTCTCGTACTACCGACAAATTCCCTCAAGTATCCAACGCTTACTGCGGATAGAGACCGACATTGTTGTTATTCCTCATATCGCTATGAGGGTCCGACCATATCTTCTCTGGCTTAGCCAGAGTCTGACGTATGGCCTGTGAGGATTCTAGTCAATAAAATTTTCTAAAATTTCTTTTGGGGAAAATTTACGCCTACAAGTATTCATCGAATAGGCAATTTTCAAAATTTTCTTCATCCCCTCTTTTTTAAGATGTTCCCTCTTGCTAACCAGCTCAATAACTTGACAAAATTTGTCAAAATCTTGAGCTTTCTTGGTTAAAAACTTCCCTTTAAAAAAGGGGATAACGAAATTAACAATGCTTGGTAGATCACGAACGACGTAAGCCAAGCTTTTATCAGTTTCACTTGAAAGACTATTTTGTTTTATATAACCGCAATTTAATCTTTCTTTTAGTTTTTCTAAAACTACCCTTCGGATGGATTTTGAGAAACTTTAAAGAAATAAACAACTTGCCAGTGAGTAATTGTTTCTTTACTTTTGACTATTCCAATATAAAAACAGCCTTCGCCTTCAACAAAACCCACTAAATAATCATCATTAATTTATTGACTAGCCTTTCCTGCTGATTGTCTTGCTTCATTATCCAATGAATGGTCTTTCTTTGTTACTAGTATATTAATCATATACTAGTAGAAAGACATTAACAAGAGTTCCCAGCATATAGTCAGATTTATATTCTTTCATTAATTCTTATGGACAAAAAGATTATTTTTTTACGTCGGAAAGAAGAGACAGTTCGGTTGTCATCCTGAAATGTCGTCAACAGGATCAGCTGTCTCACGACGCTCTGAACCCAGCTCACGTAGCGTTTTAACGGGCGAACAGACCGACCCTTGGGACCTTCTCCAGCCCCAGGATACGCTGAGCCGACATCGAGGTGCCGAACCGTGCCGTCGATATGGACTCTCGGGCACGACTAGCCTGTTCATGTTTATTTAAAATCCACTATTACTAGTGGCACTGACTATATCTTCATCCACCAAAGGGTGGAGTACGGCGTTTAATCCTATCTTGTAATCGATGGATTTCGGCATTTAAGCCTCAGTCGATACGGGGTCAAGGAGCTTATATTTCATTGAGTGAATAATAAAAGGTTTAACAATTGGAAGAAATTTTTTGGTTTCTTTAACAGAAAAAACCAAAACTAAATTCCCTCTTTTAAGCTTCAAAATAGGCTTTAAACCAAAATTTATTTTTAAGGTTTCAAGGAGAATTTTTTGCTCTTCCCTTTTGTATCGAGGAAGATAGATATAAATCATCTTATCTCGATGATATAAATAACCATCATCCATATACCAAATTGCTAAACTTAAAGGGTCTTTAAAAAGCAACGGCAAATTATTAGGAATTTTTTTTCTCCCTTGTTCGTAAAAAAGCTTTCGCATTTTTCCGATTTCAGGAGAAGAGTTCGATTGCCAACGAATATAACGATATGTTTTCTGATAATAAGGATTAAAACGTTCTAAAAGACGCGGTTTACCCTGAAAAAATCCAGGAAAGAAACTTGCTTTCCAAACCAAATATTCCTTTTGTTTCTCACCCTGTTCAAGACGAATCTTAGCATTTCTTTCTCCAGTTTTTTGAAGAAAAGCATCTCCTAAAATCATTCCTAATAGAGTTGCTTTTTGTCTTTTATTCATAAAGCTCCTGACTTCCCACGGTATTACCCATTATACGCCTCGTGGAAGGAAAAGAAAAATAACCCCAAACCTTCCCATATAATGGGCTCCACCGTTATTAGCCGTATGCTCTGTTCCGATGTTACCACCGGAACGGGACACAGGTATGTATCCCCGGGGTAGCTTTTATCCGTTAAGCCCGATCCCGCACCACACGGGATTCGAGGATCACTAAGACCTGCTTTCGCACCTGCTCGACCTGCCAGTCTCGCAGTCAAGCCGGCTTCTGCCTTTGTACGTCCGGCGCGATTTCCATCCGCGCTAAGCCGACCTTAGTACGCTTGCATTACCTTTGAGCAAGCGACTGCCCCAGTCAAACTACCCACCAGACACTGTCCTAAGATGCGTTTCCAGCATCTCCTAGTAAGAAAAACATAAACAAAAGAGTGGTATTTCACTGACGCCCGAAGGCTCCCACCTATTCTCAACAATTTGTTTATATTTTTCAATGCCAAGCTGTAGTAAAGCTCCACGGGGTCTTTTTGTCCTGCAGTAAGTAGGCCGCATCTTCACGGCCATTTCAATTTCGCCGGGAGGAAGTTTAAGACAGTTGTTTACTCGTTACACCATTCATGCGGGTCGGAACTCACCCGACAAGGAACTTCGCTACCGTAGAACAGTTCATTTTGTTACAAGCTCCGATTAGATACGGAGTCTCATGGTCGCCCATGAGATCGGACTATATCATCTCTTAATTAAAATTAAGAGGTCGACGTTTAGTCTCTGAGGATTCTTAAAGAGGAAAAACATCTTTAATCCCATATTTACGGGTTCTCCCCTGTCCTTGATTAATCAATTCTCTAAGCTTGAGAATTTCTCGTAAACCATTTTCATTTTTATGATTCCCTGCAAACATTAGCCTTGCAACTTTAGAAAAAATTCTAAAATTAGCTTTTTTAGACCCTGAATACATCGGAAATTTTTGAAAATAAGGAATTACCTTTTGAATTATATCCTTAGAATTTGTTACATCGTAAGAAAAAAGATTATCTCTTTTGCGAGTTTTAATAATTCCACAACCCAATTCTTTCCTTAATAAATAAAGAATTGTTGGGTCCTTTTGAGAAACGTTAAAACTCAAAACTACCTGCCAATTGACCTTATAGTCAGGTTTTTTCTCAAAGAGATGTTAAAACTTCCTTCTCCTTCAACAAATCCGGCTAGGAAAAATCCTAATTCTTCCCTCTTTAAGCCTTTCCTGCTGATTGTCCGCACTGAACACATTGTCACCATTTTATCATGGTAGCGTCAGATACTCCAACCGTTCGTTTTCTTAAACGACGGTACGGATATTCCAGCATATGGTCGACTTTTACAACTACAATCTATTCATAGTTACTGCTGCCGTTTACCGGGGCTTCAGTTCATCACCTAAGGTGACTCCCCTTAACCTTCCGGCACTGGGCAGGCCTCAGCCTGTATACCTAAGCTTTCGCTTTTGCACAGACCTGTGTTTTAGTTAAACAGTCGGTAAACACTCTTTTGCTGTGGCCCACCAAAAGGCGGGCAGGACATCTCCAGATGTTACGTCCAGCTGTTTTGCCGAGTTCCTTAAACTTCCTTCTCCCGCTCGCCTTAGACTACTCGTCCAGTCCACCTGTGTCGGTTTGCGGTACGATTTTAGCCAATTCCTGCCTACCGTCAGGTAGGCTCGCCACGAAGCTTTTCTTGGAGACTTAAGCCAGCAAGATTGCCCTTCGGAAACCTCAGGACTTTCCATCTAACTCGCCGTCGCTTCAACGGATTTGCCAATTGAAACTGACTCGTTATTTGGATGCCAAATCATTAAGACACCTTGCCTCTCAAATCTCGTCACTCCCTGACTGCATGTTTACCTTGCAGTAAACTAAGGAATTGACTAAAGTACAGGAATATAAACCTGTTATCCATCCCCTACGCCAATTGGCCTCAGGTTAGGGTCGACTTACCCCACGCTGACAAACATTACGTGGGAAACCTTGGACATCCGGCGTTCCGGATTCTCACCGGAATTTCGCTACTCATACCGGCATTCTCACTCGATACCACTCCAGCATGACTTACATCACGCCTTCACGGCGATATCGACGCTCCCCTACCACCTCGACCAAAAGTCGAGATCTCCATCTTCGGTATTTATCTTAGCCTCCTGAATTGGCGGCGCAAAATTCCTCGTCCAGTGAGCTGTTACGCTTTCTTTAAAGGATGGCTGCTTCTAAGCCAACCTCCTGGGTGTTTTAGGAATTTCACTTCCTTAACACACTTAGATAAAATTTAGAGACCTTAGATGGGAGTCTGGGCTGTTTCCCTCTCGTCTCACCAGCTTAGCCCGGCAAGACTGACTGGTGCTTGATTTTGGCGTATTCGGAGTTTGGTTGATGACAAGATATCGCTACCCTGCCACCATCCAGTGCTCTACCCCACCAAAATTTCAGCCACCGCTATACCTATATATATTTCGGGGAGAACCAGCTATCTCCGGGTTCGTTTGGCATATTACCCCTAACCTCAAGTCGTCCAAGCCTTTTGCAACAGACACTGGTACGGGCCTCGTCTCGACTTTCGTCGAGAGTCACCCTGCTCAAGGTTAGCTCACCCGGTTTCGGGTCTTCCAACAACCGCTCAAACGCCCTTTTAAGACTCGCTTTCGCTACGCCTCCGTCGTCTCAAACGACTTAGACTTGCGGTTATTGAAAACTCGCCGGTTCATTCTTCAATAGGCACGGTATCACTCGCCCTCTGGACGAGAGATTTATGATTTACGATTAATGATTTACGAATTTTCAGATTCATAAATCTTAAATCATTATTCTTAAATCCCTTGTCCAAAGGACAAGCTTTACCTGTTTGTTAGCAGACAATTTCAGGTTCTATTTCACTCCCTTTCATAGGGACTTTTCATCTTTCCCTCACGGTACTAGTTCACTATCGGTCTGATTGAGTATTTAGCCTTGGACCGTGGGCGGCCCAGATTCCCACAGGATTGCGCGTGTCCCGTGGTACTTGGGAACAAAAAAGGGTGACTTTGGGTTTCGAATACAAGGCTTTCACTTTCTTTGGCAACCTATTCCAAGGCTTTCTTCTATCCTCCGTCAATCCCATGTTTTTTGCCCCACAACCTCCCGACACAAGGTCGAGATTTAGGCTCTTCCGGTTTCGCTCACCGCTACTTACGGAATCACATTTGTTTTCTTTTCCTCCGAGTACTTAGATGTTTCAGTTCCTCGGGTTCCCCTCCTGTATAAAATATACAGGATTCTCATAAAGAGAGGGTTTCCCCATTCGGACACCGCCGGATCACAGGTTGCTTGTCACCTCCCCGACGCTATCGTCGACGGCAACGTCCTTCATCGGCTCAATCAACCAAGACATTCATTGCCTGCTTGAGTAAAAGTAGCGATTTATCTTACTTTTTTTCTATTCACTTTTTAAGGAGCCAAGTGGACTCAGGGAGGCTCGAACTCCCGACCTCCTCGTTGCAAACGAGGCGCTCTACCAACTAAGCTATGAGCCCTTATTGCTCACAACCTTAAAGAGCAATCAAAAAAGCTGGCCAAAGCCAGCTTTACTTAAAGTGCTTTAATCAATCCTAGGTTCCACGCCAAAAGCGTCTTTTGTTAATTAAGGATTGGATTCGAGTTATCATAAAAAGCTGTCTTTGGACAAAAATAATTTTAACAAGCTTGATTAGACTTGTCAACTACCTGTATTTTTAATGAATTTTAACTACCAACCTTTTTAGATTTCCTGAGAAGCAGAAATTTAAAATGTGGGCGGTAATGGGATCGAACCATTGACCTCTTCTTTAGACGTTCGGCTTCGCCGAACTTAAAATTTTGTGCTTTGTGGGCTTGGATGGACTCGAACCATCGACCTTTTCTTTATCAGAGAAACGCTCTTCCTCTGAGCTACAAGCCCAAAATTTCAGAGAAACTTAGAATGTTAATCGGTTTGCGATTTTACTTTCCGTTCTATTTACCCACCGTATCTTTAGCAAAGGCGAGTCACTAAGCTAACCGCCCATCTATTATTCTTCTTCGTAACATTTACAGAGAATTTTTAATATACTTACTATTTGTAGAGTACAGCGCTTTGTTTTACTTAACAAACTATATTAAGTATTTATTTTTTGAGCTTTTTCATTCACCAATTTTGTAAAATCAATTTTAACATAAAATGATATCAAAATCTAGGTAAATTTGTTATAATAGATTAAAAGAGCGAGAAAACTGAAGAGAAAGATTTTTTATTTTTACTCTTCATAATAATCTTTTACTATCTTGTTCTAAATTATGAATAAAATTATTTTGGAAATTAAGGTTCCGCGCGAAAACGAATATGCGAGGGAATCTGCTCTGCCTCTTTTTTCTAGTTTTACTCGCATCCTCTCCTCACCTTCTTTTTTTGACCAATTTAAAGGCCGCCAAGGCGAATCATTAACTTTGGAAATTGTCTGTGAACATCAACAAATCCATTTTTGCGTTGTCTTAAATGATAAAATGTTACCTTATTTTGAAAGTCAGATTTTGGCTTCTTATCCTTTGGCTGTTTTAAATCGTTTAAACGGCGATTATCTTTTGTCTTGGCAGGAAAAAGATTTATGTTTTGGACAAATGATTTTAAGCAATAGTTTTTACTATCCCCTAAAAACCTTAAAAGAATTTCAAGAAACCGATCCTTTAGTAAGTCTTTTAGCTGTCATGTCTAAAGGCAACGAAAATGATAGAGCTTTAGTTCAATTCGTTATTCAAAAAGCCCCCAACGGTTGGCAAAGACAGGCGCAAAAAGCTATCGACACAGGCATTAAAATCAGTGAAACTGAACGTCAACCTTTACCGGGAGAAAATCTTATTAAACAAAAAATCCAAGAAGAAGGATTAAAGGTGGGAATAAGAATTTTGGCTTCCGACCAAAATCTCTTAAAGTCTTTAGCCGGTAGTTTTGCTATTTTTACCCGCGGTGATGGTAACAGTTTAATTTTTCAAAAAGCTCCCTTTATTAAAAAAGGTAAGTTTAAGCAAGCTATTTTCCAACGTTCAGCTCAATTCACGCCTAAATTTCAAATTTTAAGTGTCTCTGAAACTGCCACTTTATGGCATTTACCTAACGCTCAAACTAAAGTTCCTAATATCGCTTGGGGTCGTCAAGTTTTAACCGAAGCACCAGAAAATCTTCCTGTTTCTTTAAATCTTACTGAAGAACAAAAACAAGAGATTAACTTTTTTGCCCGAACAGAATATAAAAACAGAATTGCTACTTTTGGTATTAAACAATCAGACCGCCGTCGCCATATGTATATCATTGGTAAAACCGGTACCGGAAAATCAACACTTATTGCCAATATGGCTATTGATGATATGAAAAAAAGACACGGTTTGGCTGTTATTGATCCTCATGGTGATTTATCAGAAATTTTGCTTGATTATATTCCCTCTTATCGTATTAACGACACCTGTTATCTTGATCCTGCTGACAGAAACCATCCCTTCTCTATCAATATCTTGGAAGTTAAAGACCCAGCTCAAGCCGAACTTGTAGCTTCTGGTATTATTTCTATTTTTTACAAACTTTATTCTTTTTCTTGGGGACCACGTTTGGAACATATTTTGAGAAATACACTTTTAACTTTGGCTCAAACACCCAAAACAACCTTAGTTGACATTCCCCGTATTTTAACAGAAAAAAAATTCCGCCACCAAATTATTGAACGTCTCAACGATCCGGTTCTAAAAAATTTTTGGCTCAATGAATTTGAAAAAATGCCTGAAAAGTTAATGCAAGAAGCTATTTCTCCCATTTTAAATAAAGTTGGCCAATTCGTCTCTTCGCCCTCAATAAGAGCAATCATAGGTCAACCACATTCAACAGTTGATTTGGAAAAAATTATGAATGAAGGAAAAATTTTAATTTTAAATCTCTCTCAAGGACGTTTAGGTGAAGACAACTCAGCTTTGTTAGGTGCAATGATTATCACCAAACTTCAATTGGCAGCAATGAACCGAGTTAATATCCCAGAAGCACAAAGACGTGATTTTTATTTGTACGTTGATGAGTTTCAAAATTTTGCTACCGATTCTTTTATTAAAATTTTATCTGAAGCCAGAAAATACCG
>FWPV01009398.1_pt1 | contig 16546 bp, 13 predicted proteins | sample 2228371 | NCBI WGS metagenome assembly FWPV01 (sample SAMEA103939776, study PRJEB20133) | metagenome | reverse complement strand
TCGACTGGGAGAGCACCGACGCTGCCGCTAAGGCCCTCCCGTCCCATCTTGCCGAGCGTTACCACCCCTTCCCCTATCTTCACGAAGAGATGGGCGCGGCGCTGGCGTCTGCCGACCTGGCCGTCTCGCGGGCGGGCGCTTCCACCTTGGGCGAGTTACCGCTGTTTGGCCTGCCCGCGGTGCTGGTGCCCTACCCTTATGCCTGGCGTTACCAGAAGGTCAATGCCGATTATCTCGCCAAACGCAAGGCGGCGGTCGTCCTTGAGGATCAACGCCTGCAAACGGAACTTTTCCCGGTAGTGAGAAATCTGCTGGCTGACCAGCCCAAGTTGAGCGAGATGAGCTCCGCTATGAAATCCCTGTCCCGTCCGAGCGCGGCGAGAGAGATCGCCGACCTGCTGCGCGAGCTGGCTGACCGGCCTGCCCGGAAAGGAAAACGGACGCTATGGTAAGTATCAATGTCGTTTTCTGGATGTTAGTGATCCTGTTCGCTCTGATCGGCGGGGTGCGGGGCTGGGCACGAGAAATCTTGGTGACCTTCGGCATGATCCTTGCCATGTTCGTGATCGCGGTCCTCGAGCGCTTCGTCCCTTTCATCCGCGATACCCTGCCGGTCTCTGCGCCGACGACATTATTCTGGCTTCGGGCGGCGCTCGTCCTGGTGCTGGTTTTCTTTGGTTACCAGACGCCCAAGCTGCCGCGCATCGCCGAATCCGGTCGATTCGCCCGCGAACGGCTTCAGGACATCTTGCTAGGCTTCTTTTTAGGCGGGGTGAACGGATTTCTGATCTGGGGCGCGATCTGGTACTACCTTCACCAGGCGGGCTATCCCTTCCCGATCATCTCGGCACCCAACCCGGCAACCCCGATCGGCGAAGCGGCGCTTCGGCTGATGCCCTTCCTGCCGCCGGCCTGGCTGGGGACGCCGGGGATTTATTTCGCGGTCGCGATCGCATTCATCTTCGTTCTGGTGGTGTTCTTGTAATGAAACACGTTCATTTGATCGGTATTGGCGGAACAGGCCTCTCAGCCATCGCCCTCTTCCTCAAGGAGCGGGGCTATAAAGTCACCGGCTCCGACCGGGCGCTGTCCCCCCTCGCCCATCAGCTGATCGAAAAGGGTGTGACCGTATTTTCGGGGCACGACGCCAAAAACATCGCCGGCGCGGATATCATTGTGCGTTCGTCAGCGGTTCCGCTGGAAAACGTTGAAGTCCAGGCCGGACTGGCGCTGGGTATTCCTGTGCTGAAACGATCTGATTTTCTCAGCGAACTAATGGCGGATACGCTTGGCATTGCAGTCGCCGGCACTCACGGCAAGACGACCACTACTGCGATGATTGCCTGGATGCTCACCCAGATAGGGCAGGATCCATCCTACATCATCGGCGGTGTATCCAAGGATCTCGGGAGCAACGCACACGCGGGCAAGGGCGCCCACTTCGTGATTGAGGCTGACGAATACGATAACATGTTCCTTGGGCTCAGCCCGCAGATCATCGTGGTGACCAACATCGAGCACGATCATCCCGATTGCTTCCCGACTCCCGAGGATTACCTGGACGCATTCGTTCAATTCTTCAACCGGCTGCAGTACGGCGGCATGCTGCTGGCTTGCGCCGATGATTTTGCCTGCGTTCGCCTGGCTCACATGCCGCACCGCCGCGACGTCAGGGTCTTCACTTACGGACTGCACCCGCAATCGGATTACATCGCGGTTCACCCCAGGGCCAACTCGCGCGGCGGAATGGATTTTGGAGTGGTAGTCCACTAAACAAAAAATAGCCGCGCCCTTGCCGAAGTGAGCCTCCAGGTTCCCGGCGAACATAATCTGCTCAATGCCCTGGCGGCGGTGACGGTTGCCCACCAGCTCGGACTCGACCTGGGCGGTTGTGTCGAAGCGCTGGCTGAATTCAGCGGCACCGGGCGGCGCTTTGACCTGATCGGCGAACACAGCGGTATCACCATCATTGATGACTATGCGCACCACCCCACGGAAATCCGCGCCACCCTCTCTGCGGCCCGCCAGCGTTATCCGAACGCCAGAATCTGGGCCGTCTGGCAGCCGCACACCTATTCGCGTACCATCGCCCTGCTGGAGGATTTCTCCTCGGCATTCAAGCTGGCCGACAAGGTCATCGTAACCGACGTCTACGCCGCCCGCGAGAAGCAGAATAATTTCTCCGCCAGCCAGGTCGTCGAAAGGATGTTGCACCCGGACGCGCGGTTCATCCCCACCCTCGCCGGCACCACGGTGTACCTGTTGGAAAATTTGCGCGAAGGCGACGTTCTGCTGGTCCTCTCCGCAGGCGATGCCGATCAGGTCAGCAACGCCGTGCTGAAAGGGTTACAAAACTTGGAGAACAGCCATGACTGAACCGGCTCACAGGATTGACCCGGCTGCTCGCGCCGCCGTGGCGAAGGAACGCCCTGACCCGATCGTTCGATCCCGGGAAAACCCCGCATCCCGAAACCTGCCTGCCGGTCAGCAGAGCGGGAGCGGGAAAACCTCCCGCGAGGAATTGCTCAACCGACTGATTGAAAGGATTCAAACCATATAGCCGGCCTTCCCGAGGTTATTGGAAACCGCCTGACCATGAAACCCGCTGCATCTGCCCTTCCCTATCCCGAGCTGCACACCCTGTTTGGCAGCCGCCTGCAGGAAAACGTGCATATCGCTAACTATACCTCCGCGCGGGTGGGAGGCACGGCAGATGCCCTCCTGATGGTCCGCAGCGCTGATGAACTCGCCCGGGCGGCCCAGCTGCTCTGGGAACGAAACCTGCCTTTCATCGTGCTTGGCAGCGGCGCCAATGTGATCGTCAGCGACGCCGGAATCCGCGGGGTGGTATTGCTCAACCGGGCTCATACCATCCGCATCGACGTGGAGAGCGATCCGCCCACCGTTTGGGCAGAATCGGGCGCAAATATCGGCACGGTCGCCCGCCAGGCTGCTCTGCGCGGATTGAGCGGACTGGAATGGGCTGCCACTGTCCCCGGCACGGTCGGCGGAGCTGTGTACGGAAACGCCGGCGCGCACGGCAGCGACATCCAAACGAATCTATTACTGGCAGATATCTTGCATCGAACCGCTGGAAGACAATCCTGGACCAACGCTCAAATGGCATTCGAATACCGATCCAGCGCACTCAAGCGCAGCTCAGAACCCTCGGTGATCCTCGCAGCTCAATTCCGGCTGGAACACAGCTCCCCTGAGAAGGTCAAAGCGAAGATAGAGCAGTTCGCCGCCCAACGCAGGCGCACTCAGCCGCCTGGAGCGAGCACCGGATCTGTATTCAAAAACCCGCCCGGAGATTATGCCGGAAGGCTGATCGAAGCGGCGGGCTTGAAAGGAACGCGGGTGGGCGGCGTCCAGGTGAGTCAGCTGCACGCCAATTTCTTCGTTAACGACCGGAACGCCACGGCGAGCGACTACTACGATCTGATCCAGATCGTCCGCACCCGGGTCGAGCAGCAGTTCGGCATTCGGCTGGAATTGGAAGTGGAGCTGATCGGAGATTGGAACGGAAAACAGCAGAGAGGAGGCTCGGCTTGATGAGCGCAGCAAAGATTCGGGTTGGCGTGTTATTCGGCGGACGGTCGGGCGAGCACGAGGTTTCGCTCCTTTCCGCTCGCTCCGTACTCGCCAACCTGAGCCTGGAGCGTTACGAAGTCACCCAAATCGCCATCACCCACTCCGGTCAGTGGTACTGCGGTCCGAATGCCCTGGATAAGCTTGGCGCCGGCTCGGTCAATGGGTTAGAACGGGTTTTGATGACCGCCGAACCTGGCGACCATTGGCTGTACGCCGTCCAGGAAGGCGATGGGGCTTCCTCCCTGGTGAAACTCACCGAGTTGGATGTCGTCTTCCCTGTATTGCACGGCACTTTCGGCGAGGACGGCACCCTGCAGGGGTTGTTCGAACTCAACGGAATCGCGTATGTGGGCGCGGGCGTGCTCGGCTCGGCGATCGGCATGGACAAAGACATATTCAAGCAGATCATGGCTGCCAACGGGCTGCCCGTATTGAAATGGGCAACGTTTGACCGGTCCCGGATCGAGAAGGACATCGATGCGGTCATCCAGGCGGCTGAGAGCGTCTCAGCCTACCCTCTCTTCACCAAGCCGGCGAATCTGGGCTCTTCGGTCGGAATCACCAAGTGCCGCAACCGTTCCGATCTGGTCGAAGGGTTGATGGAAGCCTGCCGCTACGACCGGCGGGTGCTGATCGAGCAGGGATTGTCCAATCCGCGCGAGATCGAGGTTTCGGTGCTCGGCAATGAACAGCCGCAGGCTTCCTGTCCGGGTGAAATCATCCCCGGCGAGGACTTCTATACCTATTCGGCCAAATATCTGTCCGATCATTCGCAATTGTTGATCCCTGCTCCCCTGCCTGAGGACGTCAGCAGCCGGATCTGCGACATTGCCGTGAGAGCTTATAAAGCCATCGACTGCGCCGGAATGGCGCGGGTGGACTTTTTACTGGATCGAGAGAATCTCGAGATTTACCTCAGCGAAGTGAACACGATCCCAGGATTTACGCAAATCAGCATGTATCCGAAATTGTGGGAAGCCAGCGGTTTGAACTACCAATCTCTGCTCGACCGCCTGATCGAACTCGCTCTGGAACGCAAATCGGACCGCGACCGCACAGAATTTGTTTACCGGAGGGAACCATGAGGGCAAATTCATCCCCTGAGAATGTAAGCCGGGCTGATCTCGTCCGGCAGCGCCGGGCTCAGCGCAGCCAGAAAACCATTTCGCGGACGCGCCAGGCTGCCCGCCATCCGATTCCATCCCAGCCGGTGATTGTGCGCGGGAATCATCCGACCGCTGCCCGCCCGCTTCGCAAAGCCTCCCAAACGCGGGTTCGCCGCCAGTTCTACTACACCCTCGGCACCACCGGAGCCGAATTGCGCCTGCCGGCGATCCCCTTTATCCGACCGGATTGGCGCATCATTTCCGGCCTGCTGACCGTCCTGCTGCTGTTGGCGCTCTACGGACTGGTCACCGCTCCACAGTTCCAGGTGCAGGAGTACGAGGTCCAGGGAATCCAGCGCCTGTCTTTCGGCGACATCGAGGCTGTCCTCGGCCTACAGGGAACGCGGATCATCGAGTTCAACGCTGCCAGCGCTGAAGAAAAGCTGGCTGCGGCCTTCCCTGAGCTGAAGGAGGTTCAGGTCCAGGTTGGGCTGCCTGCCAAAGTGACCATCCAGGCCGTCGAGCGGGAGCCGGTCGTATCCTGGAACACCGCGGACGGGTCTTACTGGATCGACGCCGAGGGAACTATCCTTCCTCCCCGCGGAGAAGTCGAAAATCTGCTGCAAATTTCGACCAACGGCCTGCCGGCGCTGCTGAACCCGCAAGCAGACGAAACGGCAGCCGCTGAAAGCGAAGAAGCCAGGCAAATTCCGATCACCGCCGGCGCCAGCCCGACAACGGTCTGGGGACAGCGGATCGACCCGGCGATCATCGCCTCGCTTCTCGACCTGCAGACCCGAATCCCGCCGGAATCAAACATGGTCTATGACACGTTGAACGGTCTTGGCTGGAAGGATCCGCGCGGCTGGGATGTCTTCATCGGCAAAGACCTGAGCAATTTTGATCAAAAAATGAACATGTATGAGTACGTCATAGTGCACCTCGAACTGCTGGGAAAACTGCCAACTCAGATGGTCAGTGTTGAATATGTCAACGCGCCATTCTATAAGTAATGGAGTCCGCCATGGATGAACCGATCGTCGTAGGTATCGATATTGGCACAACCAAAGTTTGCACACTGGTTGCGCGAGTGGAAGGCGAACGCTCCATGCGTATCTTGGGTGTTGGCATTGAACCGTCGCAGGGCATTCGCAAAGGGACGATTGTGGATATCGCCGCCGCCTCGACCGCGATCGCGCGGTCGATCGAGAAAGCTCAGCGAACTTCCGGATTGGAGATCACCTCGGCGCTGGTCAGCCTGGCCGGGTCGCATGTTTCCTCCGTGAACAGCCGCGGGGTGGTCGGGATTTCCGGGCGAGTCATCGACGAGGTCGACGTCGCCCGCGCACTGGAAGCCGCTCAGGCGGTGGCTATACCCCACAACCGCCAGATCATCCACGTGATCCAGCGCAGTTTCGTGATCGACGGCCAGGACGGGATTCGCACGCCGATTGGCATGCACGGCTACCGCCTCGAGGTCGAAGCGCACATCATCACCGCGGCCCAGTCAACCGTCGAAAACCTTCGCCAGTGTGTCGAAGCTGCCGGCGTGCAGGTCTCCCAATTTGTCCTCAACCCGCTGGCCTCTGCCGAGGTGGTGCTCAGCGAAACTGAGCGGCAGATGGGCGCGGTGGTATGCGATATCGGCGGCGGGACCACCGACCTGGCCATTTACATCGATGGAGACATCTGGCACACCATGGTCCTGGCGGTCGGCGGGAATCACATCACTTCGGACATTGCCCACGGCCTGCGGCTTTCCATTCAGCAGGCCGAGGATGTCAAAAAACAGCACGGTCACGCCATAACCAGCGAGGTTGGCGAAAACGAGATCATCACCGTGCGTTCCTTCGGTCAGGAAGGGCCGCAGCAGGTCAACCGGCGCGACCTGGCTCACATCATTGAAGCCCGCGTGGAAGAAATCTTCCTGCTTGTCCTGCAGGAGATCAAGCGTTCGGGTTACGACGGTCTGCTGCCCGCAGGCATGGTCCTGACAGGTGGGAGCAGCCTGCTGCCGGGCATGCGTGCGCTGGCGAGCAACGTACTCGGTCTGCCCGTGCGGATTGCTCGACCGGAAAATTTGATCGGCCTGACGGACCAACTCCATTCCCCGGCTTTTTCCACCAGCGTTGGTTTACTGCATTGGGCGCTGTTGATGAGCGAGACCGAGCAGGTCACCACTCGCCGGCGTTTCCCCAAAGGAGGATTATTGAACTCAGAACAGGTGAAAAACTTTCTCAAACGCTTGCTACCGTAATGGTCGACCGCAGTATGTTTTGAGAATTCATCAGGAGTACCCATCACAAGACAGGTTCAAACGGAGGAAATCATGGATCTACTCAACTCACAACAAGGCGAATCCTTTGCCCGGATCAAGGTGATCGGCGTTGGCGGAGGAGGATGCAACGCAGTCAATCGGATGATTGACGAAGGTCTGAGCGGCATCGAGTTTGTCGCCGTCAATACCGACGCCCAGGCGCTGCTGCTTTCGAAGGCTCCCACCCGGGTGCGGATTGGCGAAAAATCGACCCGCGGCCTGGGCGCGGGCGGCAATCCCGAAGCCGGGCGAAAGGCGGCCGAGGAATCAGCTGAGGAATTGTACGAAGTCCTCAAAGGTTCCGATATGGTTTTCGTGACCGCCGGTCTGGGCGGAGGAACCGGCACCGGAGGAGCGCCGATCGTGGCTCAGATCGCCAAAGAAGTTGGCGCGCTCACCATCGGCGTCGTCACCCGTCCGTTCACGTTCGAGGGCGCCCGCCGGCAGCAGTCCGCAGAAGCGGGCATTACCAAATTGAAGGAACACGCCGATACCCTGATCGTCATCCCGAACGACCGGCTGCTGCAAATCGTAGACAAGAAGGTCAGCCTGCAGGAAGCGTTTAAAACCGCCGATGATGTCCTGCGGCAGGGCATTCAAGGGATTTCTGAATTGATCACCGTGCCCGGCCTGATCAACCTGGACTTCGCCGATGTCCGCGCGATCATGTCCGAGGGCGGCGCCGCGCTGATGGCAGTCGGCCGCGCTACCGGCGAAGACCGCGCCCGCATCGCCGCGGAGATGGCGATCTCGAGCCAGCTGCTCGACATTACCATCGACGGCGCGCGCGGCATCCTCTTTAACGTCACGGGAGGCAACAGCCTGACATTGTTTGAAGTCAACCAGGCTGCGGCGATCATCAAGGAAACCGCCCATCCAGACGTCAACCTGATCTTCGGCGCGGTGATCGACCCGAATATGGGCGAAGAGATCCGCATCACGGTCATTGCCACCGGCTTCGACCGGCCTGGAGTGCGTTCCCCTTTAAAGGAACCTCGGCCGATCAGCAAGGAGGAGGCGCACACCCTCTCGGCAGCCGCACCAGTGACGAGCACTGAGCGCCCGACGCCTGTTCCGGCGCCGCTCGAGTTCCAACCGACGGTTATCAACACCAGCGATCTGGACATCCCTGCCTTCCTGCGAAACCGTTCCCAGCGCTAGGCCCCTAACAGTGCTGCTGCTGTCTGGCTGGCCTGCCGGCCAGACAGGGCGGCGTCTGCCGCCGTCATGGGCACCACCTCTATCCCTGGTTTTCATGCGGAGATCCTCTGCTGATCTCTGGTTCAGGCTGCCTGCAGCCCGCCCGTTTCGAAAGCACCTTACAAACTGCTGCCCTGTTCCCTCCACAGGGTGAAATGTGCTGCATGGCTCATTTTATCGGTAGCTGTGCAACCTGTCTTACGGGGGCTCTCCAAAGGTGCGGTCCCGATGGAAAGCCCCCAATCTTTTTAAGATTGGTTCCTGAGATTTTTTGTAAAGGCAAAAGGAATCGCCAGCACTCCATCAATGGACTTGTTCACTTTCCTGACCGTAAGCCCTCCATATATGCTGTCGACCTATACGCATAATTTTTGAATTTCCAGCGCCTTAATAACATAACGACCCGATATAACATTTGTTCTACAGACAATATTTTAAGATTAGAGATGCCGCGGAATGCTTGCGCATCAGTTTTGAATGTGCTAAAATTTCACCGTAAATATACGATCATTTACCAATATACCCCCACATTTGGGGGGTATGTTTTCCTAAACTGGCGACCAGGACACGTACGGGACAGGTTATTCCTCCGTACTCCGCGCATCGAAGGCAACACTGAACCTGACCAGCCTAATTTTTGAAGCCTGAAAAACCAACAAATAATCGAGGGAGGTTCTCTTGCGTTGCCCATATTGCCAGAATGAGGAGACCCGCGTCCTAGATACAACCCACGACAGCCGTGGGGGCATTCGCCGCCGGCGGGAGTGCGCAGCCTGCCATCAGCGTTTTTCGACTTACGAACGCCCCATCCTGGCGACCCCGCTGGTGGTCAAACGCGACGGCACGCGGGAGGAATTCGACCGGGAGAAATTAATGCGCGGCATTCGCATCGCCTGCGCCAAGCGCCCGGTTTCCGCCGCCGAGATCGAACGACTGGTTGGCGAAATCGAATCCTCTTTGCAGCAGATGAGCCGTTCGGAGGTTTCTTCCCGGGTGATCGGGGATATGGTCATTGCCGGTCTGAAGGACCTCGATCAATTGGCTTACATCCGCTACGCCATTGTCTATCTCCACCTGAACGACCTGCACGCAATTCGAAAAGAAATTGACCGGCTTCTGGAAGGCTGATTTTTAAATTTACTGTTTGAGGAGTGCTTGATGACTGCGAAATCCAGATCCGATAAACATTCATTGCTGCCAACGCCCCCCATCCCGCCCGACCTCCCATCTATCCAGTTGAGTGAAAATTCACGCCAGGTTCTTGAGCGCCGATACGTCCGCCGCGGAGACAACGGCAAACCGGCTGAAACGGTGGATCAGATGTTCTGGCGGGTAGCCTACCACATCGCCAAGGTGGAAGAAACATGGAACGGCGATGTGATGGAAACCGCAAAAGAATTTTACCGCCTGCTCACCTCGAAGCAATTCTTCCCCAATTCCCCGACCTTCACCGGCGCAGGCACTCCATTAGGACAGCTGGCGGCCTGCTTCGTCTTGCCGATCAACGATGATATGGGCCGCGATTCGGCCGGAATATTCCAGACCTTGCGCGACGCCGCCCTGATCCAGCAAACTGGCGGCGGAAACGGCTTTTCATTCTCACGCCTGCGCCCCAAGGGCAGCCTGGTGAAATCCTCAGCCGGACAGGCGACCGGACCAGTTGGTTTTCTGCGCGTCTACGACAACGCCTTCGGCGAGATCGCCCAGGGCGGTACCCGGCGCGGCGCGAATATGGCCGTTCTGCGCGTCGACCACCCTGACATCGAAGAATTCATCACCTGCAAGACGGACGAAAACCAGATCACCAACTTTAATATCTCGGTCGGCATTACGGACGCCTTCATGCGCGCGGTGGAAAATGATGAGGAATGGGAATTGCGCTTTCCGGATATCCAGGCGGAAAACTACCGCCAGGTGATGGGCACGCTCGAGCAGATGGAAGCGGCCGGCGTGCCGATCATCACCTATAAGACCGTCCGGGCGCGCGAATTGTTCGCCAAAATCGTCAAACAAGCCCATCACAACGGCGAGCCCGGCATGCTCTTTCTGGACACGGCCAACCGATCCAATCCGGTGCCGCACCTCTACCCGCTTGAGGCGACCAATCCCTGCGGCGAGCAATGGCTGGGCCCGTATGAAAACTGCTGCCTGGGTTCGGTCAATCTCGCCCAGATGATGGGGCCAGACGGCAGCGTGGACTGGGAGCGACTCCGCAAAGCCGTGGAGCTGTCAACGCGGTTCCTTGACGATGTCGTCGAAGCAAACCAGTACGTCCCGGCTGTGCCGCAATTGGCGGAAGCGGCTTTACGGGCGCGGAGAATCGGGTTGGGGATCATGGGACTGGCCGATTTAATGTATCACTGCGGTGTCCGGTACGGCTCAGAAGAAGGCCAGGAATTCTCCGCCCAGCTGATGGAATTTGTACGCTACCACTGCATGCTCACCAGCCTGAGACTGGCCCGCGAGCGCGGTCCCTTCCCGGCCATCTCCGGCTCGATCTACGATCCTGAACACTTCCGCTGGACACCGCCGCAGCCGATCACCCCCTATCAGCGCAGCTTCAACCGCCCTGAGATCGACTGGCAGGGGTTGATCGACGACATCCGCGTTTACGGCATTCGCAACGCTGCCCAGACAACCGTCGCCCCCACCGGCACCATTGCGACCGTTGCGGGATGCGAGGGCTACGGGTGCGAGCCGGTGTTCGCCCTGGCGTACATCCGCCACGTCAACGATAATGGCAAAGACTTGCAGCTTCTCTATACCTCACCGCAATTCGAGCAAGCCCTGACCCAGTCGGGCATCGATCCTGAACAGCGTGAGGCAATCGTCGAGCAAGTGATGCGCGAAGGCTCATGCCAGCATGTGGAGGCGGTGCCTGAGGAAATACGCCGCGTATTCGTCGTTTCAGGCGACATCAGCGCCGAAGAGCACGTCCGCATGCAAGCCGCCATGCAGGCGTTCGTGGATAATTCGCTTTCGAAGACGATCAACTTCCCTGCCGGCGCCAGCGAGGAGGATGTCGCCACAGCATACATGCTCGCCTGGAAGCTGGGCTGCAAGGGCATCACCGTCTACGTCACCGGATCGCGCGAGAAGGTCGTTCTGGAAACCCGCGCCACTGCCCAGAAAAAACGAGTCGATGAGAGCGCCGGCGAGGAAGCGATTGAAGAATTCACCATCTGGCACGAGACGAAAAAGCCGCGCCCGCGCTTCCTAACCGGCTTTACCTATTCGATCGAAACACCGCTCGGCAAAGCTTTCATCACCGTCAATGAAAACGGGGAGAACCAGCCCTTCGAGGTGTTCATCAACACCGCCAAGGCCGGCTCCGACACTGCCGCGGTCTCTGAGGCGATCGGCCGCCTGCTTTCTTACACCCTTCGCCTGGCATCGACCATCGAGCCTTCTCGGCGCCTGCGCGAGGCAGCCAACCAGCTTCTTGGCATCGGCGGCGGTCGTCCTCTCGGATTTGGTCCAAACCGGGTGCGCTCGCTGCCAGACGGCGTTGGGCAGGTGCTGGACGAGTACCTGCAAAACCGGGCGGAGCGGCTGGTCAGCATGGCTACCCAGAAAACAGGCGAGCCTGAAACCGTCCGCAGCGAGCAGTCCGCCGAAATGGTCAAGCGGAACAACTTGGTTTCCGGTCCGCAAAAAGCGCAGCGCTTCGGCGATCTCTGCCCGGAGTGCGGCGAGGCGGCAGTGATTAACGAAGAGGGCTGCCGGAAATGCTACGCCTGCGGGCACAGCGAGTGTTGAGGCCTCAATCTCCGTAAGGAGGAGAAAAATCAGCGGGAACAATGTTCCCGCTGATTTCATTTATTCAATATCCGAGTATTTTTACAATTTGCATATACAATAACCTCAAATCGAAATCTGAACCGGCGTGTTATTCTGATTCAGACAAGGCATTATTCTTCCCAAGGACATTCTCATGATGAAAACCGCCATTATCACCGATACCGATTCCAGCCTTCCTGTTCAACTCGCTGACGAATTCAACATCGAACAGGTGCCCATCACCATCCACTTCGGCGAAGAATCCTACACCTGCGGAGTGGACATCGACGACGCAAAAGTGTTCGAGCTGATCGATCGAAAAAACGCGCTGCCGACCACGGCGGCCCCCTCGCCGAACGCCTTTGCGGCCGCTTACCGGCGCGCCTTCGCTGACGGCGCGGATGCGGTTGTATGCATCTGCGTGTCCAGCAAAGTCAGCTCAACCTATAATTCCGCCGTAACCGCCCGCGAAGATTTCCCCGACCGCGAAATCGTGGTCATTGACTCGCTGACCATGTCCATGGCGCAGGGTTTTATGGCACTGGCCGCCGCCCGGGCTGCTCAGACGGGGGCGACCCCGGCGGAAATTTCGGCCGCAGTGGAAGATACCGCCCGGCGGCTGCATGTCTATGCCCTGCTGCCCACCTTGAAATATGTCGCGATGAGCGGACGGGTGGGCAAGTTCGTGGCCGGAGTCGCGAACACCCTGGACATCAAACCCATCCTGACTGTCAGCGAGGGCAAGCTGGTGCTGTTGGAGCGGATCCGCACCCACCGCAAAGCTTTCGAACGACTGCTCGAGCTGGTCGTATCTGCGGTGAGCGGTAAAAAAGTCGAAGCCGCAGCCCTGATCCATGTCAATAATCTCGAAGGCGCTCAGGACTTGGGAAAAGAATTCCACGCCCGCACCGGATACGGCGGCGAGATGATCCTCGCCGACTTTACTCCCGGCCTATCCGTCCACGCCGGGCCGGGTGTCGTCGGCCTGGTTATCCTGGAAGAATCCTGAGATGCCTCCGCCTGGAAATCGCTGCTGGAAATCTGGTCCATATCCTCAAGCCGGCTTCTGAGCCGCCATCCGACAGGCTCAGATTATCACGCCGTTTTCGGGAAGAGCGGTCAAAACTTTTGGCAGTAGGTTTGGATGACCTCGCGCATGAATCGGCTCAGACCCGGGTGGATCCGCGCAAAAAAACTCGGCGAACGCGGGTTCGTCGTTGTAGGCGTCGCCCAATCCGAGCAGGTTATCTTGGGTCGGTTCGTAGAAATTGCGGAGATGTTCGTGCCAGCGGGAGATGCCAGTTATAATCAGGAACATGCTTAAGCGCCTTCGAGCCACCTACAATGAATTCCCAACCAAATTTTGGGTGGTCGTCCTGGCCGCGTTTATTGACGGCATAGGCGGCACCCTGCTCTTTCCGTTTTTCTCCCTCTACATCACCCAGAAGTTCAACGTCGGGATGACTCAGGCCGGCTTCATCCTGGGCATCTTTTCGCTCTTTGGACTGATCGGCAGTATGGTCGGCGGCGCGCTGACCGATAAATTCGGCCGTAAGCGCCTGATTATGATCGGGCTGATCATCAGCGCCTTCAGCATGCTGACCCTCGGCCTGGTTGAGACCATGGCCGTGCTCTATCCCCTTGCGGTGTTCATCGGGCTCTTCTCGCATATGGCCGGCCCAGCCCACAACGCTATGATCGCCGACCTGCTGCCCGAGAACAAACGAACCGAAGGGTTTGGTGTTTTACGCGTGGCCGGAAACCTGTCCTGGATCATCGGTCCAACCATCGGGGGACTGGTCGCAGCCAGATCGTTTTTCGCCCTCTTCGTGATCGACGCAGTGATCAGCTGCCTCGTCGCCGTGATCGTCTTCAAATTCATCCCGGAAACCAAACCGGAAACTTCTCCGGTAAAACGGGGGGAATCCATGCTGCAGACCCTGGCTGGCTACCGCCTGGTACTGCGGGATTACGCCTTCATGGCCTTCATGACCTGCGGTGTTCTGATGCTGGTCGTTTACCAGCAGATGTATAACACGCTCTCGGTATATCTGCGCGACGTCCATAACATTGATCCGCAGAGATACGGCTTTCTGCTCACTACCAGCGCTGTCGTGGTTGTCCTCTTCCAATTCTCGGTCACCCGCTGGATCCGCCACAGCCCGCCCTTCGTCATGATGGCGGTTGGGACACTGTTCTACGCGGTTGGCTTCGGCATGTTCGGCTTCGTTTCATCCTATCCCCTCTTTGCTCTGGCGATTATTATCATCACCATCGGCGAGATGGTCGGCGTGCCGACCAGCCAGTCGCTGGCAGCCAACTTCGCCCCCGAGGACATGCGCGGTCGCTATATGGCCGCGTTTGGACTCGGCTGGGCTATTCCGCAAACGATCGGACCCACCGCGGCTGGAATGATCATCGACAACCTGAACCCCAACCTGCTGTGGTACATCGGCGGGGCGCTGTGTATCCTTTCAGCCCTGGGCTATCTCGCCCTGCACGGCAGACTCGGCGGGCAAAAGCGCTTTGCGCCGGCGCCCCTGGAGAAGGCCGCCGTCCATGCGGATTGATCCGACGCCGATCGAAATCCTTCCGTTCGCCCTGACCGCCTGCCGAATTAACTGATTAAATCAGCCCATAAGAATCCCGAAACCCAATTGCGCCTGCGCCGCCGTCTGGAATCCCCGCCCATGATGTACAATCGAACCAATGGTTAATCCGCCGCCTGCTCTCTCGCTTATATCTCCCTGCAACGAATTGAATCACCATGAATTCAATCGTTAAAACCGCGGTGCGGGTTTTGTTCATCCTGGCCGTCATCGTCCTGGCTGCCGGGTTGAGGGCTCGGGCAGTGGAGCTGCTGCCTCCCGATTTCGACGAGGATGACTACCTTCGCGCCGGGCAGCTCTATACTGAAGGGTTCCGCGCGGGCGACTGGGGGGTGCTCCTGCGGGAGAACTACCGTCCCGAACACCCGCCGCTGGAGAAAATCGTCTACGGCATTTCTCTCCTCACGGTCGAGCCCTTCCCGCTGATCCCCGACCAGTCCGTCCAGGCGGCGATCAACCAGAATCTGCCGGCTGAGCCGTTAAAAGCCGCCCGTTCCGCCTCCGGCTTAATCAATCTGATCGAGGTCGCCGTCCTGGCACTGGTCAATCCCCTGGCCGGTCTGTTTCTCGGCATTCACACGTTCACCATTAAATATGCCAGCCAGGTGATGCTGGAGAGCCTGCCCGCTCTGACCAGCCTGCTGGCGGTTGTCTTTTATATGCGCTACCAGAAATCTGCCCGAAAACGCTCGGTGTGGTGGATCTTTTCGGCCCTCTTTCTTGGGTTGACCGCCGCTTCCAAGTATTATTTCGTGATCAGCGGACTGGCCGTAATCGTCCATTGGCTATGGACCACCCGCCCTCACGATGCTCCCCTTGATCTTCGAGGGTTCTGGCGGTGGATTTCCCCGCTGCTGGCCTGGGGCGGGCTGGCGCTGCTGGTATTCTTCGCCGCCGACCCCTACCTCTGGCCTGATCCGATCAACCGGCTGAAGGATTCCGTCTTCTTCCACGGAGGGTACGCCGTTTCCGAGCAGGTCCGCCAGGCTGGATATCCCTGGTGGCAGCCGCTCAACTGGCTGATGATCTCGGTGCCCTGGCATCCGGGAGTCTTTGTGATATCCATTGACATTCTCATCACCGTCCTGGCGGTCTTTGGCTTGTCGCGCGCCAGAAGCAGCTATCCGGTTTACATGCTCTGGCTGGCTTTTGGTTTGGGATTTTTATTCATCTGGCCGACCAAATGGCCGCAATACATCCTGCTGATCACCGCGCCGCTGTCCATAGCCGCCGCCGAAGGATTTCGAGCTTATCTGGTAGAGCCGTTCTGGAGGTGGATCCGCACCTTTCGCTTCATTCGGAAGAAAACCGCTGAGGCTGCCCGGCCCCGTTATGATCAACCGGGCCGGGTGCTGCCGTGGCTCCTGCCGGGGTTGATCGCGTTGGCTGCGATCACCCTGTTTCCGCTGATCTACCAGGCTGCCGTCGCCATGACCGATTTTCAGGCCTCGGCGATCAAAGACGGACTCACAGGCGGCGTCTTCCGCGAAGTATGGCGCGGGATCACCGGGCAGGTCAAGCCGAATCTGGACGCGCTGAGCGGCGGGCGTCCGTCCACCGTCCATTACGCCGGCCTCCACCTGCTGCTGAATGTACTGATGGGCGCAGGAACCACTTACGTCTTCGAGCTTATCTGGACGATTCTGGCAGTGACCACCCAGCTCGCGCTGGGGATCGGCGCGGCGCTGCTGCTCCAACGGAAGGGCGTATATTTTTCCCGTGCATGGACAGCGTTATTCATCCTCCCGTGGGCAATACCGGAATTCGTCGCCGCGTTGAGCTGGTCGCAGATTTTCGAGCCGCGGTTCGGTTTCCTCAGCCTGGCTGCCAAAACGTGGGCTCAGCAGGCGCCGCAGATCGCCAATTTCAGCACGAGCTGGCAGAACGATCCAAATTCCGCCCTCCTGGTTCTCCTGGTCGCCGCGCTCTGGTACGGCTTC
>FWPV01003034.1_pt1 | contig 16546 bp, 18 predicted proteins | sample 2228371 | NCBI WGS metagenome assembly FWPV01 (sample SAMEA103939776, study PRJEB20133) | metagenome | reverse complement strand
GCGCGCGCTGGGTTACGGCGAGTCCTGATACCAGCCCGCCTTGAAAGGGGGAGCGTGGCCGGTGGATACACGTGGTGAACAGGGCTATATCCTTCATGCCCGGCCCTGGCGCGACACCAGCCTGCTGCTTGAGGTGATCCTGCGCGATGGCGGGCGGCGCGGCGTGATCGCGCGGGGGGCGCGCAGCAATAGCCGCCTGCGCGCCCGCCTGCAGCCTTTCCGCCGCCTGTGGCTCGACCTCGGCGGACGGGGGGAGCTGGCCCAGCTGCGCGCCGCCGAGGAACTGGCCTGCCTGCCGTCGCTGACGGGGGGGAGGGGCCTGGCCTGCGGCTATTACCTGAACGAACTGCTGATGCGCCTGCTGCCGCGCGACGACGCCCATCCCGTGCTGTTCGACCGCTACGCCGAGGCGCTCGAATCGTTGGCCAGCGGCGCGTCCGAAGCTCCGGTCCTGCGCCTGTTCGAGCGCCACCTGCTCGAGGAACTGGGCTGGGCCCCGGCGTGGGACTGCTGCGAGGATGGCACGCCGGTGGAAGCGGAGGGGATGTATCATGTCCATCCCGAATTCGGCGTGCGACAGGCCTATGGCAACCCCTCGGCGGTGCGCGGCCTGAGTCTGCTCCGGCTGGCCGACGGGCGCTGCGACGATCCCGCCACCGCGCGCGAGATGCGCCTGATCCTGCACGGCCTGCTGGCCCCGCACCTCGGTCCGCAGCCCCTCCGCTCGCGCGAGTTGCTTGCCGCGGCCCTCGGCCCCGGCCGGGAACGTACCTCATCCATCGGCTGAAGGAAGCCTCCACCGTGAACCACCCGCATGACATCCTGCTCGGACTGAACATCGACCATGTCGCCACCCTGCGCCAAGCCCGTGGCGAGATCTATCCCGAGCCGGTCCATGCCGCCCTGCTGGCCGAGCAGTCCGGCGCCGATAGCATCACCCTGCACCTGCGCGAGGACCGCCGCCACATCCAGGACCGCGACGTCGAGATCCTGCGCGGCATGCTGCAGACCCGCATGAACCTCGAGATGGCGGTGACCGAGGAGATGCTCGCCATTGCCGAGCGCCTCAAGCCGCAGGACTGCTGCCTGGTGCCGGAGCGCCGCGAGGAGCTGACCACCGAGGGCGGTCTTGACGTGCTGGGCCAGGAGGCGCGCATGAAGGACGCCTGCGCCCGCCTGCGCGAGGCCGGCGTGCGTGTGTCGCTGTTCATCGACGCCGACCTCGCCCAGGTCGAGGCCGCGGTGCGCGCCGGCGCGCCGGTGATCGAGATCCACACCGGTCACTACGCCAATGCCCACGGCGAGGCCCGCCAGCGCGAGTTCGAGCGCATCGAGCGCGCCGCCGTCCACGCGGCGGAACTGGGGCTGCAGGTCAACGCCGGCCACGGCCTGCACTACCACAATGTGCAGCCGATTGCAGCCATCCCGGTCATGCGCGAACTCAACATCGGCCACGCCATTATCGCGCGCGCCATCTTCTCCGGCCTTGGCGAGGCGGTGCGCGAGATGAAGCGGCTGATGGTCGAGGCGCGCCACGCGCGGGCGTGAGCACGGCGTCCAAGCCTGGGCAGGACATGATTCACGGCATCGGCACCGACATCGTCGCCGTCGGGCGCATGCAGCGCCTGTGGGAGCGCTATGGCGATGCGCTCGCGGCGCGTCTGCTCGCTGATGACGAGCGCGAGCGCCTGGCCGGGCAAGCCGACCCGGCCCGTTTCCTGGCCAAGCGCTTCGCCGCCAAGGAGGCCGCCGCCAAGGCGTTCGGCACCGGCTTCCGCGACGGGCTCGGCCTGCGTCACATCGCCGTTGCAAATGACCCCCTCGGCAAACCGGTGCTGCGCCTCGACGGCCGCGCGGCCGAGTTGGCCGAGCGCCTTGGCGTCCGCGACTGCCATCTTTCCCTGAGCGACGAGGCCGACTATGCGGTCGCCTTCGTCATCATGACGCGTTGAGGATCACCGCATGAATCCCATCACACTGCCCGCCCTGTCCGGTGCCATTGGCCACACCCCCCTGGTGCGCCTGCAGCATCTGACCGCGGGCCAGAACAACCTCATCCTCGCCAAGCTCGAGGGCAACAACCCGGCCGGCTCGGTGAAGGACCGGCCGGCACTGTCGATGATCGAGCACGCCGAGCGACGTGGCGAGATCAAACCCGGCGATACCCTGATCGAGGCGACCAGCGGCAACACCGGCATCGCGCTGGCCATGGCCGCCGCCATCAAGGGCTACCGCATGGTGCTGATCATGCCGGAGAACCTGAGCATCGAGCGCCGCCAGGTCATGCGCGCCTACGGCGCCGAGCTGATCCTGGTCAGCAAGGAGGAGGGCATGGAAGGGGCGCGCGACCTCGCCCTCGCCATGCAGGCGCGTGGGGAGGGTAAGGTGCTCGACCAGTTCGCCAACCCCGACAATCCACTCGCCCACTACGAGACCACCGGGCCGGAGATCTGGCAGGCCACGGGCGGGCGCGTGACCCACTTCGTCAGCGCCATGGGGACCACCGGCACCATCATGGGCACCTCGCGCTACCTCAAGGAGCAGAACCCCTTGGTTACGATCGTCGGCGTGCAGCCGGCCGAAGGCGCCTCCATCCCCGGTATCCGGCGCTGGCCGGAGGCCTACCTGCCGAAGATCTACGATCCGAGCCGCGTCGACCGGGTGCTCGACGTCAGCCAGCAGGAAGCCGAGGAGATGACGCGCCTGCTCGCCCTGCGCGAGGGGCTGCTGGCCGGCATCTCCTCTGGCGGGGCCATGGCCGCCGCCCTGCGCCTGGCCGAGGGCCTGCATGATGCCGTGATCGTCACCATCGTCTGCGACCGCGGCGACCGCTACCTTTCCACCGGGGTCTTCCCCGCCTGATTCCACATATCAAGATTCCATGTCGAGCAAACGCAAGGGCCTGATCTTCGAGGCCAGCATCACCGGCTTTTCCCACGAGGGGCGTGGCGTCGCCCAGCACGAGGGCAAGGTCGTCTTCGTCGACGGCGCCCTCATGGGCGAACGCGTCAAGGTCAGGCTGACCAAGCCCCATCGCCGCTTCGACGAGGCGGAGGTGATCGAGGTCATCACCCCTTCGCCCGACCGCGTCGAGCCGCGTTGCGCGCATTTCGGCGTGTGCGGCGGCTGCTCGCTGCAGCACATGCGCGACACGGCGCAGATCCATGCCAAGCAGGGGGTGCTGCTCGACAACCTGCGCCAGCTCGGCAAGGTCGAGCCCGAGCACATCCTTCCACCACTGACCGGGCCGTTGTGGGGCTACCGCCGCCGCGCCCGCCTGGGCGTGAAGTGGGTGGCCAAGAAGGGCAAGGTGCTGGTCGGCTTCCGCGAGCGCGGCTCGCCGTACCTTGCCGAGCTGCGCCGTTGCGAGGTGCTGGACCCGAGCGTGGGCGAGCGCCTGGAGGAACTCGCCGGTCTCATCGCCGGCATGGATGCCAAGGAGCGCATCCCGCAGATCGAGGTCGCGGTGGGCGACAACGCTACTGCCCTGGTCTTCCGCCATATGGATCCGCTGAGCGCGGGTGACCGTGAGCGCCTCATCGACTACGCCAGGGCCACCGGCCTGCACCTGTTCCTGCAGCCCGCCGGACCCGACAGCGTGCACCGCCTGTGGCCGGAAGAAGGGGAACTGTATTACGCACACCCCACGCACCACGTGCGCATTGACTTCCTGCCGGTCGACTTTACCCAGGTCAACGGCGAGCTCAACCGCAAGATGGTCGACCTTGCGCTCGACCTGCTCGACCCGCAACCCGAGGAGCGCGTGCTCGACCTGTTTGCGGGGCTCGGCAACTTCACCCTGCCCATCGCCCGCCGTGCCTTTGATGTGGTCGGCGTGGAGGGCGACGAGCCGATGGTGCGCCGAGGCGACGAGAGCGCCCGCCGAAACGGTATCACCAACACCCGCCACTTCGTCGGCAACCTGTTCGAGCCGGCCCCCGGCTTGCCGTGGATGCAGGAGAAATACGACAAGATCCTGCTCGACCCGCCGCGCGCCGGGGCCATGGAGATCATGCCGTTCCTGGCCAAGATGCGCCCCAAGCGTATCGTCTATGTCTCTTGCAACCCCGCCACCCTGGCGCGCGATGCCGGCATCCTGGTCAACGAGCATGGCTATCGGTTGAAGGCTGCCGGGGTGATGGACATGTTCCCGCACACCGCGCATGTCGAATCCATCGCGGTATTCGAGCCGAAATAAGCCCATGCCATTGCACTTTCCCGCCATCTCCGGTAAAGTTCGCCCCCACATTGCGCCGGGATGGCGAATGACCGGAGAGGTGTCCGAGTGGTTGAAGGAGCACGCCTGGAAAGTGTGTATACGGTAACCCCGTATCGAGGGTTCGAATCCCTCTCTCTCCGCCAGATTTGAGGCCCTGCAAAGCAGGGCTTTCCTTTCTCGGGGCGGCCAAGAAGGCCCCGGAGCCCGCGTCCATGGCGGGCGCATTCGTCCTCTCGCGACGAGCAGCCGCAAACCCCGCCAGGTCCGGAAGGAAGCAACGGTAGCGGTGCGTTCGGGCGCCGGGATGTGGCGGGTGCGCTTCGCCGCCCACAAGCGATCAAGGGTCACCCAGCCGGGTGGCCCTTTTTTGCATCAGCCCGCCGCCCGCGTTCATGCCGTCCCGACCACGGGCTTCTGTTAGAATCCAGCATTCCCGAGACTTGCCGAGATCGACATGACCTATCAGGTCCTCGCGCGCAAATGGCGTCCGCGCCGCTTCGAAGACATGGTCGGTCAGGAGCACGTCCTGCGCGCCCTGACCTCCGCCCTGGACGAGGGGCGCCTGCACCACGCCTACCTGTTCACTGGCACCCGTGGCGTGGGCAAGACGACCGTGGCGCGCATCTTCGCCAAGGCGCTCAACTGTGAGCGCGGCGTCAGCAGCCATCCCTGCGGCGAATGCGCGGCCTGCCGATCGATCGACGAGGGACGCTTCGTCGACCTGATCGAGGTGGATGCCGCCTCGCGCACCGGTGTGGACGACACCCGCGAGCTGCTCGACAACGTGCAGTACGCGCCGAGCGCCGGACGCTACAAGGTGTACCTCATCGACGAGGTGCACATGTTCTCCAAGTCGAGCTTCAACGCCCTGCTGAAGACGCTCGAGGAACCGCCGCCGCACGTCAAGTTCCTGCTTGCCACCACCGACCCGCAGAAGCTGCCAGTCACGGTGCTTTCGCGCTGCCTGCAGTTCCACCTCAAAGCCCTTTCGAGGCGCATGATCCACGGTCGGCTGGAGAACGTGCTGACGGCCGAGAACATCGCTTTCGACGACGGCGCCCTGCAGCTGCTCGCGCGTGCGGCGGATGGCAGCCTACGTGACGCATTGAGCCTGCTGGACCAGGCCATCGCCTACGGTCAGGGCAGGGTGGGCGAGGAGGAGGTTGGCGCTATGCTCGGGCTGACCTCCGAGGCCCGCATCCGCGCCCTGATGGAGGCGCTGATCGCGCAGGATCCCCCGGCGCTGTTTGATGCCATCGGTCAGCTGGCCCAAGGTGCGCCGGACTACGCCGAGGTCCTGGCCGAGCTGCTCGGCCTGCTGCACGCCATCGCCGTGTACCAGCTCATGCCGGAGGCTGATGCCGAGCTGTTCGAGGCCTCGCCCACGCTTGTGCGCGAGTTCGCCCCGCGCCTCGCGCCCGATGCCGTGCAGCTGCACTACCAGATCGCCCTGCACGGCCGCCGTGACCTGCCGCTGGCGCCGAGCGCGCGCATGGGCCTGGAGATGACGCTGCTGCGGATGCTCGCCTTCGTGCCGGCGGATGCCGCGGCTAACAACGCCGAAGGGAACGGCGTTGGGGCGCGGGCTCACGCGAGCTTCGCAGTCAGCGTCACCCAAAGGGCGGAATCCAGGGATAGAGTCCGCAACCTGCCTGCCGGTGAGGCGGCTGCGCGGCGCGTGGTGTCCCAACCGTCGCCTCCTGCGCGCCGCGAGTCCTTTGCCGAGCCTGTTCCAGCCGCCTCGCCTGGGCCTGAATCCCCGACCGATGCCCCGCGCAGCGAGCCGGCCCGACCCGCTGTCGCGCAGTCCGAGCCGATGTCCGCCGGAGGGCAGGTCCTCGACGGACTGACACCGCAAGGACTTCCGCCGGAGAGGGCGGAAGGAACCTCGCTGCGGGAGCCGCTCGATGCCGGGGCTTGGCACCTCTTGCTGCCGCGCCTTGGGCTGAAGGGCATGGCGCTGATGCTTGCGGAGAATTCCGAGCTGGTCGGGCAGGATGGCCCCCAGATCAGCCTGCGCTGCCCGCCCAGCCATGCCAGCTTGCGCACCCCGCTCGCGGAAGAGTCCATCCGCAAGGCGCTCGCCAAGGTGCTCGGCATGGAGGTGCGTCTGCGCTACGAGGAAGGGCGTCCGGCCCAGAGCACGCCGGCGCAGGTGCGCAAGCAGCAGGAGGAGACACGCCAGCAGGGGGCGGTCGAGTCCCTGCAGAACGATCCCGTCGTGCGCAAGCTCGAAGAGCGCCTCGATGCCCGTCTGGTGGAAGAGAGCGTGCGCCCCCTTGATTCGGCCTGAAGCGGCACGATATCGATTGAGAATTCACACCCATAGCACGAAGAGACAGCACATCATGATGAAAGGCGGCCTTGGCCAGCTGATGAAGCAGGCCCAGAAGATGCAGGAAAACCTCCAGAAGACCCAGGAAGAGATCGCGCGCATGGAGGTGACCGGGGAGTCCGGCGGCGGCATGGTGAGTGTGGTGATGACCGGCCGTCACGAGGTGCGCCGCGTGACCATCGATCCGAGCCTGATGGGCGACGACAAGGAGATGCTGGAAGACCTGATCGCCGCGGCCATGAACGATGCGGTGCGCAAGGTCGATGCCGAGACCCAGAGCCGCATGGCCGGCGTCACCTCCGGCATGCCGATGCCTCCCGGCTTCAAGATGCCATTCTAAGCATCTGACCCGATGAACTTCTCTCCTCTTGTCACCGAGCTGATCGATTCCCTGCGGCGCCTGCCGGGCGTCGGGCCCAAGTCCGCCCAGCGGCTGGCCCTGCACATGCTCCAGCGCGACCGTAATGGCGCTCGCCGTCTGGCCTCGGCACTCGAGGCGGCGGCCGAGCGGGTGGGGCATTGCGCAGAATGCCGGACTCTGACCGAGGAGCCGGTGTGCGGGCTGTGCCGCAACCCCCAGCGCGACCGGGCCTTGCTGTGCGTGGTCGAGTGGCCGCAGGATATGGTCTCGCTGGAAAGCTCCGGCGCCTACGGCGGTCTCTACTTCATCCTCATGGGGCGCCTGAGTCCGCTGGATGGCATCGGCCCGCGCGAGCTCGGCCTCGACCTGCTCGAGGCGCGGCTGGGTACGGGTGAGGTGCGGGAGGTGATCGTCGCCACCAGCAGCACCGTGGAGGGGGAGACCACTGCCCACGTCATCGGTGAAATGTGCCGCGCGCGCGGCATCCCGGCCACACGCCTGGCGCAGGGTGTGCCGATGGGGGGGGAACTGGAATTCGTGGACGGCGGCACCCTGGCGCATGCCTTGCAGGGCCGCCGCCCGATCTGACTGACGAGGAGTGACCATGGCTGAAACCATCTTCAGCAAGATCATCCGCAAGGAGATCCCCGCCCAAATCGTCTACGAGGACGAGGAGGTGCTGGCCTTCCGGGACATCAACCCGCAGGCGCCCGTGCACATCCTCATCATCCCGAAGAAGCCGATCGCGACCCTCAACGACCTGACGCCTGCGGACGCGCCGCTGATCGGCAAGCTCCACCTCGTGGCCAGGCAGCTGGCGAGCGAAATGGGTTTCGCGGAGGACGGCTACCGCACCGTATTCAACTGCAACCGGCACGGCGGACAGGAGGTCTACCACCTGCACCTGCACCTCTTGGCCGGCCGGCAGATGACCTGGCCGCCGGGCTGAAAAGCTCGCAATGCCTGAATGAGGAAGGGGAGCCATTCGGCTTCCCTTCTCTTTCGATGACCTGGGCGGCACAGGCCCCCAGGTGCCGGAGGTCGTCATGCCTCGCCGGTGCGGCCTGAATTCTGGCGGGCCTGGTGGCGGCGTTGAATCGCCTCCCAATCGATATTGTTGCAGGCCTCACAGGCTTCTTTGAGCACGCCGAGTTTCACCAGCAGGGCGTGAACCTTGCAGCCCACGCAGAAGCCCAGGATGGCCTCGAGCCACATGAATCCGAGGCAGACCCAGACCAGCACCAGCGGAATCCAGTAGGGCATGAAGGTTTCGGTTTCCGGAAGCACCGCGCTTCCTGCGATGCCGTTGACGAATTCGGCCACCGGCACCGGGTTGAAGAAGACCAGGCAGACGATGATGAAGCTTGCGCCGATGCTCCAGGCGAAGCGTTTCGGAACCAGGGGTTTCCAGACGGGGGCCTGTCTTTGGGCGAGCAGGCTGGCGATCAGGATGGTGGGGGAGAGGCGGGAGGTGAAGACGAACATGCCCGCCAGCATCTCGAACAGGGCGTAGAACAGCACCCAGGTCTGGGTGGTGTATTCCCAGGTGCGCTTGATGACCTGGGCAGAGTAGATGGTGTGCCCGTCCCAGTCCGTCTCGTAGGTGTCGACGATGCTGTTGCCATCGACGATCCAGTTGGTGCCATAGATGGCATCCCACAAGGTCAGCGCCATGTAGAGCGGGATGAACAGGAGCATGCCGGCGCGAATGCGCACCGCAATGTCGTTGATGTAGACAGGGGTTTCGGAAGGGTCGCGAAACCATAGGTTCTTCAGTGCCTGCAACATGGCTCCACCGCCTTGAACTGAATGACAAAGTAATTTTGTAGGCTAACAGAAGCTGGGGGCGTGTATAAGAAAGCACTAATTGAACTTTCTTATGCAAGATAGTCACCCAAAACACATCGCCATGTAAAAAGTGTGTGAATATGCGGTGTGGTTCACCAAGGCCGAACGCTCTGCTGGCTAGGTTTTCCGTAACTGCAGCTGGCCGCTCCCTGCCAGCATGAAGGCGTGGCCGGGTGCCCTGCTTTCGCGCTCGAGGACTCCGCACAACCACCCAGACTCCTCTTCCGATGCCTGTTGAAGGCGGAAGCGCTTGATTCGCATGGGGACCATGCTCATGGCAATAAGGCGACCGGAGGATCGTTCGAGAACGGGCAGGTAGAACAGGCTGAGCTCTCCCCGGTAGGACTCGTAGCCACCGATGCCCTCGTAGTCGTTGATCAGGTCGCCGCAGCCATACAGGATCAGCCGCTCGCGGTAGAGTTCGAGCCCGATGGGATGGTGGCTGGAGTGACCGTGGACGAGGTCCACGCCGGCCTGGTCTATCAATCCACGGGCGAAGCGGCGGTGCTCCTCTGGAATGCGGTAGCCCCAGTTGGGGCCCCAGTGGAGTGAGGCGATCACAAGATCGCCGCGGCGCCTGAAGGACGATATCTGCCTCGTGATGCCTTCCAGCGTGGCTGTGGAGAGGTCGGGCAGGACATTGACACCCGGACGGTCCGGGGCGGCCGCCCAGCGGCGTGGAATCCCGCTGCTCTCTGCTCCCCAGGCGAAGACCAGCACGCGGCCGCCTTTGGGGAGCGGCAGAATGGCCGGGGTGGCGGCCTGCGCGGCGTCCAGTCCCGCCCCGGCCGTCGCCAGCCCGGCATGGCGCAGGCTGGCGAGGGTTTCGAGCAGGCCCGCCTCACCCCAGTCGAGGACGTGGTTGTTCGCCAGCACGCAGCAGTCGATCCCGGCCGCCTGCAGGCAGGGCAGGTTGGCGGGATGCATGCGGTAGTTGATCCCCTTGGGCTCCCAGTCCGGCGAGGTGGTGACGGCGGTCTCGAGGTTGATGATGCGCAGGTCCGGTCGCAGGCGCTCCAGTATGGCCAGGGCGTCGCCCCAGATGTAGGCGGGATCGACCGCGCGGGGCAGGGGGCCGCTGGCCTCCTCGGCCAGGCGCACGTAGCCGAGCGCGGAGTCCATGGCAGGCTCGTGGATCCTGGGCGGGCAGGGGTGGGGGAGGATCTGGTCGATCCCGCGCCCGGTCATCACGTCCCCTGTCAGGCAGAGGGTGACGAGGTGCCCTTGATGCACGCCCATGTGGTCCCCCGTGAGGAGTCGCTGTCCAGGGAGCTTAGCAGGGGCGGCTTCAGCCTTCCCAGGGCTTGCTCAATGCCTGCTCCATCAGTTCCAGATAGCTCTGGTAGCGCCGCGCGCTGATGCGGCCATCCTCCACCGCCTGCTTGACCGCGCAACCGGGTTCCATGCGGTGGGTGCAGTTGGCGAACCGGCACGCCTGCGCCGCCTCTTGGATCTCGGCGAAGCCGCGCAGGACGGCCTCGGGACTCATCTCCCACACGCCGAAGTCGCGCACGCCCGGGGCATCCACCACGTCCCCGCCGCCGGGCAGGTGGTAGAGGGTGCTGGTGCGGGTGGTGTGGCGGCCTTCCAGGCTGTGCTCGGAGATCTCGCCCACGGCGACCTCGACGCCCTCGGGCAGCAGGGCGCGCACGATGGACGACTTGCCCACCCCGGAGAGGCCGACGAACAGGCTTTCATGGCCGTCCAGCATGTCCTTCAGCACTTCCAGGCCTTCGCCCGTGCTGGCGGACAGTTCGAGGGCGGTGATGCCGATATTCGTCCATTCGCTCAGGAAGGCCCGCATGAACTCGCGTCCATCCTCATCCATGAGGTCGATCTTGTTGACCAGCAGGATGGGGCGGGCAGGCAGGTCGAGGGCGGCGACGATGGCGCGGTCGATCACGCTGGGATTGGGCTCCGGCACCGGGGAGAGGGTGATCAGCACTTGGTCAATGTTGGCGGCCATCATGCGCGGCTTGCCGAGGGTGTCCGGCCGGATCAGGACTGATCTTCGGGGCTCGACGAACTCGACCGTGCCCTTGCCGCCGGGATTGTCCTGCCAGCGCACCCGGTCGCCCGTGACCACCCCGCCCAGCGTCTGGCGGAATGTGCAGGGATGGCGCTCGCCGGTCTCGGGGTCCTCGACCAGCACCTGCTTGCCGTGGTGGGCGACGACCAGGCCTGGGCGCAGGGCGAGGTTCTCTGCCTCCTGGGCGCGACGCTGCTGGATGTGGCGCTTCTGCCGCTCGCTCAGGTGACGCTTGCTCATGGCATCAACTCAGCAGGAACAGGCTGGCGAGGCCCAGGAAGATGAAGAAGCCGCCCGTGTCGGTGATGGCGGTGATGAGCACGCTCGAGCCGAGGGCCGGGTCGCGCCCAAAGCGCGCGCGCATGACCGGAATGGTCACGCCCATGATGGCGGCCACGAGGAAGTTCAGCGTCATCGCCAGCATCATCACTCCTGCCAGTGGGGCGTCCTGGTAGAGCAGGAAGGTGATGAGGGCCATCATGCCGCCCCACACCGCCCCGTTGATCAGCGCGAGTTTGACCTCCTTGAAGTAGAGGCCGCGCACATCGTGCTGGTGCAGTTGCCCTGTGGCGAGCGCGCGCACGATCATGGTGATGGTCTGATTGCCGATGTTGCCGCCCATGCCGGCGACGATGGGCATCAGGGCGGCGAGGGCGACCAGCTGCTCGATGGTGCCCTCGAACAGGCCGATCACGCGCGAGGCGATGAGGGCGGTGACCAGGTTGAGGCCGAGCCAGGGGCCGCGGTTTTTCACGCTGCTCCAGATGGGGGCGAAGATGTCCTCTTCCTCGCGCAGACCACCCTGGCTCAGGCGTTCGATGTCCTGGCGTTCCTTGATGTAGTCCACGATGGCGTCCACCGTGACTCGCCCGACCAGCACGCCGTCGTGGTCGACGACCGGAGCGGTGATCAGGTCGTAGCGCTCGAAGGCCTCGGCCGCCTCGCGCGCCAGGCCGTCCGGCAGGAAGCGCTTGGGCGCGCTGTTCATGATGCTGCCGACCTCGGTCTCCGGGTCGGAGACCAGCAACGCATTGAGGGGGAGCACGCCGCGCAGGTGTTCGTCGCGATCGACCACGAACAGCTGGTCGGTGTGGTCGGGTAGCTCGCGCAGGCGGCGCAGATAGCGCAGCACCACCTCGACAGTGACGTCCTCGCGCACGCTCACCATCTCGAAATCCATGCGCGCGCCGACCGAGTCCTCGGGATAGGAGAGGGCGATGCGCAGCTGCTCGCGTTCCTCGGGGTTGAGGGTCTTGTAGATGCCCTGCACCACCTCGTCGGGCAGGTCGGGGGCGAGGTCGGCGATCTCATCGGTGCCGAGCTGGCCAGTGGCGGCGACCAGCTCGTGGGTGTCCATCGCCTCGATGAGCGATTCGCGCACCGCGTCGGAGACCTCGAGCAGCACCTCGCCGTCCATGTCGGCCTTGACCAGGTCCCAGACCACCAGGCGGTCCTGCAGCGGCAGCATCTCGAGGATGCGTGCGATGTCGGCGGCGTGCAGGGTCTCGAGCTTGGTGGATAGGGCGGCCAGGTGCTGTTTGTGCACCAGGGTTTCGACCAGGTCGTTGCGCTCCGGCAGGGTCTCCTGGCGCAGGACGAGCTGCTCGACCAGCCGCTGGCGCTCGAGAAGATCGCGAATCTCGCGCACCAGCTCCGGGATGCGTTCCGAGGTGCGATTCTCCTCGCTCATGCTGATGCTCCTTAGACCATAAAACTACGGGGGGCTGCCCGGATGAAGGACAGCCCCCCGCGTTGGAACCCGCCGTGCCTGGTCAGAGGTTGGCCAGGGTGTCGATCTTTGCGGCGCAGATGAAGTCGTTTTCCGACAACCCGCCGACATCGTGGGTCCGGTAATGAACCGCGCAGGCATTATACCGAAGACGCAGTTCGGGATGATGATTTTCCTGCTCGGACATCCAGGCGATGACGTTGGCGAACAGCATGGTCTCACGGAAACTCCGGAAGCGGAATTCACGCACGATGGCGTCGCCGTGCGGGCCGAGATGCCACTCGGGATGCAGCTGGCCGAGCAGTTCCCCGATCCGCTCGGCGGTCAGGTGATCGGGGGCCCCCCGGGGCGTCAGGCAGTGCCGCTGCGCAAGCGGGGTGACGTTCATTTGAACTTGTAGAATTCCTGGTTCATGTAGGCCGCCACCGCATCCACCTCATCCTCGAACCAGGAGAGGCTGAGGTTGGTGGCGCAGCCCTGGACATAGGTCTTGAGGGTGCTCATGCTGTGCACCTTCCGATCCGGGGCAGAGTATTTTTCCGCTCCATGACACTTGATGCAGTTTTCGCTGTAGAGCTTCTTGCCGAGGGCAAGGTCGGCAGCCTGGGCTGCGGGGGCAGTCAGGATGGTGGCGGCGAGGGCGGCGGCGGACAGGGTGAGGGTGTAGCGCATCATGCATCTCCTTTGGGGGACAATACCCGAGCCAGAGAGTAGACCATGGCCTTGGGGGACGAGAGACAAAGCTTTTTAGTCATGCCCGGGTTTTATTTATCAATCAACAGGACACGTCATGCAAAACCGCCTTGTCTGGATCGACCTTGAGATGACCGGCCTGGATCCGGATCGGGATTCGATCATCGAGATCGCCACCCTCGTGACCGATGAGAAGCTCGAAATCCTCGCCGAGGGACCGGTGATCGCCGTGCATCAGCCGGAGGCAGTGCTGGCCGGCATGGATGAGTGGAACCAGCGCCAGCACGGTGGCTCCGGCCTCACCGCGCGGGTGCGGGCGAGCACCCAGGACACGCGTGCCGCGGAACTCGCCACGCTGGCCTTCCTCAAGCAGTGGGTCGGTCCGCGTAGCTCGCCGATGTGCGGCAACAGCATCTGCCAGGACCGCCGCTTCCTCGCCCGCCACATGCCGGAACTGGAGGCGTTCTTCCACTACCGTAACCTGGACGTCAGCACCCTCAAGGAACTGGCCCAGCGCTGGTACCCTGACGTGCCGAAGTTCGCGAAGGCCGACGTGCACCTGGCCCTGGCCGATATCCGCGCCTCGATCGACGAGCTGCGCTACTACCGGGAAAAGCTCCTGCGCTGAGGTCCAGCCCTCAGGTTTCTACGGGCAATTCGGGCCGGTTGCCCCAGTCCGACCATGCGCCGGGGTAACCATAGGCCCGCGGAAAGCCAAGCAGCCGCAGGGTGAACCAGGAGACGCAGGAGCGCCGATGGGTCTGGCAGTAGGCGATCACCTTCTTGTCCGGGGTGATGCCGGCGGCGGCCAGCTCGTCGCGCAGGATGTTCGGCGAGCGGAAGCGGTGGTGGCTGAGGGGATCGAGCGCGCGCGACCACTCGAAATGCACCGCGCCGGGGATGTGCCCGCCGCGTGCGGAGCGGACGTCGTGGCCGATGAATTCGCCCGCGCTACGTGCATCCAGAAGCACCACATCGGGCTGGCCGAGACGTTGCAGGATCTCTTCCGCCGTGCGCACCCCGGCTCCGGTGTATCGAAGTTCGATCGAAGAAGGGGCGGGGACGACCTCGCCCGTCTCCAGCGGCAGCCCCTCGGCCTGCCAGGCCTCCAGCCCGCCATTGAGCAGGGACACGGCTGTGAAACCGAAGGTATGCAGGGTCCACAGCAGGCGGCAGGCCTTCAGCCCGCCGCACTCATCGTAGGCAACGAGGTGCATCCCCTCACGCAGCCCCAGGGCACGCATGCGGGCATTGAAGTGCTCGGGGGTGGGCAGCAGCCCGGAGGCGGGTGGGCGCTCGGCAGTGATGTCGGTGAAGTCCAGATGGATGGCGCCCGGCAGGTGGCCGCAGCGGTACTGCTCGAGTGCGGTCATGTCCACCAGCAGGATGTCGTCCCGGCCGAGGAGGGCGTTCAGTTCATGAGCCTCGATCAGTAAGGGGGGCGGCTCGGCGCGCGGAGCGGTCATGGGCAGGATCCTTCGATGGCTTTTGGACATGAAGGCAAGGTTAGCAGGGCCGCCCCCTGGTCCCAATCCTTCCTTGGGGGCCAGCAGGATCATTGCATGACATGCCTGAAGTGGCCGCACAAAGCGGAAATTCAGCGTGCGCATGGCGTAAGCCTTATCAGGCTGTAGGAGGCCCGCCCTCGGGCCGATTGCTCACGCACGATACGCCTGTCGCGGCGGGGGCGCTGCTCCTACGCGAGCGCCCAGGCCGATGATTGCCCTGGGGGCCGGGCGCCGCGGGGTGCATCCTGTTAAGATTCGGACAAAATCCAACAGGAACCCATCGTATGATCAATGTTGCCATCACGGGTGCCAGCGGCCGCATGGGCCGCGCGCTGATTGAATCCCTCGCCGCCTCCGACAAGGCGCGCCTGCATGGCGCGATCGACCGCAGCGGCAGTCCGCTCCTCGGCCTGGACGCGGGCGAGTTCGCCGGCGTGGGTGCCCTGAACGTGCGCATCCACGACGACCTCGCCCTTGTGCTTCCCACGACCGACGTCGTCATCGACTTCACCCGTCCGGAGGCGACCATGCACTACCTGCCGCTGTGCATCGCGGCCGGAACGCCGATGGTGATCGGCACCACGGGTTTCAGCCCCGAGCAGCGCGCGGCCATCGATCAGGCGGCGCAGCACATTCCCGTCGTGCTGGCCGCCAACTTCAGCGTGGGTGTCAACCTGTGCCTCAAACTGCTGGACATGGCCGCGCGCGTGCTTAGCGAAGGCTACGACATCGAGATCATCGAGGCCCATCACCGCCACAAGGTCGATGCGCCGTCCGGCACCGCGCTGGCGCTGGGGCACGCGGTGGCCAACGCCCTCGGTCGCGACCTCTCGCAGTGCGCGGTGTACGGCCGGGAGGGGATCACCGGCGAGCGCGACCCGAAGACCATTGGCTTCGCCACCGTGCGTGGCGGGGATATCGTCGGTGACCACACGGTGCTGTTCGCCGGCATCGGCGAGCGGGTTGAAATCACCCACAAGGCTTCCAGCCGGCAGACCTTCGCCCGTGGCGCGGTGCATGCCGCGCACTGGCTGTCAGGTCAGGAGGCCGGGCTGTACGACATGCAGGACGTGCTGAACCTGCGCTGACGCTGAGTCGAGCGGGCCATTAGTCACGTTCATCAAGCATTCACATGGACGATGGAAGGCCCATCTGCTATAGTCTCGAAAATTTTCAGTGACTGACGGGATGGTCCGCGAACTTGCGAATCGTCCCGTTTTTGTGTGTGCAGAGCCATGTTTGAAAAGACCCCCGCCTTGCTTGCGCTCGAAGATGGCACCGTATTCCACGGCTACTCCGTGGGCGCCGACGGTCAGTCCGTAGGTGAGGTGGTGTTCAACACCGCCATGACGGGCTACCAGGAAATCCTGACCGATCCGTCCTACAGTCGCCAGATGGTGACGCTGACCTATCCCCACATCGGCAACGTCGGCGTCAATGCCGAGGACGAGGAGGACCCCCGCGTCCACGCGGCCGGCCTCATCGTCCGTGACGTGCCGCGCCTGCACAGCAACTGGCGCGCCAACGAGAGCCTGCCGGCCTACCTCAAGCGCCATGGCGTGGTCGGCATCGCCGGCATCGATACTCGCAAGCTGACCCGCATCCTGCGCGAGAAGGGCGCCCAGAACGGCTGCCTGATGGCGGGAGATGACGCCGATGCGGCCAAGGCCATCGAGGCCGCGCGCGGCTTTCCGGGGCTGAACGGCATGGACCTCGCCAAGGTGGTCTCCACCAAGGAGACTTACGTCTGGGCCGAGCCGAGTTGGGATGCCAAGACCTTGAGCCAGCCGGGTCCGAAAGACGACCTGAAGTACAACGTGGTTG
>FWPV01006048.1_pt1 | contig 16548 bp, 12 predicted proteins | sample 2228371 | NCBI WGS metagenome assembly FWPV01 (sample SAMEA103939776, study PRJEB20133) | metagenome | reverse complement strand
TAACTTGCCCCGCGAGATCCCTGCGCACCTCTATGTCATCTGCAGGCAGCTCTTTGCGCCTCTCCAAAAGACCCCCCCCAGGCGCAAAATCAGCCCCAGCACAAAAAGCACGTCCAGCACCAGTAACAATGACCACTCGCACATCGTCATCGGCATCAGCCCTGCCAAAGGCATCAACGAGTTCCTGACACATCACCGGCGTGAAAGCATTTAACCTTTCTGGCCTATTAAGCGTTATGGTCAATATCTTATCACTTACCTCATACGTTATTTGGCTATATTCCATAAGTCTCCTTTCATACTTGTTCTTGGCATAGCAAGCGACGGAAAGATCGCCTAGACCCTACCAGGGGATCACCTAAACGTCTAAAATATACTGCGCCTCCAATATCTTGTCAAAAACAGACCAAAGGGAGCCACCGTTTCATTATTGTTTATGAATTTGGTATGATGTTACCGAGCCCGTTTGGCTAGGAGATACAAAAACTGCTCGGCTAGCACTTAAAGGACAAATTAGGGAGCGTTTGAGTCCTGGTGGGCTTCGCGGACTTCAAATCCGTCGGGAGGCATCGGAAATGTCTCTGGTGGGTTCGATTCCCATACGCTCCCGCCAGCTCACTGCTCAACACTTAGATGGAGCTCAACAAAGGAGCTAAAAGGAGCTGGGGGATAATAAGAAGTAACACACTCACATCGCCAACTCCGATGTATGGGCTACACTTGAATTTTGGTCAGATATGTTCGGTGCTCACATACTATCCTATATTTGAATAGCCTTGGCTCGAAATGCAATAGCCACTACCACCTAAGCAGGACAAATACCAAGCAGTTCCAGAAAAGTCCCAGCTTTGCAAAAGGAAGGCATGCAGCAATAAAAACAAGACACAACCTGAAGATCAAGCAACTTTCTATTTCATTCAGTTTGGATATATAATTAGTTAAAGGACGAACTTAATGACTCTCGAGAAAAGGGAGAGAGGAATTGCCACTAGCATTCCCATGTCCCAAATGCGGTGCTGAAATATCAATAGGTTAGCAATTCTGTAGTACTTGCGGCGAACGGTTCGAATATAGATGTGCCAATTGTGGTGCAATCGCTGAAACGGGGTTCCCCTTTTGTACAAATTGTGGGAGGAAGTTACACGAGCAAACACAGGTAACAAACATTCCGGCTGAAAGCACCAGAGCAATTCACCAAAAAAGAGAAAAGGCTAAGCAGGAAAAATATATACTGCAGCCTTCGCACAAGCGCGGTGCGCATCTCGGTCTCATAGTGATTGTGCTCGTCCTAATAGCCGTGGTTTACTGGATTGGCACAAGGACTCCAGAGGACCCATCTAAATGGGTGGCAGCAGGTGGATTTATTTTTCACGGACAGCCTCCAGCACTACCTTCCACAGAAGAAATCCAGCCACAGCCAGCTCCAAAGCCACCCAGCCCAGAACACAACACGCGACCAGCTCCTGACTCACCCCGTTATACGGCAGACCAAGTCATAAAAGTGGCAAAGAAACAAAGCCCGGAATGCAGAGCACCTGCCAAACGAGTTGGCTGAGTAGGCTATCACTGTCCTCAGTATGAGGATGCCGAACCAAGTTTTGAAGCTACGTATCAAGGTAACGGTATATGGAGCATAGTCAAGACCTGCCCCATAAACGCAGAACACAATGGTTCCTGGTACTTTTATGAAAACACTGGTGAACTCACGGAGCGAGATTAGCTACCTGAGAATTCGCTCATCACCAATGCGGCGTGTTATCTTTTTCTCATCCATATATTCAAGAAGCGCCTGAGCATACTTTCGGCTGGTTCCCAGCATATCCCGAACCTCAGCAAGCGTAACTCTACCCCGTTCTCTAGCATAAGCGATGACTTTCTCCACCATCTCATTATAGGCGTCTGCGGCAAAAATAATATCATCACTCACCTTTACCACCTGCTTACGCTCGATAAGTAAGTTAAGCAAGTCAGGATCAAGTATAACATCACTAGGGGGAGAATAAGGATTCTGGCTCAAAGCACTGAGGAAAGCATCTATTTCCGCCTGCTGCTCTTCAGTAAGTCTGAGCCGGAAGGAAGGGAGCCGTACACAGGCACCTTCTTCAATCAGGATACCATCATCGAGAAGCTTCCGAATGACATCTGAATGGTGTGCCATCTTCAACCTACTGCTCAGCTCCCCCTTGGGCATACCCATTCGAGTCGGGAACTTCCGATGATAATCACCCACTATGGTGACCGCCCTATTGGCTAATCGCTCCCAGCCAGAACTAGTAAAAAGCAGACCATTTTGGACATGTCCTATTGCAACCGCCTTTCCCTCATTAACAAGCTCAACCACAGCCCTTTTCGCTTCCTCAACACCCAGATTACACTCCACCACAAGCTGCTCTAGCCCCATAGGCTGTCCCATCTCTAGGGTAGCCACGATAATGCCTTCTATAGAGCCTTCGCCCCTGCTCCTCAGACTTTGAATAATCGCCGGACGGAAGCGTCGATGTCGGGGGGCATGAGCACTAATAATTCTGCCACCACCTAGAGTATCCATAGGTGAACGGATAACAAAATGGTCATCTTTAACCACAGCCACTGGCCGGGCTAAAGCAAGCTGAGCCCAAGAAATGTCCCCACGGCTAAGCTCATCTTTTTCCAGTAGGTGAACTTTAGCTGCGACCTCAACAGCGCCTGTATAAAGGCTAACAGTAGCGCCGTGGCGCAGGGGACGTTTGATGTTGGGGAGCAGACGAAGACTTACATCTATCCGAGTTGTCGGCACTAGCCAGCCGGGATTGGCGAGCACATCACCTCGCTGTACCTGCGAGATAGCCACTCCAGCCAGATTAGCTGCCACCCGGCTGCCCGGGCGAGCAATATCGATACGCGTCTTATGGCTCTGCAATCCCCGCAGCCTAGCTCTGATTCCCGAAGGCAAAATCTCCACCTCCTGCCCTACAGATAATGAACCGTCAACTAACGTCCCAGTGACCACAGTGCCCGAACCAGCTATACTAAAAGCACGATCTATAATAAGCCTTGGCCTGCCAACATCTTTCCTCGGTTGGGCAACCGCCAGAACCCGGTCGATTGTGTAAACTAGGTCAGATAGTCCCTCGCCAGTCAGCGCCGAAACCGCAACCACAGGAGCCTCAGCCAAGACAGTCGGCTTCACCAGCTCCTCTACCTCCAGCTTAACCAAGCTCAGCAGCTCTTCATCTACCAAGTCTTTCTTAGTAATGACGATAATGCCATTTTTTATGCCAAGTAAATCGATTATAGCTAAGTGTTCTCTGGTCTGAGGCATTACCCCCTCATCAGCAGCCACCACAAGCAAGGCCAGATCTATACCACCAACCCCAGCCAACATATTTCTTATAAAACGCTCATGTCCCGGAACATCAACAATTCCGACCTCCTGACCTCGAGGCAGTTTTAGCCAAGCGAAGCCGAGGTCAATAGTCATACCCCGTTCTTTCTCTTCACGCAGCCGGTCGGGGTCTATCCCTGTAAGCGCATGTATCAATACCGACTTGCCATGGTCTATATGCCCAGCAGTACCTATTACAAACATTTTACCCTCGTCCACTACTCCCACGAGCCTATTGTTAAAGCAATTAGATACAGGGTCTAACCGTTAGACTGATAGACAAGCAGGTAGATAACTTACATCATCGCCGCTTCAGACCAGTGACTGCCTCAGTTAAAGCCTGTAGCACAATCTCATCCTCCTCAGGAAGAACTGTCCTCGGATCTAAAAGCAGGACATCCTCACTGACACGAGCAATGACCGGCGGTACATTACGCCGAAGACTTCTAGCTAACGACTGTACTATGTTTCCACGACTGCCTTTCAGACCAATGGCAACAACTCTAGTGGGTAGCACGCTCCCGGGCAGACTTCCCCCGCCAACCACCGTCTCACCTTCGATCACATAGGCTAGATCACCCAGGGTCTGCGCCCAAAGCCTGGCTCGCCGCTCAACCTCGCTTAAAGGCGTGGCAATCATGCGCCATGCTGGTATCTTTTCCACCGCTTCACCTTTCAGGTAATGAACTAGGGTGGCAGCTAATCCAGCCAACCTTATTTTGTCTATTCGAACCGCTCGAGCCAATGGGTGCCTTTTTAGCTTAGCAATTATAGATCCCTTCCCAACAATAATACCAGCTTGAGGACCACCCACAAGCTTATCTCCAGAAAAACAAGCCAACCCAACACCGAGGGCAACGCTTTGCTGCACCATAGGTTCAGGAGCCAGACCAAACACGGTCGTATCTAAAAAGCAACCGCTACCCAGATCGTCCAGAACTGGAAGCCCATGCCTATCTCCCAGCGCCACCATCTCCTCAAGGGAAACAGCATGAGTAAAACCCTCGACCTTGAAATTACTCACATGGACTCGCAAAAGCGCCGCCGTTCGAGGGGTAATCGCCTGCTCATAATCATTGACATACGTACAGTTTGTAGTGCCTACTTCTATCAGCTTTGCCCCGCTTTCTTTCATGATATCAGGAATACGAAACCCACCACCAATCTCAACGGCTTGACCTCTAGAGACAATCACCTCTTTTCGCTTCGCCAAGGCAGCAAGCGCCAGCAATACAGCAGAGGCATTGTTATTGACCACCAGTGCAGCCTCAGCACCCGTCAATTGAATCAAAAGTTGCTCGATATGGATGTCACGAGAACCGCGAGTTCCACTATCAAGGTCAAACTCCAGGTTGCAATAGCCAGCGGCAACCGAACTCATAGCTACTAAGGCTTCTTTGCTGAGCACTGCCCGACCCAAATTGGTATGAAGTATCACACCGCTGGCATTAATAACCGGACGCAAGCTCGGCTGTAACAGTGTTTGTGCTCGATAACTAACAGATTCCACAATCTCATCCAGCGAAGGACACAGTTTGCCCTGCGCTATACCAAGACGTTCTTCATCTAGTTGCTGACGAACCAGATCTACAATGAGACTGTGGGGATAGATCTGCCCAAGCTGCTTAACTCGATCATCAGAAATAACCTTATCAACACTCGGAAGAAGGCGAAATTCCTTTTCCATGGGTACACAACTATTCTACTATACTCCGAACCAGTTTCAAAACTGCTGACCAATAAATCACTCAGCGACTACTTTGCCTCTTTGAATTTGAAGCAGCCAATGCTAAAATAGGTTACTGGAGCAACCACCTAGAATCTCAGTGCACAAAGGAAAGGAATGGACAAAGCTACACCCCCATGCCTGACTCGAAACGTCAGCGGAGCCGGCTGAGCTTCAAAGTTAGGTCCGGGAGACCTAGATAAAGCCCTACATGGGTTACCTCTAATACCAGACAAAAATGTAATCCTGGGCATGGAAAGTCTGGACGACGCCGGTGTCTACAAATTAAGCGATGACCTAGCCATTGTTCAGACCATAGATTTCTTCACGCCTGTTGTTGATGACCCATACGATTTCGGCCAGATTGCTGCCGCTAATGCACTAAGCGATGTCTATGCCATGGGCGGTAAGCCACTAACCGCATTGAACGTTGTTTGCTTTCCTACAAAATCAATGGATATATCGGTCCTGAGAGACATCCTCAAGGGGGGGATAGATAAGATGAAGGAGGCCGGAGTAACGTTAATTGGCGGGCACAGCATAGATGACAAAGAGCTAAAATATGGGCTTTCCGTCACTGGAATTGTGCACCCCAAATCTTTGTTAACGTGTTCTGGAGCCAGGGCTGGTGATAAAGTCATACTCACCAAACCGTTAGGCACCGGGATAATAAGCACCGCAATAAAAGCAGGTAAGGCAGGCAAGGATACGATAATGAAGGTGACAAAGTGTATGGTATCTTTGAATAAGAAAGCCTCAGAACTGATGCAACAGGTCGGAGCTCATGCCTGCACTGATATAACCGGCTTTGGGTTTATCGGGCATGCCAGTAAGATGGCCCAGCAAAGTCAGGTAGGTATTAAAGTTTTCTCTTGCTCGTTGCCTATATTTCCAGAAGCAGAGGAATTCTGCAAAAAGGGGCTTTGTCCCGGCGGCTTATATAGAAACAGAGAATTCTATGGCAGAACCGTAGAATTCCCTACTAAGCTACCTGATTACATGAAAGACATTCTCTTTGATCCACAAACCTCAGGTGGACTGCTCATCTCATTGACTCCTGAAGCAGCAGAGTTATTACTTCGCAAATTGAAAAAAGCCGGCGTCAAGGATGCAGCAATTATAGGAGATATAATCGACAAACCGATAGGCAAGATTCTAATTGAGTGAGTATGCCAAAATCAAACGGGCTGTACCATATCCCAGAGCCCGTCTTGTCTCCTTGGTGGAGGCGGGGGAGAATTGAACTCCCCGTCCAGAAGAAGGTTGCCAGAATCTGCTACAGGTTTATCCAGCTCTTGCATCTCACCTAGCCGACCTCTGCTGGCAAAGATCAAACTAGGCCAGTCGATAACTCTTTACCAACCTCCATCGACATCAAGGTTGGATACCCCGACTCTTCATCACCCAATCCCGACCCATCGAGGTGAGGCCAGGTTGGATGTGCAACCCTAATTAGGCTGCAAGCGGAACTGTTTCGGCAGTTGTCTTTTGCCACCTGTTTTACGAGGTAGATGGCACCTCGACCTGCTATTCTGTAGGCCTTCTACTGTCGAAGCCTCACGCCCCCAAAACTAAATTCTTAATGTGCTTTCAACCTTTCCTCTTTAGTGCCCGCTCTATTTCTCGCTTGGCATCACGACGTGCCATTGTCTCACGCTTGTCATAAAGCCTTTTACCACGGGCTATACCCAACTCTAACTTGGCAATCCCTTTTTTAATATACAACTTCAAGGGCACTAAAGTCAAACCTTTTTGGGTTACCAGCCCGGCTAGCTCGTCAATCTGGTGGCGGTGCAACAAGAGCTTACGCGGTCGGTTCGGCTCATGCTGATAGTGGCTGCCAGGTTGATAAGCAGCAATGTGCGCATTAAACAACCATAACTCACCACCATCAGGTCTAGCATAGGCATCACGAATGCTCACCCGACCTTCCCTAACCGACTTTATCTCCGTGCCAGTAAGGACAATGCCCGCTTCCAGAGTATTAAGGATATGATACTCGTGGTATGCTTTTCGATTGACTGTTATCGTCTTCGATTCCACCATATGCTAAAATTTTATCACTATCTCCACCAATAATTGTACAAACAATCCATGCATAAGCATTAGGGGGCGTGTTCCCAAATAAATTTACCTTGCCAGTGCTTGACTTGCAATGTCGGCACAACCTCAAAATATGTAGAAAGGTGAGTATGTTATGTCAAGTCGTACTAACATATACTGGCTCATCATCGCCGTATTCCTGCTGGTAAACCTTATAGCTGGTGGCATAGTACTAGTATTTAAACAAGTCAGTTACAAGCCCGTTGAAATTTCACTGTCACCAACCAAATTTCCTCAGTGCACAGGGGATATTTACATCGGTGGCGCAGTAGCTAATCCAGGTTTCTACCCCTTGAGAGAAGGCGACACTGTGGAGAGTCTTGTCCAAGCTGCTGGCATTACACCTGACGCTGACCTAGACCACATCAAGATTTACGTGCCAAAGGCATCTGAAAGCAGTCCACCTCAAAAGATAAACATAAATCGCGCCGAAGCTTGGCTGCTCAACGCCCTGCCCGGCATTGGGGCAGACAAAGCTCAAGCTATCGTCGATTATCGTAATCGGCATGGACCTTTCAAGAGAATGGAAGACTTACTAAAGGTAGAAGGCATCGGTGATTCAACTTTACGTGGAATAAGAGACTTAATAACCTTAGAGGATTGAGAATCAAATGACACTCATTTATCTCAGTGCCGCCTGGGTTGCAGGTGTCTATTTAGGTTCGAAAACAGCTCTGCCCATCAGCATCATCAGCCTAGGGCTACTTCCTGTGTGCTTAATTCCTTTTCTGAAACGGTATAAGAGATATTTACTCTTAGCCTCTTTTTGTCTCTTGGTCTCACTCGGCGGTAGTCTTCGCTTCCAATCAAGCCTGCCCACAATAGATGAACAGCACCTCCAATTCTATAACAATAAGGGGATAGTTGAGATCAACGGGATGGTATGCCAAGAACCTGAAATTAGAAATGCAACCGCCATTTTCCAGCTTTCAGCCCTTGAACTCCAAATAGACAGCACCAAGAAGAAGGTCTCAGGGAAGGCTTTAGTTCGCGTACCCAAGTATCATGAATACCACTATGGTGACATACTGAAACTAATCGGCAGACTGGAAACACCTCCACAGCTGGACGATTTTGATTATGGAGCCTATCTAGCACGCCAAGGAATATACTCATGCATAAACTACCCCAAGATAGAAATCCTGGACACAGGTAAAGGTTTCAGACCGCTGGCTTGGGTCTACTCGCTGAGAAATCGCCTTGCCGAAAATCTGTCACTTACTCTCCCCGAGCCACAAGCCTCACTAGCCCAAGCTATTTTCCTCGGTTTAAGAGGCAACGTCCCTCCTGAACTACGCAGGACTTTCTCGCAAACTGGAACTGCACACTTGCTAGCTATCTCCGGCCTGCATCTCAGTATTGTCATGGGCATATTCATCAGTGCCGGAATCTGGCTTATCGGGAGACGTTACTACATCTACATCTGGTTAGCTTTCTTTGGCATTTGGCTATATGCGCTAATTACCGGCATGCGCCCACCTGTAGTCCGAGGTGCAATCATGGGAAGTCTCTTCCTCATAGCTGAATATTTGGGCAGACAACGCAGTGCTTCAACCGCTCTTGCCTTTGCTGCAGCGGTGATGGTGGGGATCGAACCTCAAATTCTTTGGGATGCCAGTTTCCAGCTAACTTTCCTCGGCATGGCAGGTCTAGTTTTCATCTGCCCCTATCTTCAAGCCTGGGGCAGGAAAGGGATAGCAGCCACAATAGGCAGAGAAGGAACCACAACATCCTTATGTTATGTTGTCGCCGATAGTTTCGCTGTCACCTTGGCTGCTATACTAACCACCTGTCCGGTCATTGCATACTATTTCGGCATTGTCTCCTTTGTCGGACTACCAGCTACTTTCTTCACTTTGTTGGCTCTGCCAGGCATCATCGTCACAGCGGCTTTAACCAGCACGGCTGGGCTTGTTGCACTACAATTAGCGCAGATACTTAGCTGGGTAGCTTGGCTTTTCCTTAGTTATTTCATCCTCGTAGTACAAGCCTTTGATGCTATCCCGCTCGCATCCCTCAGACTCGGCAACGTACATATATGGCAAATATGGATGTATTATGCTGCACTGTTAGCAGTTATAGTAACCGTCAATCATCATAGACAACTAGCAAGCCTATTTTCCAAGACTGGCTTCAAAATTGGCTATGCGCTTAATCAGACTGCTGACCGTGCCTCTAAACTACCCAAAAAGTGGTTTACCCTACCAGTATTAATCGCAGCCACCTTGGTTTGGATAGCTGCTCTAAACATGCCTGGTGACAAGCTGCATGTGAGTATACTCAACGTAGGTCAGGGAGATGCTATTCTAATTCAAACGCCGTACCGCCAAGACATTCTTATAGACGGAGGACCAAGTCCTCGAGCAATAAGGCTAGAGCTAGGCAAAAAGCTACCTTTTTGGGACAAGACCATCGAATTAATGGTATTGACCCAGCCACAAGCCGACCACATCACAGGACTCATAGAGGTAGTCCAAAAATATAAAGTCTCGCAGGTAATTGAGCCGGGGATGACCTATAGCTCAACCAGCTATCAGCGATGGCTCAGCTTAATTAACGACAGGAAGATCAGGCATGAAATAGCCCACGCGGGGCAGGAAGTAAATCTTGGAAATGAAATTAAGTTGGAAGTCCTTCATCCTCCCATGCCCTTACTCCAAGGCACATCAAACGATGTGGATAACAACTGTCTAGTATTGCGCCTGAGCTGGAATAAGGTAAGCTTCTTATTCACCGCTGATATTGGTCAAGAGGCTGAGCAGCATCTTGTCGCCCAACGAGCCAACATAAAGAGCACAGTATTAAAGGTCGCCCACCACGGCAGCCAGACTTCCACCTCCGAAGAATTTCTGTCCGTAGTTAACCCTAAGGTAGCAGTTATCCCAGTCGCAGCCGATAACATCTTTAATCTGCCCGACACAAAAGTTGTAAACAGACTAACCAAGCTGTTGGAAAACAGGGTCTACCTGACTTCAACCCATGGAACTGTGGAGTTCATAACCGATGGCGAGAGGCTCTGGATGAAATATGACAAGCAGCAAAAAACATGGCTAAGCTTGCCTTAAACTTGTCGACAGGAGTCTTGGCAAGGCTCAAGCCCATGCCGAAACCCGCAGCTGTTGACAAACGTGGCGTTCTTGCGCTCCAAAGAAATCCAGTATGTAGAGCCTGAGCCGACTCACGTCGCAATTATCAACAACAAATCAATTGTAAAGGTAGCTTCATCCATTTATGCGCTTGTTGATTTATAGCAGATTTTGGCGTAGAGTATTAGGTGTCTGGTTGAGTTAAAGAGAGCATAGGAGGCAAGAATGAGGAATATTTTTTGGCTGTTGCCGGTAGCTGCAGCACTAGTTGTTACCTTGGCTCTTCCTGCTACAGGCAACGCACAAGCCAATTTCAAGGTGAGCGACCTAGTTATCACACCGGAATCCGTTAAACAGGGAGAAACCGTTACCATCTCTGCCACAGTAAAAAACGAAGGTAACAAACAAGGAGAATATACTGTAACACTGAAAATAGACGACCAAATCGTGGACACAAAGGAGGTAAACTTAGCTGCTGGAGAAAGTGAGACTGTAGAATTCACAGTTACCGCTAGTACATCGGGACATCACATAGTAGACTTAAATGGTTTGCCCGGATATTTCACCGTGAAGACATCCTTCTGGGCTATATTCCCTACATGGATATGGGCAGCTGTTGGTTCCGTAATCGGCGTATTGATCTTGCTGCTCATTGTACTCCTTGCCATGCCATCCCGGAGGAAGCAACCTGAGGATGTCACAAAAGCTAAGAGTGTAGATAGAGTGCAAACACAGGCTACACAAGCTCAAATACCCACGCTAACTCCAATTCCTGGAATGGGACCGACTATGCCATTCATTGGGCAACAAACTCAACCAACGCAGCCACAAACACCCGCATCATTGCCCCCGCTGGGAGTATTCCCAGCAACTGGACCAGCTCCAGCACCTGGACCATTTCCTGCACCCGGGCCAAAAATAATGCCACACCCACCATATACGGGAAGAGCGTTTTTCTCTGTTAGCAACCTGGTAATCACACCGAACCAAGTAAAGGCTGGAGAACCCATCACCATCAGTGCCATAATATCCAACAACGGCTCAGAGGCAGGTAAATATAGCGTGGTCCTGAGGGTGAATGGCTTGGTTGAAAGCATAACCGAGCTAGCCTTACCCGGCGGAGGAACTCAAACCACAACATTCACCCTGATTAAGGATGTTGGCGGGGACTACTATATTGAGGTTGATGGTCTAGGTGGCATGGTTACTGTGGTACCCCTGATCCCAGCAAATTTCTCCGTATGCAATTTGCTTATAGCGCCGGAGCGCGTCAAACAGGGGGAAAATGTCACTATCAGCGCTGTGGTAACCAACAATGGTGAGATGAGAGGTAGCCACACTCTGGCGTTGAAATTAAAAGGTGCCACCGAAAGCATCAAGGAGGTTAACTTAGGTCCGGGTGAAAGTCAACAAGTAGTCTTCAACGTAAATAAAAACACTCCCGGCTTCTATAATGTGGAACTCGAGGGTTTGACCGGCAGGTTTGTTGTTGAGATGGAATGGCAGGGATAGTCCAATAGAATCAAAAAACTAAAGACCTTCTTGGTCCGACTCAGGTACTAATCTCTGCAACCTATCCGGGCTCTCGATATGCTCCACATACAAAATACCGTTAAGATGGTCTATTTCATGCTCTAAAGCTTGCGCCAGAAGCTCTTCACCTTTAATACGGATGTGTCTGCCATACCTGTCCTGTGCTTTGACTTTAACTCGAACTGAACGCTTGATCTGTCCTTTATATCCCGGGATACTTAAACAAGCCTCGTCCACTAAACGCTCACCTTCCCTCTTTATTATCTCAGGATTGATCAAAACGATAACGTCACTGCCAGGTATCTCAATCACAGCTACCCTAAGAAGCACACCTATTTGCGGCGCAGCTAAACCAACACCGGAAACCGCCCGCATAGTATCTATCATGTCATCTACGAGTCGATGAATAGAACTGTCTATAGCTGCTACTTTCTTAGATCTTTGTTTAAGTACGGGATCCGGTACAACACGAATAGAACGAACTGTCATTTTTGTAATCCATTAAACCATGGTGATTGGGTCAATGTCTATGACCCAACCTTTAGGCAAGGACACATCGGTCAAGAACTCAGGCAAGCTGCTCCCACAAACGACTATTTGCCACTGATAATGTCCCCGAACTCGAGGGACAAAAGCCGGCACAGGTCCAAGCAACCTCAAGTCAGGTATACCCCGCCTATTTATCTCAGAAACAAGCAGATGTCTAACTCTCTGTGTCTCCCTTCGACAGACAATTTCATTTGTATGGCTAAAAATAAGGCGAGCCAAATGGCCGAAAGGAGGATAACTGAACTTGCGACGATACTCTATCTCCTGCTTGTAAAACGCAAGATAATCGTGCCTTGATGCTGCCTGGATAGCATAATGCTCCGGGCTATAAGTTTGGATGATTACCCTCCCTGGCATGGAACCACGCCCTGCTCGCCCAGCCACTTGGCACAGAAGTTGAAAGGTGCGTTCTCCAGCCCGAAAATCAGGTAGACTCAAACCAGTATCTGCATTTATCACACCAGCTAATGTCACCTGAGGGAAATCTAACCCTTTAGCCACCATCTGCGTACCTACAAGTATGTCAGCTTCGTGAAAACGGAATTTGTTTAGCAGATCCTCATGAGCTCGTCGGCTTGAGGTAACATCTCTATCCCACCTCAGAATGCGAGCGTGCGGAAAAAGACGCTTCGCCTCCTCCTCCACTCTTTGTGTGCCGACGCCCATGAATTTGAGCCTATTGCTAAGACAAACTGGACAAACTATAGGTAGCTCAACAGAATAATAACAATGATGGCAAACCATTCTCTTGCTTGAGGAGTGGTAGGTAAGAGCTGCCGTACAATGTTTACAGCCGAAAACGAAACCGCAATCACGGCATCTAACAAAGGTGGCTGTACCTCGCCGGTTAAGAAACATAATGACTTGCCCATGACTCGCCAACGCCTCAGTTACAGCTTCCTTGAGAGAACGGCTAAACAGCCCCTGGTTACCAGCCTTAAGCTCTTCCTTTAGATCCACAACCTCAACTTCAGGCAAAGGTGAAGATCCCCAAGGAGTAATGCGCTCCTTAAGCTCAATAACCTCATATTCCCCCTGTTGTCCCTTGTAAAAAGTCTCCACATCTGGCGTAGCACTGCCCAGAATGACTACAGCTCCGCTCAGTTCAGCCAACTTAATTGCCACATCCCGAGCATGATATCGAGGTGATTTATCAGACTGCTTGTATGTCCACTCATGCTCCTCATCAACAACGATCAGGCCCAGATTTGGTTGAGGTGCAAAAAGGGCACTCCTTGGCCCAATAACCACATCACACGCACCGTCCTTTATCCTATGCCACTCGTCAAACTGCTCACCCAGAGACAGACCACTATGGAGCACAGCCACACGACCAGGGAAACGAGAGACAAAGCGCTCTATTGTCTGTGATGTAAGGGCAATTTCCGGCACGAGGCAAATTCCGCGTTTACCTTGTGCCACACATTCAGCCAAAGCCCTAATATAAATCTCGGTCTTGCCACTGCCCGTAACACCATAAAGCAGAAAAACTAGAGGCGACCGCCTAGCACATCGCTCAGCTATGCATCTCTGAATTCTCTGCCATGCCTCTGCCTGAGACGGAGTAAGAGCCGGAGATGGTGTGGGCGCAATTCTAAGGTGAGATAAAGGATCACGCCTGACTCCAACCTCTATCATAGAAACCAATCCACGATTCTCCAAAGATCGCAGCACCACGGTCTGGCAAGCAACGGACTTCCTAAGTTCAGCTACAGGAACAGGCTGAGACCTTTTGACCAAAAAATCAAGCACAGCGGCTTGTTTGTAAGCCCTCGTTTTTTTAAGCCTAATGAGTTCAGCTTCAGCTTCGTCTAAACCGATCTGTGGCTTTACACAAGTGATCAGCTTGGGCTTCACTTTTGTCTCTTCTAATTGCTGGCTCTTTACTACCAGATGACGCCGCACAAGTTGCCGTACAACCACCCCCGCTTTCTTTTTACCCAGCCTCCGCTCCAGTTCCTTTATGGGCACTTTGTCCCTTCCTTGAAGAAAAGGGATCACCTGCCTCAATTCAGAACTGAGCTGTGACAGGTTAACGGAATCCGGCAGAAGTTGTAAGAAGGTAACTAACCGCCGTTCAAATCCGGGAGGCAACATCAGTGCCACAGCATCGAAAAGAGGACAAAGATAATATCGGCTCAGCCACAAAGCGATATCAACATGAATCGGAGATAATAATGGCGAAGGAGTAATAAGACCACTTATTTGTTTCGTGACCTCGAAGGAAGGAAAATCGCTCAGCTTTATGACAACACCTTGAAGAATTTGAGAGCCAAAAGGCACCCACACAGCTTGGCCAATATCAACCCTTAGCCCGGGAGGGATCGAATAACAAAAGCTACGCCGTTGAGCAGCAGGTGAGTTGACCGCCACTTCCGCATATTTCATTCCACTTTTTCAGCTTCCTCAGCTGCAACTCGTTCAGTTTCAGCCTCTTCAGCTCCAGCGCCCTCAACAAATTTCTCCGCTATTCTCTCCCTTCTTTCCTTGAGACGCGCTTCCCTAGCACTGAGTCGGCGTATGTAGTAGAGTTTAGCACGGCGAACCTTACCGTGTCTCACTACCTCAACCCCCTCTAAAAAAGGAGATAAAAAGGGAAAGGTATGTTCAACTCCTACCCCATATGTTACCCGCCTCACCGTAAAGTTGCCACCCCCACCACCTCTCCTGACCCTAACCACCAATCCTAACAGAGTCTGAACTCTCTCTCTATTCGCTTCTTTGACCTTAAAACTAACTCTTACCGTGTCACCGGGGCGAAGTTGAGGTATATCAGAATTTAGTTTAATCTGACCAGTAGAGTTGACACCCATTTTTTAATTAAATCCCTTCTACGACGTGATTTCGGAAGCCTCTCGGAGCAGCCTTTTATCCTCCTCAGTAAGCCTCACTTTTTCCATGAGATCCGGACGCCGTTTCATAGTCCGTAAAAGACTCTGCTGCCGTCGCCACCTGGAAATTTCACCATGATTTCCTGAAAGCAAGACAGACGGCACTGACCAACCACGATATATTGCTGGACGCGTATATTGCGGATATTCCAACAAACCAGAAGCATGCGTATCCTCGACTAGTGATGTCTCGGCACCAAGCACACCAGGCAACAATCTCACCACGCAATCCACTATCACCATAGCGGCAACTTCACCACCGCTAAGTAAGTAATCTCCAATACTAATTTCATCGGTAGCTAAATGCTCGGCTACTCTTTCATCGATCCCTTCATAACGGCCACATATCAGAATAAGCTGCCCATAGCTAGCTAGTTGCTTGGCTAGCGCCTGATTAAAATTCCTGCCCTGCGGAGTAAGTAAGATAGTAGGGATTGATGATAGACTTAGCTCTTCTTTAACAGCCTCGACAGCCTCGAAAAACGGCTCTGGCTTAAGTACCATTCCAACCCCACCACCATAAGGGTAATCATCAACAGTATGATGCTTGTCGCGAGTGTAATCGCGAATGTTGTGAAGTCGCACATCAACTATGCCCCGCTCTATGGCTCTCCCAATAATGCCGCACGAGAGAAAGCCACCAAACATCTGCGGGAACAAGGTCAAGATATCAACGCGCATTCAACTATCTCCACCGTAACTGCATTCACACCCTTTACCACCGAGAATGTCTATAGCATGAGGCAAAACAGGTAAAATGACCTCAAGGCACTCCTTTACTCCTCTGGGACTGCCAGGCAGATTGACAATGAGACACCTGCCACGGCTTCCAGCAACAGCGCGGCTGAGTATAGCTTCAGGCTTTCGCTTCATCGTTTCTATTCTCATAGCTTCAGCCAAACCAGGAATGACTTTATCAACCACCGCGAGGGTAGCCTCAGGTGTAACATCTCTGGGAGATAACCCCGTTCCTCCGCTGGTCACAATAAGATCGAGCCTATCCACATCAGCCCATTCCTTTAGCTTAGCTCCAATAATCTCCGCCTCGTCAGGTACAATCTCATACCTCACTACCTTCAGGCCCAACCCCCCAATAATCTGCTGGGCAACCCGCCCACTTTCATCAAAACGTTCCCCACGCGAAGATCTGTCACTGACAACAAGCACACCTGCCGACAACATTTGTTTATTTTACCATACTGTGGCTAGAGCTCAAAACCTCAGAATCAAACAAGAGCCCTCACCCCAGACAAGGACATAATCCACTATACCAATACAACATGTTGACGTCAGAGT
>FWPV01009392.1_pt1 | contig 16550 bp, 10 predicted proteins | sample 2228371 | NCBI WGS metagenome assembly FWPV01 (sample SAMEA103939776, study PRJEB20133) | metagenome | reverse complement strand
GATGGGCAGGCTGATGATCAGCAGCAGGCGCAGGGCCAGGATGTAGGCGCGCGCCATCGATTCGTGCGAGTCGCGCGCCAGCCGCGCCATCAACGGGAAGATGGCCAGCGTGAAGTAGGCCGGGATCACGTTCAGGCCGTCGATGTATTTGTAGGCCGCCCCATAGAGGCCGACCGCCCCGGCGCCGCTCAACGGTTTGAGGATCCATACGTCGATGCGGAAGAAGATGGTCGCCAGCAGGTGGTTGATCATCAGCGGCCACGACGCGCTCAGCATCTGCTTCTGCAGGGCGTGATCGGTCGTCCATGTCGGCGTCAACAGCTTCTGGCGCAGCAGCAGGTAGAGCCAGATCGTCTGCACGACGTTCATGAGTACCGACACCCCCGCCAACCCCACGAAGCCCCAGCTCAGCGGCGGCAAGAGCACGAGCGTCCCCAGCATCACCTTGGCGACCGCTGTGGCCGTCGCCACCCCCGCCGGATATTCCATTTTCTCGTGAGCGTTGAACACGGCGCTGAAGGCGTCGGCGATGCCAGCGACGAAGAGGGCGAACGCGAAGAGGGCGATCGTCCAGGCTTCCGCGGGCGTCAACCCTCCCCACAGGCGGTATGCGGCGCCGACGGCCAGCATCAAGGGAAGCGCCAGCAGCCACAGTCCCACGCGCAGCATCAGGACGTTGCTCAGGTAGCGCGCCGCCTGCGCGCGCTCGCGAGCGACGTCGCGCGTGAGGAGGGTGCCCAGCCCGAACCGCACGAGGATCTCGAAGATGGCGTAGAACGTGATCGCGAACGTGTACGAGCCTTCGCCAGCCGGGCTGAGGATGCGCAGGCGCAACATGGCGAAGGCGAAGTCGATGGCCTTGTTGACCAGCGACAGGCTCATGGGGATGAGGCTGTTCTTGGCGACCCGGCGCACCTCGGCGCCCTGCCCCTCACGCTCGCGGTAGAAGCGCCCCCAGGCCCACCAGCCGCTCGTCAACACGATGATCATCGCGGCGAGGAAGGAGACGTACAGGCCGAGCTTGACTGACATCGGGGTGTATTTGAAGTGGACGATCTGCTCCCCGTCCCCCAGTTCGACGGCGCGGAAGTTGCCGTAGGCGCGCGCGATGGCGACCTCCGCTTCCGCTGATGTGTCAGTGTCGGCCGGCCGCAGGTAGGCTTTCCAACCCGGGAAATAGGCGTCGGCCAGGACCAGATAATTGCCGTCGCTCTGCTCCCCGTCGCCGCTCACGGCCAGCTCCACCTCGTTGAGATCGTCGCGTATGAAAGCGGCGGGGGTCAGGGCGCAGGCGGAGGCGATGCGGTACGGCCCCGCGCCATCTCCCGCGTCGAGGACGAGGGTCGTGCGCGGGTCGATCTCGTGCCAGTTGACGGTCGCGACCTCTCTGGCCTCGGCGCAGCGCAAGACGAAGGCCCGCGGCAGGGCGTTGCGATTGCGGTAGATGCGCACCTCGCCATCGTAGGCCAGCTCGTAGGACGGCAGCGGGATAGATTGCGTCGTCACGACGTACCGCACGGCGAGCAGGGAGAGCCACGGCGAATTGAGGGCGGTGAAGCCGGACGCGCCGCTGCTCGTGGTGTAGATGGGCGCGATGCGGTTGTAGAGGAGTTCGCCGCTCTGCGGCTGGATGCGCTCCATGTAATCGGCGTATTGCTTGGGGATGATCGACCCATAGCCGCGCACGTCGTGCAGGTCATACAGCCATCCGGCGTTGGCGTTGAGGGTCTTCTCGCCGGGGGCGTTGAAGGTGGTGAAGCGCCAGGGGGTCGCCTCCTCCCGTTGTCGTTGTTGCAGCCAGGCCAGGCTGGGAGGGGTGAAGTGGAGCAGGCGCGGATCGACGGCGGGATTGAAGCGCCCGAAGGCCAGCCAGAGGTCGAGGACGAGGACCGCCAGCGCGAAGAAGGGCCAGCGCGCGCCGTCCCTGCGACGGGCTGCCCAGCCCAGCGCGAGCGCGCAGAGGCCAGCCATGGCGCCGAAGCGAGCGAGGTTGATCGCCTGATAGCTCCAGAACATGCGCCCGTCGGCGAAGGCCATCTGCGCCAGATCGGAGCTGGCGACCAGGCGCTGGCCGAGGGCGATGAACGGCGCTGGCCAGGCCAGGCTGAGGCCGACAGCCGCCAGGGCGGCGGCGCCGCTGAGGCCGAACAGCCAGGCGAGGATATGCGCGAGGCGTCTGGCCCCGGCGCCCACCGCGTCGGAGGGAGCGCGCGCGCGTCGCAGCATTTCCACGCCCAGCGCGGCCAGCACGGCCGCCGCCAGCGTCAGGGGGAAGACCCAGCGGAAGGGAGAATGGACCTGCTTGTACCAGGGCAGGCCGTAGTAGAAGAGCGCGTAGAGGGGCGTCCCAAAAGCGTTGGCCAGCGCGAGCGCGCTGAGGATCGCGAAGAAGGCGGCTGGGCCGCGCGTGGGCCGATGGCGCAGGCCCACGCCCACCCCGATCGTGGCTAGCGCCATCGTCAGCAGCCCCAGGTAGTTGCCCCCTTCAACGTAATTCTTGACCCCCCAGAAGATCGTGCGGATCGGCTCGCCCAGGGCGTTGACGGTGGAGGGAACCCATTGCCGCGTCCAGATGTCCCAGTAGCCGTGGTGGCTCGGATTGCCGAAGACGTCGGGCAGGAAGAAGGTGAGGACCTGACGTTTGGGCCAGGCCCAACCGATGACGTCGGCGTAGCTGACCGATCCCTGGCGGAAGTTGCGCTGCGCCAGCTCGATGAGCGGCAGCAACTGAATGCCTGCCAGCGCCAGGCCCGCGCCGACCATCGCCAGCAGCCAGACGCCCAGGCGCACGGCGGGCCAGGGGCTGCGCAGGCGACGCCACAGCCCGATCAGCCGCCAGGCCGCGTAGAAGCCGGCGACGATCAGGACGTAGTAGGTGATCTCGACGTGGCCGGCGAGCACCTGGATGCCCAGGATGGCGCTGCCGAGGGCGATGTACGGCGCGGGCGAGTAAGCGACGTCGCCCTTCTCTTCCTGTTTGCGGACGACGATCTCGATGCAGGCGAGTAGAGCGGGCAGCCAGGCCGCTGCGGCGATCATCATCGTGAAGACGACGCTGACCATCAGGAAGCCGCTGAGCATGTAGGCGACGCCGCCGATCAGCGCGGCTGGCCGCGACAGGCGCAGGACGCGCGCGAACGCGTAGAGGCTGAGCCCGGCCAGGGCGATCTGCAGCGCGCTGAACCAGCCGTAGGCGACCTCGATAGGGAGGATCCAGAAGAGGATGCTGAACGGGTAGAGGGCGGAGTGCTGAGCGTCGGCGAGAAACGGCATGCCGGAGAAGAGGTAAGGATTCCAGAGCGGGAGCTGGCGCGTCTGGAGGCTCGCCCGCACGAAGCGTTTCCAGGCATAGTTCTCGAGGATGAGGTCGCTGAGCAGCTCGTTGTGGGGCGTCGTGACACCCAGCTCGGCGGAGAAGCTACGCCACGGCTCCCAGGCATAGAGGTTGTCGGCGGGCAACAGCGTGCGCTGGCCGGTGAGCACAGGCGCGAACCAGAGCACGGGGATCAGCAACAGGATCGAGACGGCGATCGCTTCGGCGCGCAACTTGTTGGCCATGGAACTGCAGGACTCCGGGGGGAGGCGACGAGCCGTCCCCTATTTCTGACGCGGCGAGAGACTACGATGGCGGCGGCGCAGCTCCCAGACGCGCCAGGCGGCTTCGAGCTTGACGGGCACCGACATTTTGGAGCGTCCAATGCGACGGTCTTCGAAGTAGATAGGCACTTCCAGCGCCCGATAGCCCAGCTTCTCCGTCACGTACGCCATCTCCACCTGAAAAATATAGCCGTTGGAGCGGATACGGCTGAGGTCGATGCCCTCGAGGGTGGCGCGACGCCACGCCTTGAAGCCGGCGGTCGCGTCGCGGACGTGGATGCCCAGGATCAGGCGCGTGTACACGGCGTTGGCCCACCAACTGAGCAGATGGCGCCACCAGCTCCAGCGCTCGTCCAGCCGGCCGCCGCGCACGTAGCGCGAGCCGACGACGACATCATAGCGGTCGAGGGGGCGCAGCAACTGGGGCACGTAGGCTGGGGAGTGCGAGAAGTCGGCGTCCATCTGGACGATGTACTGCGCGCCGTGGTCGAGGGCGTAGCGAAAGCCAGCCAGGTAGGCGGTGCCCAGCCCCAGCTTGCCGGGGCGATGGATGACGTGCAGGCGGCCGGGATACTCCACTTGAAGCTGATCGGCCACGGCGCCCGTGCCGTCGGGCGAGGCGTCATCGACGATGAGGACGTGCAGGTCGGGTAGGGCGAGATCGAACAGCGCGCGCGTCAGCGGGCGCACGTTCTCAGCCTCGTTGTAAGTGGGGATGACGACCATCACCCGGCCAGAGGGCAGGGTCGCGCGATCGGCTCCGGCTTGGTCGACGATACTCATGGCGGCGCGATTATACAACAACCTGCCCGATGGGGGTATAATAGCGATGGGTTTGCGGCCGATGGCCAGTTTATCAAAAAGGAGCGATCCATGAGCACGAAAGTCGTCCTGATCGGCGCGGGCAGCGCCAATTTCGGCCTGGGCACCCTGGGGGACTTGTTGCGCAGCCCAGTCTTCGCGGGGAGCGAGATCTGCCTGCACGACATCAATCCGGCCTCGTTGCAGCGCGTCGAGCAATTCGGCCGGCGCTACATCGAGCAACGCGCCCTTCCCTTCACGTTGACCGCCACCACCGATCGCAAGCAGGCGCTGCGCGGCGCCACCTTCTGCATCATCTCGATCGAGGTCGGCAACCGCTTCGAGCTGTGGGAGCAGGACTGGATGGTGCCGCTGGAGTTCGGCATTCGCCAGGTGTACGGCGAGAACGGCGGTCCGGGCGGCCTCTTCCATGCCTTGCGCATCATCCCGCCGATCCTGGAGATCTGCGCCGATATTCGGGCCATCTGCCCGGAGGCGTGGGTCCTCAACTTCAGCAATCCAATGAGCCGCATCTGCACGACCGTGCATCGCGCCTATCCCGATCTCAAGTTCATCGGCCTGTGCCATGAGATCGCTTCGTTGCCCGAGCATCTGCCGCGCATCCTGGAGACGCCCCTGGAGAATCTGTCCTTCCGCGCGGGAGGGTTGAATCACTTCAGCGTGCTCAAGACTATCCATTACAAGGATTCGGGCCGCGACGCCTATCCCGACGTCCGCGCCAAAGCGCCGGCGTACTTCGAGGCGATCGAGAACAACCTGGAGTGGGCGCTGCACCTGGCGCCCGAGGAATTCCGGCGGACGGTCGGGCGTCGGCCGTGGGCGGAGCGCGGCCTGTTCAGGGTCATCCTGGAGACTTTCGGCTATCTGCCGATCACCACCGACAGCCACTTTGGGGAGTACATCCCCTGGGCGTACGATGTGGCCGATCTGCAGGGCATCCTCGACTTCTACCGCGGCTATGTGCTGTGGACTTCGCAGCAGATCTCGGAGGAGCGCCTGTTGCAGGGGGCTGGCGAGAGCTGGAACGTCATCCACATGATGGAAGGCATCCTGACCGACTCCCGCCACGAGGAGCTGGCGGTCAACATCCCCAACGCTGGCCTGATCGACAACCTGCCAGCCGACATCGTCGTCGAAGTCCCCGCGATCGTGGGGCGCGACGGCGTCCGCGGCGTGCCGTTGGGCAAGTTCCACGGTGGGTTCGGCGGGCTGCTGCTCAACCAATACGCCGTCCACGACCTGATCGCCGAGGCGGTGCTGACCCGATCGAAGGCCGCCGCGTTGCAGGCCCTGCTTGTCGATCCGGTGGTCAACAGCCTGCGCGCCGCCCAGCAGACGCTGGAGGCGATGCTCAAGATTCAGGAGCGGTGGCTGGGGTATCTGCAGTGAGGAAGCCCTGGCCCGCGCCTTTCTGCGGACGATGCGGGCGGGCAGCCAGGGCGGACGATGGTCTCCCCCAAGGAGAGAGGCATGGCAGAGGGATTCGACATCAGCAAAGCGCTCGCGCAGCTTGAGCCGATCGTGCGCGCGCTGGATGAGCATTGGGAAGAATTGCCGCCGGAGGCGCAGGCGCTGATCCAGGATCGCTATCTGGAGTTCCGTCGAGCCTATGCGGATGGCCAGCCTCTGGCGCCGATCCTCTTCCTGCAGGCGCTTGATCAGGTCGCGGACGCGCGCGCGCTGATCGGCTCACTCCTCGACGCGGCCAGAGGGCCGGCGCGCCGCGGCGGCGTCGCGGCGGTCGATTTCGGGCTGCTGGGGCGCCTGCCCGCCTACCTGGGGCCGCGGCAACCCGCTGATCCGCGCCTCTCTCCCGTCCAGCCAGCTCTGGCCAGCGCGCGCCTGCTCGAGATCGTGACGCGTCTGCAGGAGCGGGGGCATCGCCTGACGGCCGAGGAGCAGGAACGGGCTATGGCGTTGTACGACGAGCTGGTGCACGCGACCTGCTACGCCGACGCGCCGCTGGCCGCCAGGATGGAAGCGGCCGCCCGTTTCGTGGAAGGGATCGACGCCCTGCCCGGGGCGCGCGCGCTGCTCGCGCCGCTTCTCGACGCCACGCGCCTCCCGGGCAGCCCCAAGGCGCTGATCGATCCCGATCTGTGGCGCTCCTTGCCTCCCACGTTGGAGCCGCCGCGCCGCTCCGCGCGCATGGCGCCGCCGGCAGAGATGGCGGCCGAGGAGGCAGCGGCCGAGGCGGAGGCGCCTCGCCCGACCTCGTTCACGCGCTACCCTGCCCTTGATTGTCCGGACCAGGCGATCCTCAACGTCCCCTTCAGCCTCTTCGTGCAACTGCTCATCGAGGCGCCCGAGCCGGGCGTCGAGGGCGTGACCATCGAGGATACGGAGGTCGAGGAGCCGCAGGTGGACGTCATCGTGCGCGTGCGAGGCCTGGGCCTGGAAGGGAGCAACATGCAGACGATGACCGTCTCGCGCACCGGGGACTCCGAGGTGCGTTTCGTGCTCACCCCCCGCGCTTTGGGCGAGCACCAGATCCGCGTCGACCTCTACCAGAAGACGCGCCGTCTGGCGACCTTGCGCCACAACATCCTGGTCGTCGAGCAGCCTACGGCGGCGACCGTGTCGCAGCCGGAGGGGCCTGGGCCGGTGGTCCTGCCTGTGCGCCCGCTGACGCCGCCGCCCGACCTGGAGCTGTGTGTCGAGCTGGACCGTCACGACGGGCGCACCCTCTACTTCACCCTGCATTCGACCCAGGAAGATCCCAGCTACAACCATTTCCGCTGCGGCCAGGTGACGCTGCAGGGATCGCCATTGGAGAAGATGCAAGGGGTCTACAAAGAGCTGAGCAAGCTGGCTGGCGCCGATCCGGCCACGCCCGAGGCGCAGCGCGCGGCCGTGCAACGGCTGGAGGCGTTGGGATGCGCCCTGTGGGACGAGCTTGTGCCCGAGGAGCTGAAGCGCGAGTACTGGCGTTTCCGCGACAAGGTCAAGTCGTTGCTCATCACGTCGGACGAGCCATGGGTGCCCTGGGAGATGGTCAAGCCGTATCGGTTCGATGACGACGACCGGCGGGAGGACGCTCCCTTCTGGTGCCAGCAGTTCGACCTCTCGCGCTGGCTGGCGGGACCGGGGGCGGTCGATCGACTGCCGACGGGGGCGGCGCGGCCGGTGGCGCCCGCCCAAGTCGACCTGGCCTTCGTCCGCGAGGAGGTTGAATTCATCGAGCGGTTGAGCGCGCTGCGGCCAGATGTCGCTGGCCTGGCGCCGGTCACCAACCGCGCGCAGGTGCTCGACCTCATCAACCAGGATCAGGAGACCTTCTCATTGTTGCACTTCGCCTGCCATGGCCTCTTCGACGCGACCAACCCCAACGATTCGGCCATCGTCCTGGGCGGCGAGCCGTTGCGCCCCTCCGACCTGCGCGGGCGGTTCGGCGGGCGGCGTCCGCGTCCGCTCATCTTCATCAACGCCTGTCATGGCGGGCGTGCGGAGTTCAGCTTCACGGGCCTGGGGGGATGGGCGGATCGGCTGGTGCAGAACGCGCGCGTGGGGGCGTTCATCGGCGCGATGTGGGAGGTCAACGACGCCCTGGCTGTGCAGTTCGCGCAGCACTTCTACACCGCGCTTCTGGCTGGCGACGTCTCGATCGGCGAGGCGTTCCGGCGGGCGCGCGAGGCCATTCGCCAGGCCAGGCCGCATAACTCGACCTGGCTGGCCTATGTTTTATATGCAGATCCTGAGGGGAGGTTGGCGGCATAACGATGAAGGTGGCGAGGATCGAGAGGGCTACGGGCGTGTCCAGGCGGTTTCATCTGTTCGTCAGCGCCGGCCCGGACCTGGAGGGCGAACGCGAGCTGATCGGCCGCATGATCGCTGAGCTTCCGGTGCAGTTGGGATGGGAGATCAAGCGCACGCCGCTGCCCGGACAGCCGCAGCCGGCCGACCTGGAGAGCGTTCGTCGCTGCGATCTGTTCCTGTTGCTGATGGGCGAGGACATCGTCGCGCCGGTGGGGATGGAGCTGGATATGGCGCAGCGCAGCCGGCGAGCGATCGTGCCCCTGCTGCGCAAGGGGAGGACCACGCCAGCGGCGGCCGCCTTCCTGCGCGCGGTGCATCTGGAGTGGCAGACGTTCGCGACGGCCGAGGAGGCAGCGAAACTGGCGCGCGTGGCCTTGATCGACGCGTTGATCGAGCACGTCGCCGAGTTCGAGCTGCCTCCTCACGAATGGCAGGCGCTCGACGCGTTGATCGAGCACGTCGCCGAGTTCGAGCTGCCTCCTCACGAATGGCAGGCGCTCGAGGCGTTGCGGCGGGCCGATGTCGGCGAAGCGTCGACGCCTGAGGCGGGAGGGGCCGGGGGAGGTGGGATCATCCTCGGCCCGGAGGATGCCGCGGCAGGCGGCGTGTTGGTGAGCGGATGAGCCGTCCCATGGGGCCTGGTCACCCGACCAGGCCCCATGCTCGTCATCTGGCCGTCGAGGAACTGGCCTGGCGCCCGTCCCGAAAGCGGCGAAAGCAGTGTAGAGTGGGGCGTATGATCCGACGCGCGCGGGCAGCCTGGCCCGTTCGCTCACCGCATTCAGGGGAGGATAGCGCAGCCCCTGAAACTCATCAGGAGGGTTCTCCATGGCCCGCTTTGACCGATTGCTTGTCGGCGTCGTCCTCGCGTCGCTCATCCTGGTCGGCTGCGTCATCCCGGCGCCAGTCGTGCTCAATGGATCGGGCGTCGTGGTCACCCGCGAGATGGACCTCAGCGATTTCGACCAGGTCGAGATCAGCCACGCGTTCCACGCGCGCGTCACGCGCGGCGATGAGTTCGGCGTCGTGGTTCGCATCGACGACAACCTGGAACGCTATCTCGAGGTCGTTACCGTGGGGCGCGTCTTGAAGATCGGCCTGCGGCCCGCGGTGGGCCTGACGGGCCGCCACACCCTGGAAGCGGATGTGACCCTGCCGGAGTTGCGGGGGTTGAAGGCCAGCGGCGCCAGCCGGGTGACAGTGAGCGGATTCGCTTCGGAGGAGCGGCTGTCTGTGGACGTCTCGGGCGCCAGCAAGATCGACCTCGATATCAGCGCGGGGTCGGTGAATATGGACGTCTCGGGCGCCAGCAACGCGAATGGCGCCTTGTCGGCGGGCGATGTCGACATCAACGTCTCAGGCGCCAGCCGGGTGACGCTCACGGGCGCGGGCGACGATGCGCGGCTCGAGGCCTCGGGCGCCAGCCGGATCGATCTGTCGGAGTTCGTGGCGAGGGATGCGGACGTGGAGGCCAGCGGCGCCAGTCGGGTGATCGTCAACGCCACGGGGATCATCGACGTCAAGGCCAGCGGGGCGTCGCACATCGAATATCTGGGCGGCGCCCGGTTGGGGGATGTCGATACCTCCGGCGCGTCGTCGGTCAGGGCGAGGTAGGGGCGAGTCAGCGAGTCAACGAATCAGCGAGAGAGCGAGTCAGCGAGTCAGCGAATCGGCGAGAGAGCGAATCAGCGAGTCAACGAATCGGCGAGTCAGCGAATCGGCGAATCAGCGGAAGAGCGAGCGGGCGGCGACGGCGAGGAGAAGCAGGATGAGGAGGAATGCCGTGGCCGCCCGGTCGCGCGCGGTGAAGCGCAAGGGGCGATAGGTCGAGCGACGAGTGGTGGAGGCGCCCAGGCCGCGCGCTTCCAGGCTCCAGGCCAGCCCCTGGCTCAGGCGCAGGGCGCTGATGAGGACGGCGACCAGGATCGGTTGATAGGCTTGCAGGCGCCGTCGCAGCGGGCCGTGGTCGAGGTCGAGGCCGCGCGCGCGTTGGGCGTCGACCACCTGCTGGTAGAGGCCGGCGACCGTTGGAATGTAGCGCAGCGCCAGCGATAGCGTCAGGCTCCACGTGTAGGGCATCCCCAGAGCTGCCAATCCCCGCACCAACTCCGCTTGCGATGTTGTGAACAGCCACAGGAACATCAGGAACGCCAGGGCGTCGAGGCGCAGCGCCACAGCGACGCCGCGCTCGAGCGCGGACGCCGTCAGGCGCAGCGGCCCCCAGGCCCAGAGGGGCGGCTCCGGCCCAGGCTGGAAGATCAGCCACAGCGCGGGGATGAGGAGCGTCAGAGGCAGCACGAGCCGCCAAAGCGCGCCGAGGCGCGACCAGGGGACGCGCGCGCTGAGCAGGAGGGCGTGCGTGGCCAGCAGCATGGCGGCGGCGGCGCCGATCTGCGGCCACAAGAAGAGGAAAACGGTCCCTTCGACGACCAACAGCAGCTTGACGCGAGGGTCGAGGCGATGCAGCCAGGAGGCGCCGGGCAAGTAGAGGTCGAAGTCAACGGCCATCGTCGTCCCTGTCCCAGGCGCGCAGGAACTCCGCCACCGACAGGATTGGCCCCAGCTCAGGAGGAACGTGGAGGCGCTCGGCCAGTTGGGTGACGGCGGGCGCAGCCAGGCTGGCCTCCGCGAGGAGGTCGGGGCGGGCGAAGAGCGCGCGCGGCGTCCCGTCGAAATGGATCCGGCCATCGACCAGGACGATGCAGCGGCGCGCGCGCTCGGCGACGATCTTCATATCGTGGGTGATGAGGAGGATCGTCGTCCCCTGGCGGTTGAGTTCATCCAGGAAATCGAGCATCTCTTGAGCGCTGCCCCAATCGAGGCCGCCGGTCGGCTCATCGAGGATGAGGAGCTCGGGGCGGCTGGCGACGACGGCGGCGAGGGCGACCTTGCGCCGCAGGCCGTAGCTCAGGATGGCGGGCGGCCGCGCGGCCCATGGGGCGAGATGGAAGCGGTCCAACAGCGCGTCGACGGCGGCGGCCACGTCGGCGGCGCGCCAGCCTTGGGTGCGCGGGCCGAAGGCCAGCTCCTCGCGCACTGACGGCGCGCAGATCTGGTGGTCGGGGTTCTGGAAAGCATAGCCGACGTGGCGGGCCAGGATGGGAACGGGCGTCTGGCGCGTGTCGAAGCCGGCGACGAGGGCGCGTCCGGCGGTGGGGGGGAGGAGGCCCATCAGGACGCGAGCCAGGGTCGATTTGCCGGCGCCGTTGGGGCCGATCAGGGCGACATAATCGCCGCGCCCGATCTCCAGCGACACCGTCTGCAGAGCTGGGATGCCGGGGGGGTAGGTGTAGCTGAGGTGGTCCACGATCACGTGAGGCGGGCCGGGGGAGGGGGTGGAGAGCGGCAGAGGCATCTGGCGTCGCCAGCGTGGGGGCGTCAGCGCCAGCGCGGCGGCGTCGATGTCGGCAGCAGAGGTGTGATTTTCGTGTAGCAATGATGCTACTACCTGAGCGACCTGTGGAAGCCCGATGCGTTCTTCGTATAGTAATAGACTATCTCCAACCACGGAACGCAACACCCCACCAACAAGCAAAACCAACGCCTGAGCGCCCGAGGCGATCCATTCGATGTCTTGAGTTGCGAGGAGCATGCTGGTGGCCAGCTCGCGGCGCAGGGTCGCCAGGGCGGCGCGAACCTCAGCCTGGCCGCGCGGGTCGAGGAAGGCGGTCGGCTCGTCGAGGACGAGGAGGGCAGGGCGAGTGGCCAGAGCGGCCGCCAACGCGACGCGTTGCATCTGGCCGCCAGAGAGGCGACGCGGCGCGCGCCCGCGAAAGCCAGCGAGGCCGACCAGATCGAGCGCCCAGTCGATGCGGCGGTCGATCTCGGCGGGAGGCAGGCCCAGGTTCTCCAGGCCGAACGCGATCTCGTCCTCAACCGTCGTCTGGAAGAGCTGGCTTTCGGCGTCCTGGAAGACCGAGCCGACCACGCCGACCAGGTCGGCGGGTGGGACGCGACGGGTATCGCGTCCCGCGACGAGGACGCGGCCGCGGAAGACGCCGCCGGTGGCGTGGGGGACCAGGCCGTGGGCAGCCAGGCAGAGCGTGGTCTTGCCGGCGCCAGCGCGCCCGAGCAGGCCGATCAGCTCCCCCGGCGCGATATGCAAATGAATCCCCCGGAGCACCGGCTCCGGGGGAATTCCATCCTCGAGGGGCGGGTAGGCGTAATGCAGGTCGTCGATGGCGAGGATGTCCAGGAGAACGCTCCTTACAAGGTCTACTCTTCGCGCCAGGCCTGGCGGCGCAGCAGGTGGGTGAGCGGCGGGTAGGCGCGGCGCACGGCGAGGACGAGCGGAATGCCGACGGCGGCGCCCACCAGGTTCTGGAAGGCGTTGAAGGGCAGCTCGGCCAGCGCCGGCCCCCAGCCAGTAAGCACCAAACCTTCGCCGAGGAAGTAGATGCCGCACATCACGACGGCGCCAGCCAGCCAGGCGACGACCATGCCAAGAAAGGCGCGCTCGCGGCCGAGCCAGCCGGCGACGAACCCTTCCAGGCCATGGGCGAGGAGGGTAAGCGCAGCGAATTGCGCGTAGCCGCCAAGAAGGTCAGCCAGGGCCGCGCCGACGCCGCCCGCGACCAGCCCTACCCACGGCCCGAAGGCGAAAGCGGTGAAGTAGATAGCGACATCGGAGAAGTTGACGTAGCCGTTGGTGGCGGGCACGGGGATGCGCACGAGCAAGGTAAGCACAGTGGTCACCGCCGTCAGGATGGCAGTGACAGCAATAGCCATGGGGTTGATCCTCGTATTCATCGGGTCTCCACTCCTTTCCTGGCGTCATATTCTACCAGATCGTAGGGTTCAGGCAAGCAGAAGCGAGGCGACAGAACGAACCCGACCCGGCGATGTGATCGAATACTGCCAGGGCGAGCGGAAGGTTGACGTTCCGTCGAGGCGCGCCTATACTCGCGCCGACCTGCCATGGGGAGGAGAATCCTGTGAGCGAACACAAGCCCTCTTGGTTGCCGACCGGCAAGCTGCCAGCCGAGCTGTTGGCCACGCTGCTGACGCGCTACGGCGGGCGCGACCCCCGCGTGGTGGTGGGGCCGCGCGCCGGCGAGGACGCCGCCGTCATCGATTTCGGCGACCGCTATCTGCTGGCCAAGACCGATCCCATCACCTTCGCCACAGACGAGATCGGCTGGTACGCCGTCAACGTCAACGCCAACGACATCGCGGCGATGGGGGGACAGCCGCGCTGGTTCCTGGCGACGTTGCTGTTGCCGGCGGGACAGGCGACGGCGGCGATGGCGGAGGGCATCTTCGCACAACTGCACGCCGCGTGCAACGAGATCGGGGTCAGCCTGATCGGCGGGCACACGGAGGTGACGCACGGCCTGGACCGACCGATCATCGCGGGCTTCCTGTTGGGAGAGGCGACGCGTGAGCGTCTGATCAGCAAGGAGGGGACGCGGCCGGGAGACGCGATCGTGCTGATCAAGCCGATCCCAATCGAAGGGGTGGCGCTGATCGCCCGCGAGAAGCGCGCCGAGCTGCTGGCACGCGGCTACACGGCCGCGTGGCTCGAGCGAGCAGCCAGTTTCCTGCACGATCCCGGGATCAGCGTGCTCAAGCCCGCGTTGGCAGCGACCTCAGCGGCGGAGATCCACGCCATGCACGACCCGACCGAGGGCGGGCTGGCGACCGGCCTGCTCGAGATCGCGACGGCGGGCGGGGTAGGGCTGGAGGTCGACCTCGACGCCGTGCCCGTGTTGCCGGAGGGGGAGCGATTGTGCGCCGAGTTCGGGCTAGACCCCCTGGGGACGATCGCTTCGGGGGCGCTGATCGCGGTCACGCCCCCGGAGCAGGTCAGCCGGCTATGCGCGGCGTTGGAGGCCGCGGGCTACCCGGCGCGCGCGATCGGCCGCGCGCGGCCGCCGGAGGAGGGCCTGTGGGCGATCCGCGAGGGACGGCGCCAGCCGTTGCCGCGGTTCGCGGTGGACGAGATCGCGCGGCTATTCGAGTGAGCGTCGGATCCAGCGCGAGCGCCGACCGGATAGGACGACGGCGGAGGATCCGCGCTCACGCTATCAGTAGCCCCGTCGGATCAGCGGCAAGAACGACCGCCGTGTCTCCCCCAGCACGGTCCAGAGCGAGAAATGGTCGGGCCAGGCCGTCACCGTGTGGTTGGCCGCATCCACTACGCTGCTCGGCTCCTTGACCCACTGACTGCCGTCCCAGTAGTACAGGGCCAGCGTATCCTCGATAGCCGCCCCTCTCTCCGCATCCGTGTACAGCGCCGTGAGGGTGTACGTCTGGCCGGGGACGATCTGGGCTGGCTGGCCTGTGTCGCTGTACGCGGCAACGATCTCAAACGCGCGACCCACCCTGGTCAGATCGCCTTCGGGCGGCGCCCCAGAGGCGGGCGCGTGGGCGACGACCACGGTGTCGGTGAACGCTCCAGCCGGGAACTGCAGGATGGTATCGCCATGATAGGAAGTGAACACGCCGCCCTCGACGCCGATCTCGCCTTGCGCTCGTGTGATCCGCCAGGCAGCGATGTCGCCGAAGCCGCCGCCAAAGCTGAAGGGGCGTTCCAGATACGGCTTGATCGCCGTCGCGGAGGTGTAGTAGTAGAGCGGGATCATCACGGCGTCCGTTTCCACCAGGATCTCTTCCGCCTGCCTGTAGAGGGACTTGCGGATGTTGGGATCCTGCTCGCGGATGGCCTGATCCACCAGAGATTCATAGACAGGGTTGCTCCACCCCCCTAACGCGCCCCGACTGTGATCGATGGCATATCCCAGGAAATTGTTGGCGTCCGGGTAATCCGTGCACCAACCCATCCGCCAGATCTGGAATTGCCCTTTGGCGACCTCCCGACTGTAGTCTGACCAGGCCATGGATTGCAGCGTCACACTCACGCCGAGCGTGGCGTACCAGCCATCGCGCAGGTACTCGGCGATACGCTGGTGGCCAACGCTGGTATTGAACCACAAGGTGATGGGCGGCAGCCCCTGGCCGTTGGGGTAGCCGGCCTGGGCCAGCCACTGTCGAGCTTGAGGGGGGTTATATGGAATGCCCACGCCCTCGGCATAGCCATCCACATGGCCGAAGATGCCTGGCGCCGTGAAGGTGAGGGCAGGTCGCTGGAGGCCGCCAGTCACCGCGTTGATCATCCCCTGACGGTCGCTCGCCGCGGCAAAGGCCTTGCGCACCAGGGGGTTGTCGAAGGGCGGCTGCGCGACGCTGAAGCCGTAGTAGTAGGTGCAGCCGAGGGGTTGAATGTGCACTTCCTGGCGCACTACCGGGTCGTTGAGGTAGCCCGGCCCTGGCACGGCAGCCGTGTCCAACTGGCCGTTCAGGTACATCGTCCAGGCGGTTTCACCGTCCACCATCCACATCTTGACCCGCTCGATCTGGACATTGGCGGCGTCATAATAGGTCGGGTTCTTGTCCAGGAGGATATGGTCGTTGTGAACCCATTCCGTCAGCCGGTAGGCGCCGTTGGTGACAATATGACTGGGGTCCGTCCAGGCGTCGCCCCAGGCCTCAATGGCCCACTGGGGCATGGGGCGAGCCATCCACAGCGAGAGGATGGCGGGGGCGTAGGAAGATGGAAGCTCCAGGGCGATCCGCAGGTGGGTATCGTCCAGCGCCGTCACGCCCACCTGGTTGGGGTCGGTGATGGTCCCATTCTTGTACGCTTCGGCGTTCCGAATGATGAAGAGCGGATGAGCGGTATCCGACTGGGTCGCCGGATCGAGGGTGCGCAGGATGCCGTAGCGGACATCGCCAGCGGTGACCCGACGGCCGTCGGTCCAGTAGACGTCGCTGCGCAGAGTAAAAGTATAGAGGAAGCTGTCCGGCGAGACGGACCAGGACGAGGCCAGCTCGGGACGGAACTCGCCGGTTGCCTCGTCCCAGTCCACCAGGCCGATGAAGAGCTGCTCAATGACGGCGTGTGATACGGAGTCGGCGGCCAGGGCGGGGTCCAGGGTGGGCGGATCGACCTCCAGGTTGACGTTCAACGTGACAGGCTCGCCAGGTTGCGCGCTCGCCGTCCAGGCCAACAGCGCGCCCAGGACGAGGAACAGACCAACGGCGGCAATGAGCGACTTTGCTCGCATGGCAAACCTCCTCAATTGGATCATGGCTGCTCAAATAGAGCAGGCTCTGCCCCTCCTCATCTCGCGATCACAGGAAGAAAGGCTGGCGCAGACGATCTCGCGCCAGCGGCCAGGGTGATCCGTCGCGCCTCGCGTTCGCCGCTCCAGGACAGCCCGGGCGCGGCTGTGGCGTCCCGCCCATCCACCCGCCAGATGATCGGCTCGCCGGGCAGGAAGCCAGGAGTGCGGCCGTCGGCGTCCTGGCCGTATAGCTGCATGACGCCAAAGTACCCTGGTTCGACCACCCGGGCGCATCCGGCGATCTCTCCT
>FWPV01009391.1_pt1 | contig 16550 bp, 19 predicted proteins | sample 2228371 | NCBI WGS metagenome assembly FWPV01 (sample SAMEA103939776, study PRJEB20133) | metagenome | reverse complement strand
GGCGGAGGGCGCTCCTTCCCCCACCATGTTCATGCCCACCCCACCCCTACGGCTGCCATCCGTTCGCCCTGGCCTGAAAGTGGGCGATTCGGCACGCATTGGCGGCAAGCTCACCTATACCGCGCCCGCTCCTGGGGACATCGGCCCCCTGGCGCAGGTGGCCGGCGGCATTACCCACCGGACGCCTGAAATCGAAGCCAAGGCCACAGCCCCGCAACCCACCTGGCTCAACAAAGGGCTTGATGTGGTGCGCCAGTTGATTGTGCTATCCCTGGTGGGGGCGCTGCTGATGATAACCGTCCCCGACTGGATGCGCCGCCTGGCCGATACCCTCCAGGCTCAACCGGTGCGCAGTTTGGGATGGGGGGTGGTGGCTTTTCTGGCCGTGGTGGTCTTGAGCATCCTGATCCTGGCTATCGTGGGCCTGCTGGCTTTCCTCTTTAACCGTCTGACCCTGACCAATCTGATGCTGTTAATCATCGGTTCAGGCGTGCTGACCGAAACGACGCTGGTGATCGGCTATTTGCTCTTTGTTCGATACATCGCGCAGGTGCTGGTGAGTTTCTGGGCCGGCCGCTGGTTGCTGGGGCGCATCCGACCGGACCTGGCGGCCGGGCGCGTCTGGCCGCTGGCGCTTGGGCTGATCCTCCTGGTCCTTCTGACGGCTATCCCCATCATCGGCACACTGCTCGGTCTGCTCATAGTCCTGCTTGGACTGGGCGCAGTGTGGTTGTGGGGACAAACCAAACTTGTCCCGGTATTGGAGCAAACCCTATGAGTCCTCTTCACAATGTCATTACGGATGTGCCCGGAATCCAGGTCGGCCAGGCGCAGGATATGGACGCGCTGACCGGCGTGACGGTTATCCTGTGTGAAAAAGGGGCCGTGGCCGGCATGGATCAAAGCGGCGGCGCGCCCGGCACCCGCGAGACCGACGCGCTGAAACCGATGCACCTGGTCCAAAAAGCGCACGCCATCGTTTTGGCTGGCGGCAGCGCGTTCGGGTTGGACGCGGCTTCGGGCGTGGTCAAATACCTGGAAGAACGCGGCATCGGCTTTGATGTGCGCGGCGTCAAAGTGCCCATCGTGCCGGCGGCCATCTTGTTCGATCTGGGCATCGGCAAAAGCGATGTGCGCCCCGATGCGGCGATGGGCTATGCGGCGTGCCGAAACGCTTCGTCCTATCCGCCGGCGCAGGGCAACGTCGGCGCAGGCACAGGCGCGACGGTCGGGAAAATCTTTGGCGTCGGGCAGGCAACCAAAGCCGGCCTTGGCACCGCCAGCGTGGACCTGGGCGGCGGCGTCATCGTTGGGGCGATGGTGGCCGTCAATGCGTTCGGCGATGTGGTCGAGCCCAGGACCGGCCGAATCATTGCCGGCGCGCGCCCGCCCGATTTGCCGCTGATGGGCAAGGGAGCGACCTTTGCTGACACGCTGACCGTGATGAAAAGCTTTATCGGCAAGACCGTGCTGCGTTTTGCCAGAGGTGGCGAAAACACGGTCATCGGCGTCGTGGCGACCAATGCGAAATTGAACAAGGAAGAAATCACCAAAGTTGCGCAGATGGCCGATGACGGCCTGGCGCGCGCCATCCGCCCTGCTCATTCGATGTACGATGGCGATACCATCTTTGCGCTCTCGTACGGCGACAAGACCGCCGATGTCAACATTATCGGCGCGTATGCCGCCGAGGTCGTTGCGCAAGCCATTGTCAACGCAATCAAGTACGCCGAACCGGCCGGGGGCCTGCCCTCCGCCGCCGCTCTGGGGATTCGATTCGATTCATCAGCAGACCAGATAGGAGACTAAACCCGGATTCCATAGTTTGTGCGTAACCGTTCACCGCAGAGGCGCAGAACACGCCGGGGGATACCTGTAGAGCCGCAGAGAACCGGCCCGGCATCTATGAAAACACAACAACTCTGCGTCTCGGCGGTGAAAATGGATGCGCGGCATCCCGGGCGGCTCGCAATGACAGGCTGAGTAATAGTTACAACGTTTGAACGTGGAACGTGTGAACGTTAAACGTTGAATATACAAGGAGGTCATGATGGAGGCTTTGTTTCTAAGCGCGGCGCAATTTGCGCTGGCGGTGGTTTTGAGCGCATTGGCGGCTTATCTGGGCGTGTGGCTATTCGACCGCACCACGCCCAGGCTAGACGAGTGGGAATTGCTCAAAGTCGGCAACGTGGCAGTGGGCATTGTCCTGGGGGCGATTGTGCTGGGCGTGGCGATTGTCTTGCGCCCGGCCTTGCAGGTCAACACGGCTTGGCGGCCCGACGCCGGCGCCGTGTGGGGCGTGGTCATTTTGCTCGTTCTGCAAGCCATTCAGGTGCTGGTCGGCCTGCTCTTTGCCGTGGTTGCCATCGCGCTATCGCTGTGGATTTTCACGCGGCTGACCGGCGACCTGGATGAATGGAACGAGATTGCCAGCGGCAACCAGGCGGTGGGCGTTTTGCTGGCCGGCGTGATTTTGAGCACGGCGTTGATAGCAGGCGTGGCGCTGGACGCCATCTTGAGGTTAATCGCCGGTTAGAACCGAGAGGCTTTCCGCGCGACGGCTTTCCCCAACGCCCCCGCCCCCACCGGGAGGCTCCCCCTCGTTGATGGACACCAGGGCATGATGAACGGCGCGCCGCTTGAGCGGATGGGGCGCCCGTTCATGTGTTGCCTCGCCCCGAGCCTTGCAACGGGGGGAAGGCTTTACTTCTCGCTCCTCACGCCCGGCACAATGTACTGCACCTGACGATAGCGGCTCACCTGCTGAAGCACCGCTTCTTGCATGATGTGCCCCGAAACGTGCATCAGTGTATCGGCGTAATCCTCATCCACGCCCATCGTGGCCTGGCATGGATAGTGATGGTGCAACAGGCCGGCTTCTTGCTCGGCGTCATTGGCGTGGATGCCGACGAGTTTTTCGGCCACGTAGCGGGCGCAGCCGCAGCCGGCATCGCGCACCACGGTCACATGGGTTATGCTGCGCGTGAGCGGGTCGCAAGTTATCTCGAATGTGGGCCGGCCAAAGTGTCGGGCAAATTCAGCGATCAGCGGGTCGTGGTACTCGCGTTTCCGGCGCAGCGTGTTAAAAGTGGTCTCGGTCAAACTGCAAAAGGGCTTGGGAAAGGCCGACGCCACACCTTGCGCTTTCAGCCAGCCTTCCACCTGTAACGCCAGGCCATTGGGAAGCCAGGCCGCGTTGTCAATCGGGGCCAGCACCGCTTTGGCGCCGGTCATTTTGGCAATGTCCGGCAGCAGCATGGCTATGCCGGGATGCTCGCCCAGCGACAGGACCAGGTCCACTGGCGGCAGGCGAGGCGGCAAAAATTCTTCCGGCTCGTCTATGATGGGCGGCAACACTTTGGGCGCTTTCCACACCTCGACCGGCCAATCATCTGGCCGATGCGCTTTGATGTTATCCACATGCCGCTGGCCGTATTCGCCATTGTAGATAATCAAAACGCGCATTTCAACTCTCTACTTCTTTTTCCAACGCTTCGGCCAGAGCCAGGTATTTTCCATGCACACCGGAGCCGGTTTCCTCATGTTCGACGCGTTCAAAAGCCTGATACACATGCTCGTGCTGCGCGGCCGGGATCACCTGCTCCGCCATGGGATACAGGATGCCATCTTCTTTGACAATGTGCTGACGCAAGAGCGTGGTGTAGCCGCGTGCGTTGCCGATAACCGCTCCACGCGCTGAAGAATCGCCGGCGGCCAGCCTTTGAGCCGCCTCGCGCATGGCGCGGGTGTAGGCGCGGCCCTGCTCGTGCTCGGCTAGCATCACGGCAATCGGGCCAGATTGTTCCGACAGACCGCCGGCCACCATAGCCTTGAACAACACGCCTTCCTCTTTTTGGTGATGGCAGCCATCGGCAAAGCCCTTGATAAAATCAGCCGCATCGGTGAAAAAGCCGGGGCGTATGGCCTGCCCTTGTTCCAACCGTTGTGCCGCGATTTCCAGCGCGGTCAAGACACGTTCGATCACGCGATGTTCTTCCGATAAAATATCTGTGGCTTTCATTTTTCCCTCCCTTTTTGACGTACAGTCAACATGACGTTTTTCACCGCCTGAGCTCATCCGTGAATGAGGGCCGGCAGGCAGTGCGTACAAACCCACAGGCTTTGGCCCGCGTGACGAACCGGCACAAGATAAGCGCGCTCTTCGCTGGCCCGACAGTGAAAACAGCGTTGAGCCATATAAACCGGGCCTCGTTCGCGCATCAAAGCCTCGGCTTTGGCCTCGTCAAAGGCTGGCGCATCGCGCACCTCGATACTGAGCGCGCCGGTGGGGCAAACAGGCAGACAAAATCCAGCCCCATCGCAAAGCGTTTCATCCAAAACACGCGCCTTGCCGTTGACCAGCACAATCGCCCCCTCGGCGCATGGCGTCACACACGCGCCGCAGCCGTTACATAACTCTTCATCTATTCGCACGACAGGCCTGCGTCCCACCACGCGCTCTCCCGACGGCCTTGCGTGCTCCGAGCCAATGTCTGCCAGTGAAAACAATTTCATCTAAGCCTCCGCTACAACAACCAGGTCACCGGATTGCGCGGCCTCGAACGCGCTGCCATCCAATCCACCGAAATACCTCAGGTGGACAAACCCGGCCTGGGTCAAAGTCTCATCCAGGTCACGCGCCAGAAGCGGGCGCTGAAGCGTGCTATGGACCTGCACCGACCAGCCGCCGGCATTGCGCTCGAATAGCGCAGTGTGAAACGTGATGAACTCGGGTCCGTAATCGGCCAGGCGCCACACCAGCGTATCGGCATGGCCGGCGGGCGCAAAAAAGCGCGGCTGTGTTTTGAGGCGCAAATCGTAATTCAGATTGTGCAAGACCAACACGCCGCCCGGCCGCAGGCACGCCCGCATCTGGCCAAGCGCATCTCTCAAAGCCTCACGCGAAAGCAGGTGCGGCAAAGAATTGCCCAGACACAAAACCGCATCAAATGCTCCGGCCCACACGTCCAGGTGCATCAGGTCCGTCACCTCGAAAGGCACCGGAACATGCGAGCGCAAGGCATTGGCACGCGCCTGCTCGATCATCGCCGGGCTGGCGTCACAACCGGCGGTGGTGTAACCCTTTTGCGCCAGGGCAATCGCGTGCCAGCCTGTGCCGCAGGCCACGTCCAACACGCGGCGAGCCTGATAGCGGTCGAGCGTCTCTTGCAGGAACGGCAACTCGTGAGCCAGCCGCGTCGGCCAATCCGTCATCACATCAAAGACGCGCGCCAGGCGATCATAGAATTCGGTGACAGGTAACATGGTCATGATTCACACGGATTCGAACACAACCTGATAAGGCAGAGCAATCGCATCGGTCGGACAAACGTCTTCGCACGTCGCATCGTAATTACAGCGCGCTGGATAAGCCAGCACGGCCTTGCCGTCCACCAGCGCCAGCGCGCCCGCAGGACAGTGCGTGACACAATGACCGCACCCATCGCAGCGCACGGTATCAATCAAAGGTAAAAGTAGCCTCTCCATGGTCCCATCCATAAAAAATCCCCGCATGCTACCCGTAGTACAAGTTTGCGGTACAAAACGGTGGCTCTTGCCGGTCTCTGACCGAGCAAGAGCGCGGGTAGCCTGTCTATGGTCCCATCCATAAAAAAAATCCCCGCATGCTACCCGTAGTATAGCACGCGGGGATCAAGTTGTCTGTGACTTTTATCAAAGAATGGCTTTGGCCTCTGGTGAGAATGTTTTACTCAACGCGATCAAGTAACATCTTTTAAACCGCCAAGAACGCAAAGGACGCCAAGATTTTGTATTGGCTTCGCCTTTGCGGTGAAGAAAAAGAAAACGTTACTTTGTGCCCGTTGTAAGTATTGCAAAATCCGGTCCCCCGCCGGTCTGTCGCCTCAGGCCGGCCGGTGCGATTCACCCCCCGGCCCGCCGCGCCAATCCCTCACGGTCCACAATCACAATGCGCGCTCCCTCCAGCCGGATCAAGCCCTCGGATACCAGTTCCTTCAGTGAGCGGCTGACCATCTCCCGCACCGTCCCCAGGCGGGCTGCCATCTGGGCGCGCGTGAGCGCGGGCGCATCAGGTCGGGCCGCCTGCTCCAAAAGCAGATGAGCCAGCCGCGCCGTCACCGAATGGAGCGAGAGCGATTCAACCAGCGCCAGCAGATGCCGGCAACGCGCCGCCAACACGGCCACGACAGACTGCGCCAGTTGAGGATAACGGCAGAACAAATCCCACATCACCGAACGTTCGATCACCAGCAATTCGGCCGGTTCTATGGCCTCCACCGTAGCAGGATTAGGGCCGCCATCGAAAACCGCCACCTCATTGAACGATTCACCTGGCCCGGCAAAATGCACAATCTGCTCGCGGCCCTCCAAAGACAATCGCAGAATCTTGACCCGACCGCTTTGCACGATAAATAATCCGGCGCACGGCTCGCCCTCCAGCATCACCACCTCGCCCGCCTCACAGGTGCGTCGCACGACCAGCGACGCGGCCGTCCGCACCACCCCCTCGTCCAACGTCGCAAAGTAAGGCAGACGACGCAGCAAAGCCAAGCGGGTCTCTGAATGAGCCGGGACATCTCCACCGTTCATAAGACCTTATCGAGAATAAGCGACCTGGCTCGCACAGAGGCACAGAGACGCAGAGACTCAGTAGATCAAATTTTTACGTAACTACCTTGACAATGTCAGATATTGTCATGGCGAGGAGGCCCGCGAAGCGGGCCGACGAAGCCATCTCCTTCTTGCAGCTCAATAGATTTCCGGCATCTCGATGGGTTCCGGTTGCGGCTTGCATGTACCACAGAACAAGGCATCTCCCACCACGATGGCTTTCGGGGTCTGATTTTCGCCGACAAAGATCGTGATGATATAAGGCATACGTTGTTTGTGCTCATCACATAACGCCCGGCCGCAGAATTGACAAACGCCTCTGGCAGGATTTTCACAACGGAAGCACAACATCTCCCTTCTCCTTTCACACTGCTAACCGGGTGGCCACATGCCGCAAAGCCGTTGTAATCGGGTGATCGGGATACTGCAAGACAAAAAGCCCCGAACCGGCCATCAGCATCATCTGGTCCGAATGAGGCAACACGGCAGCGACCGGGCAATCATAGATTTGTTCGACCCGCGTCTTGAATTCAGCCAGGTCAAACACGGTGGGCACTTGATTGACGATCAATTGCACCCGGGGCACATCCAGCCGACGCGCCACCTCGACCACCACCGCCGTCCCCTGATAATCCCTTCGGTCTGGCCGCAAGATGATAAAGAGAGCATCAGAAATCGCCAGCGAAATCAAGGTCTCTTCATTGAGGCCCGGATGCGTGTCAATAAAGAGGTAATCCAAATTCAGTCGGCTGGTCATCTGCCGAAAGCCCTCGTTCAACAATTCGACGTTGTAACCCTCGCGCACAATACGGGCGATCTCGTGCACCTTCAGAGAAGCCGGGACGAGATAGACGCCTCCCCCCATGACAATCACCTCGCCCGCGCCGGTTTTCAGGCTCACCTTGTAAACCGTCTCTTCGATGGGACAGTGGCCCCACAGATAATCGTTCAACGTCCGACTCACTTGCTCTTCATCCAGATCAAAGAGCAAATGAAGCCCAGGGGATTGGACATCAATATCTATGAGGCCCACCCGGTAACCGCGCTGCGCGACGGTAATGGCCAGATTCGCTGCGGTGGTAGATTTGCCCGTCCCGCCGCGAAATGAGTGAACAGAGATAATCCTGGTCATAGGTCATCAGGTCAGCAGCCTGGTCGCCACTTGTTTGAGCAAAGCCGTCACCTGATGGTCCGGGTAGCGCAAGGCAAAGATGCCCGCACTGGCCAGCGCCATCATCTCATCGGAATGGGGCAGCACGGCCACCACCTCGCAGTTGTAGGTGCGTTCGACACGCGCCTTGACATCGGCAAAATCGAACACGGTCGGCACCTTGTTGACCAACAGCAACATGTGCGGCACATCGAGTTTGCGCGCCACTTCGACCGTGACCCCGGTGCCCTGATAATCCTGCTGGTCAGGGCGCAGGATAATCACCAGCGCGTCCGAGATAGCAATCGAGAGCAGCGTCTCTTCGTTCAGGCCCGGGTGCGTATCCACCATCAGCACGTCCAGCTTCAACTTGCTGACCAGCTTTTGAAAGCCTTCGTTGAGCAACCCGACATCATAGCCTTCCTTCAGCACGCGAGCGATCTCGCCCGCCTTGATGCTGGAGGGGATCAAAAAGATTTGGCCCTTGATGTCTGGCCCCAGGCGCGCGGTGACATCCATGGCCGCCTGCTCGATGTCGCACTTGCCCCACAGATAATCGTTGAGCGAGTGCTTCATCGCATCCTCATCCAGGCCGAACAAGACGTGGATGCCCGGCGAGCTGATGTCGGTATCAATGGCCCCGACGCGCAACCCTTCGGCCGCCATCAGCGCCGCAATGTTGGCGGTGGTATTGGACTTGCCTGTGCCACCTCGAAATGAGTGAATGGAAATAATTTTGGACATGGACTTCATCTCCTGTAGAGTATCTGGTCAATGTCATCAAGTCAGAGCCGGTCTCCAGACTGTGCTCTCGCCCGGTCCGAAACCGGTGATAGCCTTCTCAATGACATTGAGTATCTAATCCATTTTACCGGCGTTTCGGCCGGTCTTCCTATTGGTAACCGTTCAGATGGAGGGCCATTTTACCGCCAAGACGGAACCTCTGCGGTGAAAAATCCAATCCAGGCTGAACGGCTACCCCTATTGTTTACGGGCGGTCACGATCGGTTGATAATAACCGCTTTCCTCCGGCATGTGCCAGCGAACCTCGACCAGGCCGGCCTGTTCCAAAGCCCGGTCAATTTCAGCGCGCAGCACCGCCTTGAAACGAGTGATGTGATGCGAGACGCGCCATTCCTCGCCCACCTCCCGAACGATGAAATGGTGCGCCAGATAGCATCGCTCCTCTGCCGCCCAATCCCAGACCTGGAATACAAGACGCCGCCCGTCCGCATCGTTCAAGATTTCCGGGCCATCCACATAAGGTATGGTTTGAGGGCAGGTCGCCACAATCTGGTCATAATCCCGCAGGCTCGCCAGGAACAGGCCGCCCGGCTTGATTTTGGTCCACATACTATGCGCCGCCTGCCCCAGGTCCTGGTCGTTCAAAAAATGAGCCAGCACGTTATCACACGTCATCACCACATCAAACTGCCCTTCCACCTGAGTCTCCAGCCGGCGCATGTCTGCCACACCAAACGTAATTACCAGCCCCAGTGCGCCGGCTTCTCGTTCCGCGCGCGCCAGGACCGTTGGACACAGATCGGTGGCATGCACGCGATAGCCACGCGCAGCCAGGCCGATGGATTGAGTGCCAATGCCGCACGAGCAATCCAGAACGGTCAGCGGCCAGGTTCCCATCTGAACGCGGATGAGTCGGTCTAGAATTTTACCTTGTTCAAGAGCATCCGTTTTCCAATCATTAAAGATCAGGTGATACTCGTTGACCAATTGCTCATAGAAAGATAACACCAGGTCTTTCATCTATGTCACTCTACGGATACGCGCCATCAGCGTCTGTTGCAGCGTGACCGCCTCTTGCACCGAGGCAGCCACTATGATACACCCAAACTCGTGGGCGGCGGACAGGCTCGAGGTCACCGTCAGGATCACCCCGCGTTGCTCATGCGGCATCGGATACAACAGGTCGCCGACCGTTTCCAAAAGTTTGTCCGGGTCGGTAATGACACCGCTGTCCATCGTATCATGGCTCAACAGCACCACCTCATCCAGGTAACGCGGGCCCCAAAGATGTTGCGCCAACTCGTGGACATGTGTGCCGCCCGTGCGCCGTGAATTTATCTCCAGGAGAAACACCCGGTCACTTTCATCCACAATGGCGTCCAGGTCAAAATGGCCGACATAGCCCAGCGCCTGCAAGCGGGCGGCAATCCTCAAGCCGCTTTCAGCCAGACGCGGATACCAGGGTTGCTCCAACAACTCGCGGCTGACCAGGACGCCACAGAAATCGCCAAACTCCATAAAGAGTTGCTGAGAAAGATAGGTAATGAACGGGACGCCGAGCTCAGGTGGCGGGACAAAAAGTTCCAACGACGGCGAAAGCATCGTCGGGGAAACAATCAACTCCTCCACCGTCACCCAATCATCCTGCCAGAAAGGATTACCTTGCAGTTCTCTCAGAATAGCATCGGGCGCGGCCCACGTCTCCGGCCACACATAATTCCCAATGCCGTTCTCGCCGAGGTCGGCTTTGACGATGCATCTGCACTTGTTAACGATAAACCACTGCACGACGGCCGCCGCCATCGTCCGGGTCTGACACACCACGCCACGCGGCAATAACGTATCGGCGTCCGGTAACCAGCGTGATACCAGAACCCGAAAACCGGTCTTGGTATCAATGTAATCCCGTACCCACAAACAATCCGGCGCCGGGCTTTCTGGCAATAAAACCGTCAGCCCATAGTCCGAGCGCAGCGTTTCCGCCAACTGCAAGAACGGGCGGGTGGTCGCGTAAGGAACCAGTTGCACAACCCGGTCCGGCCCGGCGTACTCGACCAGCCGATTCATCAGAGCCGGCTCACGCATAATGTCCAGGCTCAACCACGGCGAAGGATTCGCCGGAGCAGCATATTGGGTGCCCGGATAACCAAGCGTTCGACACAGGTATTCCGCATGCGGAACAGGGAACGAGACCAAAACCAGTTTAGGGTCTCCCAACCACAACAAGGCGCGATCGCCACGATATTGTTCCCCCTGAATCAGACGCGCCCGCGCTTCGGCCTGGGGGGCGCGATTCAAGAACTCGAAAAACGTTTCAGAGATATTACAGACGACCACAACCGGCCGGTCGTCCTTCAAAACGGAATGGTGGAACATGCCAGGTCAGATTATTCGCCCATCCTGCCACTGGCCGAGCGGCGCTCACGCATCGCCCGCGCTTTGGCTTGCAGGTCTTGAAAGAAATCTGTATCCACAATCTCGCTGACCTGTTTCTGGCGTTTGACTTCATCAATCTCGATGCGCAACTCGGCGACCTCTTTTTTGAGTTTTTCCTCGCGCTGGCGCACTTTATCTACCATGATGCTGAACACCTGGGCCAGCACCTCGATTTCATCAGGGAACCGATCCTGAATCAGGCTCGATAAATCTTGCTGGTAATCGCCCTCGCCGATGCAGCGGGCCACGTGCGTCAGCGCAATGACCGGTTGCGTGAGTGTCCGGGATACCAGAAAGACCAGTACAAACAAAGTGGTGTACGTGATGGCGAACGCGAACAGGACCGCATCACGGATGGACTTTTGCACCTGGAAGACATAGTCGGCGCGAAAATCAATCCCCAAGCCCGCCACCACCTCGCCCTGCGAGTTCTTGACCGGCGTGTAACCCGATACCCAACTCCCCCAATCATCAGTGTAAGGCGTCAGATACAAGGTCGTCGTAATCATCCCATCATAATTCGCCTGAGGATCGTCCAGTTCAGCCTGTTCACGGAACTGGGTGGCTTTGGAAGCATCGTATCTCACATACAGGTCGGTGATGAAAATGACTTGTTTCCTGGATCGGTCTCCCGGAACATAAGTATAAGGCCAGGCGCGCGGCTCGACACTGTGAACCGTATCGAACCAGTCAATCTGCCGCCAATAGCGCGGGTCATCGGTAAAACCATCGTCACGGGCAACCCCTTCCTCATATAAAGCCTGCAACTCGTCGCCATTAACCCCGGCAGCCACACCCGCCAGCGTATCCCTGAGGTCCTCTCCAATCCGGCGCATGGCCATATCGGTGGCAAAATGATAGAACCAGTAATAGGCGCCGGCAAAGACTACGGTGAACAGTACCGTAAAACCGATCAGCAATTTGACACGCAGGCTGATAAACCTGGGTTGTTTGTCTCTCGGTTGTTCGCTCACCTTATCCCTCACTCTAGAATTCGAGCCCATCGAGCACGCTCTTGCGACGCGAGCGCGACAGCCGCCAGTTAAGCAGGCTCTGATCGTACACGGCCCGCAATCGCCAGGCCATTCCTACCGCGCCCAGCGCTGCCCCCCCGGTGATAGTCAGATAAACGGCCGTCACCGCCGACTCTGACAACCAGCCCAATGCCGGAAGCGCCAGCAACGCGCTCAAGATTAAACAGGCCATCATGGTGGCTATAGCCAGAAAATAGGTATCCATAAAGGTACTCACCCGGCCACGCCGCTCATCGGGCACCAGGCCCTGCACCGATTTGCGCGCCGGCTCATCCCAGGCTCGCTCGGCCACCCAGGCCAGGAAAGGCGCCGCCGCCGCGCCCATCAATCCAGACACCGCCAGCGCGCCAGCCGCCGCGACCAGCAGCAAAACAGGCAACACCATGAACGTGTTTTTCAGGGGCGTCTTTTCCAATAACCGCCCGGCTATCAACCATTGAACCAGCAACGAAGCCACCACAAACAGCACATTATAGATTCCATAAAACGCCTGGAAATGCAGCTCATCGGCAAAGGCATGGTCTATGGTGAAGAAAAAGTGATAACGCACAATCGTCAGAGCCAGGTTCGACAAGAGCACGGTCAGCGCCAGATAACGAAAGAGCGGCACATTTTGAAAGAAATCCACACCCACCTGCACCGTCTCGCGCACATTCGTCTCGGTTTCGGCTGACTGGCGGGCACGCACCGGCCGGTTGCGAAACGTCATCCACAATAATCCCATGCTAACCAGGAACATGATGGCGCACACAATCAACAATTGCGAGGCGTCCTGTCCCCGTTGGGACAGGAGCATCGCTGAACCGGCGGCCAGGCCATTGCCGGCAATGCTCCCGATAGCCACGCCGGCGCCGATGACAGGGAACAGCCGCTTGGCTTCAGACATGGAATACACATCGTTGGCCATCGCCCAAAACGCCAGCGGAAAGATAATCCACTGTTGATCGGCAATGATATAAAGCAACAAATAATTGACCCACTCGGGCGCGCCAAAAGTGAACATCACGTGGATAACAAGATAAACCAGCGCCAGCCCCCCCAACAACCAGGTCACCAGTCGAACACGCGCCATCCGATCAACCACCAGGGCATACCCGCCCGCCAGGATCAGAGTGACCACCATATCCATCAACCATAACCACGGCAATTGCGAGGGACCGGCCTTGCCGACAAAACCCGAAGTCGCCACCACATCCGATAATTCCAGCACCAGCGTATTGATGGCTAAAAGCACCAGCAAAGCGAGCGCCAGTCTCCATTCTCCAGGTTTGACCGGTACCAGTTGAGACCATTTAGATGGCATTATTCATCGAGCCTCTTGAACAGCGAAGACGAAAGCGTCTCCTCGGCCATTTTCCTCCCCAGGCCTCCCCACAGGTTCTTGCCCGAAGTGCGCTCGCGGGCCACTTCTTCCTCCAGGCGATCCCACATCAGCATGCCTTCTGGGGGCAGGATAGAGCGAACATAGCTCATGCAATAGACGCCCACCTGCTTGCGCAGCCCATCCATCTTTTGCCGCAAATCGGCCACCTGGGCCGCCAGTTCACGCCTCAGACCTTCATCCAGGGCCATGCCCATCGCCTTACGTTTCAACCCCAGTTGCGCCTCAAGTCGCACAAAACTTTCGACCTGCTCTCGTTTTTGCTCGCCAAAGTGTTCGGCAATCGGCGCCAACAGGCGATCCAGGTCTTCCATCTTCAAGACGACGGCGGCTTCTCCCTTGCTGACGCCCAGTTTGAGGCCGAGCGTTTCCTGGAGCCAGGCGCGTTCTTCACGCAACCCCCAGAAGATAAAGCCGGCCACCAGCGCCACGCCGCCGAGGCCCACCATCAGCGGCAGGATGACGCCGCCGATTTGCATAAACACCACGCGATTGAACCCGGCATGGAGTCCAATCGCCGCCGCCCAGCCCAACAAGAGCGACAACCCACGCGCCCCCCCCCGCGCAAAGCGCATGCGTCCCAGCGCCACCCCCACCAGCGCGCTGGCCGTGCCGTGCATCAGCGAAGTGGAAAAAGCACGCATCAACATCAGCCCGATGCCGGCGCCAGGCACCATAATCTCGTAGTAGGGGTTCTCCAACACGGCAAAGGCCGTGCCGGCCGCAAAGCCATAAATCGCCCCATCCACAAAATAGGTAAAGTTGGGACGACGCACCAGGAGCAGCAATACCAGGGATTTCAACACTTCTTCCAGGATAGGGGCAATGGTCAAAGTGATCGTGGCAAAAGGCCAACGTGGAATGGCCAGGTAATTCAAAAGCACAAAAGCCATCCCGAACGCCAGCAACCCGCCCACAAAGGCCGTCAGCACGCTTTGAAAGGAGCCAGAGGCGTACAGGTCCAACATCCAGACCAGCCCCAGGAAAAAGAGCGGCAAAACGATGCCCACCAAAAGCGACAGGATGGTCATTTATTCTGTCTTCTCCCCCAAGGCTTGCCACAGGTTCAGTGGGATATCCTTTCCCTTCTTCCGCGCCAGGCGCACCCGATAGTGCGCTTCCGGCTTCAGCGGGAGTTCACGCACAAAGCCCTTGTCCACCAGGGCCGCCAGCATCGTGCGCGTCTCCTCCTCGCTTTGCGAGATAAAGGCCATCACCTGGCTCAAGGTGACTTCGCCTTCCCGCATCATCCAGTTGACCAGTCGCCGCAGTGGGTCAGGTAATTCCAGCACGTCCGCCATGCTCAACCCGGCCGCTTTTTCCTGGGCTTCCAGTTCTCCTTGTAGGCGATCAAACAATCCTGGCATCGTATTCCTCCATCACGAAGGTAAACACATAGACCCAGCCCGGCTTTCGCAGTTCACGCCTCTCTAGCAACCTGTCGGAGAGGTCGCCCACCGCCCCGTCCGCGGGGCGGTTTGCCCCCGTGGACGGGGCAAGAGCGGGGTTCTCCGACAAACTGCTAGGCGCGCCTCCCCCTCACCCTCGGCCCATCTGCGGAGGCCACCCGGTGCGAAAAACAGGCTTGGAGTACTTTGACAACAGCAGGCTGAAGCGTCTGGCGACTGAACAAAGCAGGGGGCAAAATCAAAAGCGGCTCTACAAGTACACCTCTGCGCCTCTGCAGTGAATCGTTACAGCAGATTATATTTTTCACCAGCGTCGTCAGCAATCGTCACAAGCACAGCCGCTATTATACTTGCAAAACACCAAAAAGTAAACAGGGGAAAATCAAACGCCTCATCAGGCAAAATGCAGCCTGCACCTGGCCTTAAACACAAAAAGACCAGTGTACAGTGGTTACACTGGTCATAGACGCAAGGGTTAAAGCCCTACGGCTTTAATGGTAAAATATACCCAAGTTGTGCGCTGCCTATGCCAACGAAGGGCTGTGATGGTGTCCTACCACCTCACAGCCCGAAACTTGATAGTTTCTCCCACTCGCTCTTGTCTATCCCCGCCTGGCGCAAAATGCGAATGAGCAAATCACGCCCGATGTCGCTTTGGTGGGGGTTGGGGATTCTCAGCTTGAGATTGCCCTTGACCATAAATTGATGATTGCCGCCGCGATACGGCCCTTCAAAGCCAAGTTGCCTCAGATAGGCTATCAAGTCCTTTCGTGAAGTAGGCCCCACTTTTGGCATTAGGCCGCCTCCAGCGCAAAGGTCAAGGTGATGTTTTCGACCATCGGCAGCGTGTGCCCTAGCCGCAGCCCCAAAGCAATCCAGCCCTCTAGCACGTCTTGCAATTCCTCGCGGCAATCTTCCAGTGTGCCAGCATTGGCATAGACACCATCAAAGCCAGGAATCTCGCCGTAATACGTGCCATCTTCTAAAATCTCATAAACGGCGCGTCGCATAGCCGCGTGGATGTAGCTAGTCAGCATTGGGGTTTTTCTCCTTCGGTTTGTTGGGTGCGCGCTTGCGCTTCCAAGTTGCGATCGAATCAGGATTTATCAGCCAACGCCCCGCAACGCGCAAGCTCTCAATATCGCCACTCTCAGCCAATCGGTTAACGTGACGACTTGAGATACCAAGCAATTTTGCCGCTTGAAACGTAGAGACCCACTTTTCTAATGGTGTACCTTTGCGCTTACCCATAGTCAACTACTTGACATTGTACACCCGTTTGGTTTTTAGCGCAAGTCAACCAGAATGAAAACTCTGACTACCAAAGAAACACTTCTAAAAACTGATTGCCTTGCCTTAGCATCTCTGTCAACAAAACGTCAAAACCATCACCACAAACAAGGGTTTCCCTTCCCCTGCTTTTACTTAACAGAATTTGAACGAATCGTTGCGCCGCTTTTTCCCTAAGTCCCGCAGGCTCATCAGGTCATGCGCCGCTTGCTCAATACGTTCTAGCTTTTCAGCCTTGCTTACCCCTCTCATTTGTTTTGCCTCCCTCAGGCCGCGCCAGCGCCGCCGCTCGCCGCGCCGCAATCGCGTTGTCTCCTGGCCGCCTCTTGTGTGGTGAGATAATCATCAATACACCCCCCCTGCCAACCATTCGCGCCGCTATTGAAAAAGATAGCACAAAAACATCTAAAAATCTAGCAGTTTGTCGGAGAACCCCGCTCTTGCCCCCGTCCACGGGGGCAAACCGCCCCGCGGACGGGGCGGTGAGCGACCTCTCCGACAGGCTGCTAGGGGTC
>FWPV01009390.1_pt1 | contig 16550 bp, 17 predicted proteins | sample 2228371 | NCBI WGS metagenome assembly FWPV01 (sample SAMEA103939776, study PRJEB20133) | metagenome | reverse complement strand
GTCTTAAGGGCCTGGGCTTTGCTGGCGTCCTTCATCTGGTCGTAGACCAGGATCCAGGTGGCCCCGCAGATGGGGTAGGCTTCGGGGTTGGGGCTGTTCACCACCGAGAACCGAAGATCCTCGGGGAACGGGACCCCTTGGGCGGCCGCGGAGGTGGCTTTGAGGGAGGGGAGGATGAAGTTACCGGCCGGGTTCTTCAGACTGGCGGTGGGCAGACCGCTTTCTAGGGCATAGGAGAGCTCCACGTAGCCGAGGCTTCCCACCTGCTGCTTGACCACGGCGGCCACGCCGTCGTTACCCTGTCCCCCTACTCCGACCGGCCAGGGGACTTCTTTACCTTTGCCCACCTCTTTGGCCCACACCTCGCTCACCGTGGCCAGGTAGCTGGTGAAGATGCTGGTGGTGCCGGAGGCGTCAGAGCGGTGCACCACCTGGATGGCGCGGTCGGGGAGATTCACCCCGGGGTTGAGCTCGGCCAGCCGGGGGTGGTTCCACTTAGTGATCTGGCCCCGGAAGATGTCCACCAAGGTGGCGGGGTCCAGCTTGAGCTCTTTGAGCTCGGGCAGGTGGTAGACCACGGTCACCGCCCCGAACACGGTGGGGATGTGTAGGACCCGGGCTCCGCTCGCCGCTTGGGCAGTGGCGATCTCTTCGTCTTTCATGGGGGCGTCGGAGGCCCCGAAGTCCACGGTCAGCTTGGAGAACTGTTCGATGCCGCCGCCGGAGCCGATGCCCTGGTAGTTGATGGTGACCTGGGGATAGAGGGCTTGGAACTCGCCGATCCACTCCACGTAGAGGGGTTCGGGGAAGGTGGCGCCGGCCCCGTTCAAGGTGGCGGAGGGGAGGGCGCTGGTAGTGGTCGTGGGGGCCGCAGTGGTTGTAGTGGGAGCCGCTGTAGTCGTGGTTTGCGCTGCCGTGGTAGTCGTCGTGGTCTCGTTGGACCCACCGCAGGAAACCACCAGGGCGCCTAGCAGAGTCAGGGTAACGAAGAGAACGGCTCCTACCAGAAGCTTGTTGTTGGCTCGTCGCAAGTTCATCCGCTCTTTCCTTTCCGTCGATCAGCCACACAGCATTGCCGTCCTGCCGTGTTCGAGGCTAGCCGCCCGGGGAGAGCGCTGAGTTAACTCCAGGTGACAAGAACGCGAAGATTTCGTTAAAAGTGCGGCTGGCTTCCCGGAGCTCATGGTGGAGGAGAGTCATAGCCCACCATCACACCTCGGCGTCGCGGGCGGGTAATCTGGCCGTATACAATTCCGCGAGGAACCCAGCGAACACGACCAGACCGTCCGTCCACATAGGAGACTGCGATGAAGTGGGAGTACCGTACCGTCATCTACCGCGCTAACGCTCGGGACCCCGAAGTGCGGGAGTACCTGAAGACCCTGTGGCCCGACTGGGACCCACCAGCCTCAGCGCCGCAGGCCCTGCTTTACAGGTTGAACGAGATAGGCAGCCGGGGTTGGGAGCTGATCACCATCCAGCCGGTCTACATCGACGACGATGCCAACATCTTGATACACGGCGGACCCAGACCGCCCGAAGACCCCGTCACCGCGACCATCAAGGCCCGGGCCCGCATACCATCTTCAAGTGGGGGCATGGAGCCCACCCGTTACACCAACGCTTACTTCTGCGCTTTCAAGCGACCGGTGGAGGAGTAAGGTAGGAGGCCCCGGGCCCAGGCCGGCCTGGGCCCGGCCACATTCAGCCTGCCGGTAGCCCGGGGCAACTCGGCGACAAGCTGCCCGCTCACTGCTCGACCAATCTGCCGTAGAACTCCGGCCGTCGGTCCCGAAGCATGTCCACCTCCAGCTCGCCCGGGATGACCACGCGGTGCTTCTGGTCGGCCGTCGCCAGGTCAAGCTCAGCGAAGATCAGGTCGGGCACCCAGTGCTTGCCTTCGGCGAGAGTGTTGCCCCAGCAGTCCACCACCTTCGACCGGCCAATGAAGCGCACCCCTCGCTCTACCCCAGCCCGGTTCACCGCCACCAAGTTGACCACGTTTTCCCGGGCACGCACCTGCACCACGTGGTCAGGAACGAACTCGATGTCATCCGGCCAATTGGTTATGGTGACTATCAGCTGCGCCCCCAGTAGGGCTAGGCACCGCGCATACTCTGGAAAATCCAGGTCATAGCAGATACTAAGACCGATGCGGCCCAGAGGAGTCGCGAACACGGTCGGCGCCAGATCCCCTCGAGCAAGAAAGCGGTCTATCCCCAGGTAGGGCAGATGGAGTTTGCGGTACTTCCCGACAACGCCCATGGGGCCGACTAGGACAGCCGCGTTGTAGAAGCGGTCCCCATCCTTCTCCAGCAGGCCCACGATGGCATGCACGCCCAATTCGCGGCAGGCTTCGGCCAATGCAGAGGTGCTAGGTCCGGGAATCGGCTCGGTAAGAGGGATGGCTTCTTCCAGACTGCGGAACACGTACCCAGTGAGAGCGGCCTCTGGAAACACCACGAGCTCGGCGCCCTGGCTTGCCGCCGAGCGCAGATCAGCCAAGCAGCGGGCCAGGTTCGCCTCCTTGTCGCCGAGGATGGGCTCCATTTGCGCGCCGGCCACTCTGAAAGTCGACATCTGGTCCTCCGCCGGACGGGTGGCGCGCAGACCGTGACCTAGGGCTGACCGTCGGCTTCGCCCCCGCGTTCTGCGTCGAGGATCTCCGCCAACTGGTCACATACCCAACTTACGAACTCAGGACAACGCTTGGTGGCCTCAGCTCGCTTGGCAGTGCGAAAGCCCTCGTCAGTGCTTATGTCGCAGCCGAGCAGGTCCCGGCAGGACGTTGCTCCGAACCGGGCTTGGAACCGTCGTATGAGTTCCTGCATCCAGTCGAAAGCGGGCGGGCCGCCCGCGCGGACTTCCGCGCGGGCAGTATCGGCACAGAGCCCCAAACCCACTGCTGCCCCCGACAAGGCTCCGCACACCTGACCCATGCGAGCCATACCTCCACCCAGGTATTTGGCAGCCTTGAGCAGCTCGGGGTCCGTGTCGGTCGCCCGCAGACAACAGAAGAGCACGGCCTGCCCGCAGTTCAGATGGCCGGGGCCGGGATCAAGGAATCCCGCCATGGCCTCAGCCTTCGCCGCCTCGAACTTTTCGCTTGCCACCCTTGCCTCCTCCTGTTTCCAGACGGGCGCCCTTCAGTCCTTCTTCTTGCGCGAAGCCGCTGCGAGCGGTGCGACCGCGATCCACAGAGTGACCACGATCAGCATGGAAGTAGTGTAGCCGATGTCCGGAAGCCCAAGCTTGCTCGAGATGGGCCCCCACAGCAGCATGAAGAAAAGCGAGCTCAAGAAGAAGCCGGGGATAGCCGCCAACATGTTGAAGTAGCCCATGATGTCCACCTCCGGGGTGACGTGTTGTGAAAGCGGGCAGAATCCACCATATCACCTGGCCACCCCGGCGGTGGACAAGAACAAGCCTTGCGCAAGAGCGGTGACACCGGGGGAGAGTTCTTCGCACGAAGACTCCCCGCGGCTACTGGCTGAGGGTCACCCCCCGCAGGGTCAGAAACTGTCCGCTCTTCACCTTCAGGCTGAAAGGACCCTTCACATAGTCGCAGGCAACCAGGCTCTGGCCGTTGGCATCGCTCGCGATCTCCCAATAGCCAAGGGAGCTGTCTACAGTCCCTTGATACCAGCCCGCTGCGATGTCGTAGCCCACTCGGTAGGTGCCGTCACTGATATCGCCGGTAAGAAGAGTGGCCGCCGGGCTGGAGCTCGCTTTGATGATGGTGACCCCGCGTAGACGCAAGTACTGGCCACTCGTCACCTTGACGTAGAACTGGCCCACCGGGTCGCCTCCAGCGACGAACCTTTCGCCGTTGGCATCCCAGGAGATCTCCCAATGCGCCGCGCTACCGGTGACTATGCCTTTGTAAAGACCGGAGCTGATATCGGTGCCTACCAGGTAGATACCGTCAGAGACTCCGTTGGCGTAATCCGCGGCCACCAGGGTGGGCGGCGTGGTGCCACCCTCCGCGCCACCAGCTTCCGACACTGGTGCGGACGTCTCCGGGGTGGTCGGCGCCGAGCCGGACGACGCCGGCCCTGATGTGCCCGGAGTGGTCGTCGTCGCCTCTGAGCTCCCCGTCGTCGTCTCCGTCGTGGTAGAGCCGGTGCCAGACGGCCGCCCGCTGGTCCCCCCAGGTCGCTCACCAGTCCACCCAGGTCGCTCGCTGGAGACGGTCGAGGTAGTACTTTCGACCGATGACCCGGAGCTCTTGCACCCGGTCAGGAAGGCGGTGGACATGAGAGCCACCACCAATACCAGCATCGCGGCCAGCGCCAGCACCGGCCTCTGGGCCACCGTCGCTCTCACCGCCGGCCTGCCTGAGCGCGAGCAGCGCTGACCCCAGCCTCTGTTGTGGTTGTTCCCCAGCATACTTTCCTCTCCTCATTCCTCATGTCTCGAGGCTTCTCATTCGTATCTCAGTGCTTCGATAGGGTTGAGACCGGCCGCCCGCCGCGCGGGGTAGAGGCCGAAGACGATGCCGATCAGGGCTGAAAGCCCGAAGGCTATGACCACCCACTGCACGGTGATCACCGAGTTGAGCCCGGCCCAGTGCTCGATGCCGAGGGAGATCAGCCAGCCCAGCACCACACCGATGATCCCGCCCACAAAGGTGAGGATCACTGCTTCCATCAAGAACTGGATGCTGACGTCGCGCCGCTTGGCCCCTAGAGCCTTGCGCAGACCGATCTCGCGGGTCCGCTCTGTCACCGTGGTCAACATCATGTTCATGATCCCGATGCCTCCCACCACCAGTGAGATGCCGGCAATAGCGGCCAGCAGCAGCGTAAGCGTGCGCGCGGTGGAGCTCATCGTCGACGCTAGGTCGGCCTGGTTGATCACCCGAAAGTCGGCTGAATCAGGGTCACTGATTCCATGCCGGTCGAGAAGAAGGGCGGTGATGTCGGCCTGCAGCTCCGACATGCTGTCGGCGTCCACGGCCTGCACACTGATCTGCGAGAGGTACGTGGTCTGGCCGGCCAGCAGCTTCTGCCCTGTTTTCAGCGGAACGTAGACCGAATTGTCGGCTGTGTCGGGACCGATCCCTCCTTTGGAGGCGGCTACTCCGATCACGGTGAACTTCGAGCTCTTGATCCGTATAGTCTGCCCGACAGGATCGATCCCGCCTGCGGCCGGATCACCGAAGAGGTCGGTGGCCACTTGCGAACCTAGGACAGCCACGCGAGACCCGGCCGCTTCTTCCTCAGCAGAGAAGAAGCTGCCGCTCGCCATCTCCACTTTGCGCACCTGTTGATAGGAGGGAGTGGTGGCGATTACCTGGACGTTGGCATTGCCGCCCGACGCTACTACCTGGTAGCGACCGCTCACCTGGGGAGCTACCGCTTCCGCAAGTGGGAGTTCAGCGATGGCCTCAGCGTCGCTCACTTTGAGAGTCCTGGCCCCCCCGAAGGCACCGCGGACCATACCAGTCCTGGCCGCCCCTGGCACCACGGTGACGAGGTTCGACCCCGCCGCCTCGATGCTCTCAGTGATAGAGGCCTGGCTTCCCTGGCCGATGGCAGTCAGGGCGATCACTGAAGCAATACCGATGACGATGCCCAGTACAGTGAGGCCGGAGCGGATCTTGTTGGCTGATACCGCAATCACCGCCTCCTGCAGGACGTCTGTGATCTTCACGGGACCACCTCCGTAGATTCCCTTCCCGCAACTGCGTCCTCGGGCGATCCCACTTCCGCCGGCATGGTCTCGGCACGCTGCGTATGTTCGTCGCCTGTCGCTCGACCGACTCCGTCGCTCACTATGCGACCGTCCTGGATGCGGATGATGCGCTTGGCCCGCTCGGCCACCGTCTGTTCGTGAGTGATAAGCACGATCGTGTGTCCGTTCTTATTGAGCTGGCCAAAAGTGTCCAGAATGACCTCTCCGGTGTGGCTGTCCAGGCTGCCGGTGGGTTCGTCGGCCAGGATCAAGGCAGGCTCGTTGATCAGGGCCCGAGCGATGGCCACTCTCTGGGCCTCGCCGCCGGACAGTTGGTTGGACAGGTGGCCCCAAAGGGACTCCTCTGGGAGGCCGGCTTTGCGCAAAGCTGTCGCCGCCCGCCCTTCGCGCTCCGGACGAGGGACGCCCGCATAGGTGAGGGGCAGGGTGACGTTGCGCATGACCGTCGCCCGCGGCAGCAGGTTGAAAGACTGGAATACGAAGCCGATCTTCTCGCGTCGCATGTCCGCGAGTTCGTCGTCGGTGAACAGGGACACGTCCTGCCCTGCGAAGAAGTACCTACCACTGGTGGGAGTGTCCAGCGCTCCCAAGATGTGCATGAGAGTCGACTTGCCTGAGCCCGAAGGACCCATGATGGCCACGTACTCGCCTGCGTCGATGGTCAAACTCACTCCCCGCAGGGCGGGCGTCTCTGTGCCGCCCGACACGTAGACCTTGGTGAGATCCCAGCACTCGATGAGGTGGGGACCCGGCCGTCGTTCTCCCCGCGCCGTCAGGCCAGAGACGTTTGCCCCGGAGACGACCGCTTGGACTGATTCAGGCACCGCTGACTTCATGGCTCACCACGACTCACTGCGCGGACGGAGAAGGAGCCGCCCCCGAGCCTCCCGAGGGGGGACCGAACCCGGCAGGGGGGCCACTCCCTTCCATGATGAATCCGCCCGGCTCCAACACGCCGCCCCGGAGATTGGTGGTAGTGGTAGTGCCCTTGCCTGAGGTCGTGGTAGCCACGATGACCTCCTGACCTTCGGTGAGGCCGCTCTTTATCTCGGTGTAGGAATCGCTTGAGATGCCCACCTCCACGGAGACGACTGTGGGCTGGCCCTCCTGCAGTACCTGCACGTATTTGCCCCGACCGGAAGACTTGACGGCGGAGGTCGGTACCACCAAGACGTTCTCGGCACTGTCGGTGATGATGCTCACCGAGACCGTCATCCCGCCCCGCACCGAGGGATCCATTTGGTCGGGAGTGACAACAACGGTATAGGAGATCACACCTGACTCATTGGCCCCAGTGAGGTCCACTCTGGTCACCTGCCCCGTTTGGGTGAGGTCAGGCAGAGCGTCGTAGCTGAGGACGGCTTTCTGCCCCACCTTGACTTCGCTGATGTCCGACTCCGCCAAAGTGATGGTCGCCTGGTAGACGTCGGGATTGGTGATGACCAGAGCGGACGTACCGCCCGACCCCGCCGAGCCGCTCGCCCCTATCCAGGTATCACCGTTCTCCACCGACAGGGTTGTGACCACCCCGGCGATGGGGGCCGTCACCGTGCGTGCAGCAGCGTTCTCCTTGGCCTCTTCCAGTGCGATCTCGGCGGATCTCAGCGCATTCTCTGCAGCGGTGACGGCCAACTCCGCACTGCTTACCGCAGCTCTAGCCTGCTTCAGCTGAAGGCTGGTGTGATACGAAGACGAAACGTTGGCCAGGCTGCTCTTGGCCGAGACCAGATCCAGCTTGGCAACCTCTACAGCGAGTAGGGCCTTGTCGTAAGCGTTCTGCGCTTCGGCCACCGCCACGTCGAGCTGCGGATTGATAAGGGTGAACAGCACTTGGCCCTTCTCCACGCGATCGCCGACCTCGAGTTCCAGTCCGCTCACCTCGCCGGAGACCGAGGGACTTACCGCGACCGTTTCGGGAAGCTCGATGTTGCCCGTCCCGTCGATGGTGGAAGTCAGGGTCATCCTCTGAACGGGCGCAGTAGTGTAGGTCACCTTGGCGTCCGCCTCGCCGGCCACTCCGCGGTAGACCAGGAAGGCCACCAGGGCTATCACGACCACCGCGAGCACAGAGACCGCGATGCGGCTTCGTTTCGATGCAAGACGTCGGTTCTTGGCCATGGCACCTCCATGTTTCGTTGCCGCTTGATTGCGAAGGCGGGGGACCGCGAAGCCGCGGGGGCGGCACGAAGCGCGAGCCCGACTGTCCCTTCTTGGCCATGACGATAGTCCGCGGGCGATAAGGCCGGCGTTAATAAGAGCCGCTTCCGCTCGTCACCCTTCCCGATGCTACGCTAGGTAGCGAGCACGACCGAGTTGCAGCCGACCACGGGGAGAAGACGTGATCCCACTACGTGACACCATACCTTCGCGCTCCTTCCCCATCGTCAACTCCGTGCTCATCGCCGTGAACATCCTGGTCTTCTTTCTGACCTTGGCGGCGGGAGCGGAGGCCGAGGAGTTGATCCGCAGGCTGGGCGTGGTGCCTGCGCGTCTACTCGGCGACCCGGCTTCCCCCCAGATGCTCACGCTCTTCTCGTCCATGTTCCTGCACGGGGGCTGGTTTCACCTGCTGAGCAACATGTGGGCTCTCTACATCTTCGGTGACAACGTCGAAGATCGGCTGGGAAGTATCCGCTACCTGCTCTTCTATCTGTTCGGAGGGGTGGTGGCAGGCCTGACCCACACCGTCCTCAACACCCAGTCGCAGATCCCCACAGTCGGGGCAAGCGGCGCGATCAGTGCGGTGATGGCCGCCTATGTAGTGCTTTATCCCCGCGCCCGGGTGATCACGCTGATCCCCCTCTTCTTCCTGCCCTGGTTCGTGGAGCTACCGGCCCTTATCTTCATCGGCTTCTGGTTTATATCCCAGCTGTTCGACGGGTTCTTGTCGATAGCCGGAGGGGTCCAAGCTTTCGGCGGCGTGGCCTACTGGGCGCATGTGGGAGGCTTTGTCGCCGGACTGGTGTTGTTGCCGCTCTTCTTGCGGCGCCGCCCCGCCAGACGCACCTTCCCCGACGAGTACTACCCATGGTGAAGGACTCGACAGGGCTAAGAGAAGACTGCTAGCGAAGCCGGAAGGAGTAAGCATGTCGGACTACCTCAACCTGCTGTGGATCTTCCTGATCCTTATCTCCCTGCAGCCGGTGGTGCGACAGCGGATGCTGGCCATGTCGCGCCTGCGAGCACTAGCCCGACTGGAGAGAGAACGGGGCAGCCGGGTGATCACCCTCATCCATCGCCAGGAGACCATGAGCTTTCTGGGTTTTCCCATCAGCCGGTACATCGACATCGAGGACTCTGAGGCCGTCCTTCGTGCCATCAAGATGACCGACGACGACGTCCCCATAGACCTCATCGTCCACACCCCCGGAGGCCTGGTACTGGCAGTGGAGCAGATCGCCCTCACCCTCAAACGGCACCCGGCCAAGGTCACCGTTTTCGTGCCTCACTACGCCATGTCTGGCGGCACCTTCATCGCCTTGGCGGCTGACGAGATTGTCATGGACGAAAACGCGGTCTTGGGTCCTGTGGACCCCCAGTTGGGCCAACAGCCCGCCGCCTCGGTTCTGAAGGTCCTCGAGCGTAAACCCATCGCCGAGATCGACGACGACACCATCATCATGGCCGACGTGGCCGAAAAGGCCATCCGTCAGGTCAAGACCGCCGTCGTGCAGCTGCTCGAAGACAGGCTGGGACCGGAGAAAGCCGAGCAAGTGGCTACCACCCTGGCCACCGGCCTGTACACTCACGATTATCCCATCACGGTGGACCAGGCCCGCGAGCTGGGGCTGCCGGTGTCGACCGAGGTGCCCAAGACCATCTACGAGATCATGGCCCTCTACCCGCAGACGGCCCAGCGGCGCCCTTCCGTGGAGTACATCCCGGCGCCTCGTTTCCGGGACCGGGAGCGGTGAGCCCAGTCAGATAGGGAGTTCCTCGTCAAAAGGAAGGTCCACCACCTTCCAGGGTGCACCATACTCGTTCATCAGCTCAAGAAAAGGTCCCGGCTCGATCTGCTCAGGAGCATACACTCCTGGACCCGGCACCTGCCCTCGCATAAGAAGCATGGCCGCACAAGCCGCCGGCACCCCGGTCTGCCAACCCGTGCCCTGCACCCCGTGCTTGACGTAGGCCTCATCGTGGGAGGTCACCTGATACATGAACCGGCGCACGCGCCGGCCGGCGATGAGCCCCTCCCCTAACGTCCCCACACACACGGCTCCGTGCAGCCTACCCGCCAGTTCCACCGGTGTGGGCAGACGAGATACAAGCAGGTCGAGGGGCCGAAAGCGGCAGCCCTGGAACTCTATCTCGCGATTGTGGTCAAAGCCCAGCTTCTGCCACACGCGCAGCAGGTTGACCCATTCCGGGTCAAGAGCGATGAAGAAGTCGGCGTGACGAAGACCCTTACCGCTCAAGAAGCGAGGCATGAGCTGTGACTCTTCGTGATCGACGTTCCAGACCGTGAGACGCCCCACGGGCTCGGGGAAGGTGAAGTCGAACTTCTTGGAAAGCGGCTTGCGGCGGATGAGCTTGCCGTCCTCATACGCGTGAGGGGGCAGGATGAGACACTCCTCGACCATGGTCACGGGCGAGAAGCTGGGGGCAAAGTGGACGCCATCCGCGCTGGAGGCATCACCGTCCAAGACCACCAGGCGCTCGAGCACGTCGAACTGGTCGTAGAGGACGCGGGCGAACACGTCGGTCGCTCCCGGATCGATACCGAAGAAGACCAGAGCGGTGAGGCCGGCCCTTCGGAAGTCTTCATCCAGGGCCAGCTCTTCGTCTACGTCCGCGGTGCCCACAATGTCGCGTGGTCCTGCCGCAGCCATGTCTAGGTAGTGGGTCTTCGTCTGGAGGCAGGCCTCCATGACCTCCAGATTCACCTCAGGCGGGAGGGCGTTGACAGCAAGGTCGACCTCGCCCAGCGCCCGCCGCAAAGCCGCGCGGTCATCAATATCGAACACCCGGGTTTCTACCTTACCGGGCGGCAGTCTGCCGGCCACCTCCCGGACTCGTTGGCCGTCGCGGTCGGCCAACACTATGCGCTCCACTTCCGAAAGGCCGGCCAAGATGCGCGCGATCACCTCGCCCACCGAACCGACACCCAGTTGCAGGATGCGCATGGTTCCTCACCCCCCTTCCGTCCGCGACAACAAGGGCTGCCGACCTAGCGAGAGCAGACTCCGTCTAAAGTATCGTAAGACTCACGAACCCGGCGCAAGACCCAGCCTGGGTCGTCACATACAACATGCCCGCTGCGCCGACCGCTCTATGGTCGCGGGTCGATGGTCCCCACGCGTTCGAAGGCGTCGGCCGAGATGTGGTAGTCGCTGACCCATGAGTTCTTGATGCCCGCCCACTCCATCGTGACGATGTGAAGGCCCGGTTCCAGCAAGCCCGTGCTTTGGACCTGCGTCTGGTCTAAGGCGACCGGGCTGTAGAGTGTGCGCACCACTCCGTCTTGGGCCCAGGCCAGGCGCAACTCGAGTTGCCGCAGTCCCATATTCGTCCAACTCGTTTTCGACTGATGCTTCGAGGGAATACGTGGAAGGAGTACCCGGCCGCTTCGGTCGCGGGCGAGAGGGGTCAGGCGTTCAATCCCGTAGCCTTGGAGCCGACTTGGGTGCTCAAGGCAACGGAGTCCCCTGGGAGGTGATCAGCGATGATGTGGTGGTGGGACGGCGACCACATGGGTACAGCCGGCTGGATCGGCATGGGTTTCATGATCCTGTTTTGGATAGCCGTAGTAGTGGCGATCGTTATAGGGATCGTCTATCTGGTCAGGTATGCGGCCGGCCGCGGAGACTACGACAGGCCGCACCACGAACGACCCTCTTACTGGCAAGCACCGGGGCCCCCGGATGCTGGTGGAGCCAAGTCGGAGGCTATACGCGTGCTTGAGGAGCGGTATGCACGTGGCGAGATAGATCGCGAGGAGTTCTTGCGACGCAAGGCTGACCTCATGTCGTAGCGTCATGGAGAGGTCGGGTCACGGACTCCACCAGGGAGAGGTATCGGCCCGCCTGCGCAAGACTCCAGACCTTCCCACGGAGCCTGAGGAGGTATCGAGGGCTGGGCATGCCCACCATGAGGTCACTGCGGCCCCACATGAGGCGGAGATACGAGGTCCAAGCCACCACGAGCTGATGGTCAGGGAGTACCGCAGGCGTTTCTGGGCCTCGTTGACCCTGACCGTCCCTATCCTGTTGTTGTCGCCGCTCATCCGGGACGCTCTTCATTTGGAGATCCTGGCCTTCCCGGGGGACCGCTACGTGCTCCTAGCCCTCAGCGCCTTCGTGTACGGCTGGGGCGGCCTGCCCTTCCTCCGGGGCGCGGCGCGCGAACTGAGCCGTCTGAGACCGGCCATGATGAGCCTTATCGCGATCGCTATCTCCGCCGCCTTCCTCTACAGCGCCGCCGTGGTTCTTGGTCTCAAAGGAGACCTCTTCTTCTGGGAACTCGCCACCCTGATAGACATCATGCTCCTCGGGCACTGGCTGGAGATGCGCTCTGTGAGAGGAGCCTCGCGCGCGCTGGAAGAACTGGCCCGGCTTCTGCCCGACAAAGCCCATGTCCTCGACGAAGCCGGCAACATACGGGACGTCCCCCTGAGGGAGCTTCGGCCCGGAGACCGGGTTCTGGTCCGCCCCGGAGAGAAGGTCCCCACTGACGGCGAAGTGCTCCGGGGGGTCAGTGCCCTCAACGAGGCCTTACTCACGGGGGAATCGTTGCCGGTTGAGAAGCGAGAGGGCGACACCGTACTCGGCGGCTCCCTCAACGGCGAAGGGTCTCTCGTGATCCTTGTGCGAAAGACCGGAGCCAGCACCTATCTCAACCAGGTGATCGACCTGGTCCGGAAAGCGCAGGCAAGCAAGTCGCGTAGCCAGAATCTGGCCGACCGAGCCGCCTTTGTTCTCACGCTGACCGCCCTCGCTGTGGGAGCTGCGACCCTGGCGAGTTGGCTGGCATGGGGAGAGGCTTTCGAGTTCGCCCTGGGGCGAAGCATAACTGTCATGGTCATCGCCTGCCCCCACGCGCTGGGTCTAGCCATCCCCCTAGTGGTGGCTGTTTCCACGTCTCTGGGAGCCAGAAAAGGCCTTCTGATCCGCGACCGTGCTGCCTTTGAGCGTTCCCGACGGGTGACCGCTGTAGCCTTCGACAAGACCGGCACCTTGACCGAGGGTCATTTCAGAGTGGCACAAGTGTGGACGCTTAACCATCACGCAGAAGATGACATCCTGTCTTGGGCGGCTGCAGTGGAGAGACATTCCGAACACCCCATCGCCAAAGGCATCGTTCGCTCCGCCGAGGAACGCGGACTCCGCCTCCTGCCGGCGCAGGATTTCTTATCCACCCCGGGGAAGGGGGTTGAAGCCTGGGTTGACAGGCGGCGGTTCAGCGTGGTCGGCCTTGGCTCGCTCAGGGCGCAGGGTATCGACCTGACCCTCGCCGACCCCGCGAACCGGCCTCTTACAGTGGTCTATCTCCTCGAAGAAGGCCAGCCCATCGGCGCGCTGGGATTGGCCGATGCCGTGCGACCCGAGTCTAGAGAGACGGTCGCTGCACTCCGGAAACTAGGCATCAAGACGATCATGGTCACGGGGGACAACGAGAGAGTGGCGCAGTGGGTGGCAGAGGAGCTCGGCCTCGATGACTACTACGCCGGCGTGCTCCCTCCGCAAAAGGCCGAACTTGTAGAAGAATTGCAGCGGGAGGGGCTCGTGGTTGCCGTGGTCGGCGATGGGGTGAACGACGCCCCTGCCCTGGTACAGGCCGACGTAGGCATCGCGATCGGAGCCGGTACCGATGTGGCCGTCGAGTCAGCCGATATAGTCCTCGTGAAGAACAATCCCGCCAATGTGCTGGATCTCTTTCGGCTTGCGCGCTCCACCTGGAGAAAGATGGTGCAGAACTTGGCCTGGGCCACCGCGTACAATGTGCTCGCCATCCCGCTTGCCGCCGGAGTAGCCGTGCAGGCCGGTGTGGTACTCAGCCCGGCTTTGGGGGCCGCCCTGATGTCGGCCAGCACGATCATCGTGGCTATCAACGCTCGCTTGCTCAGGGCCGCTTGACTGGTAGTGCTTCCCCAACCCCAGGGGGCTAGGCCGTGTCCTGGAGGGCGGCAAGAGCAAGCCGCTCGTGCAGTGCCCCCGGTAGGACTCGAACCTACGCATGAGGTTTAGGAAACCCCGGTTCGGTCGTCCACCGTGTATTACCGAGTATCACTGCGGGTCAAGTCCCGTCTTGTGGTGTAACTCCCGATTGTCGTTCCGGTCTTTCCAGCAGTCGCTAGCAGAGCCTCCCTTCGCTGGGTGTGAACGGTGACCGGAGTCGCGGTCTCCTCCGGGTAGAGCTTGGCAAGCGATTCGACGGACAGATATCGACGGCTGACCAACCACTCGTCGGTCTGCTCGAGCAGGAGCGCCCCGGAAAGCTTGAGCAGGCTCTCCTCGTTGGGGTAGATCCCCACCACGTCGCTTAGGCGGCCGATCTCGCGGTTGCTGCGCTCCAGCGGGTTGGTGGAGCGCGGCTTGGTCCAGTGCTCCGCCGGGAAGGGCATGAAGGCAAGGAGTCCCTCCTCCGCTGTCTCCAGGAGACCAGCCACCTTGGGCACCGCCGGCTCCAGCCGGCCCACCACTTCTGCCGGTACGAGGCGGGCTTGACCCAGGTCTTCTGCCTGGAACACCTGGCGGATGGCGGCGGCCACCATCTGCTGTTGGGAGCGGGCCACGTGTCCCTGCCTGTCGCGCAGGAAGTGCACCGTGCAGCGCTGCCAGGGGCAGCCGAGCCCCTCGCCGATGGCCTTCTTCAGTCCCGGGTGGGCATCAGAGACGCAGAGCAGGACGCCGGAAAAGCCCCGGGCGACGAGCGAGCGCAAGAACTTTCGCCAGAAGGCCTCGCTTGCGGCTTCACCGACATCCGTGCCGAGGACTTCGCGCCTTCCCGTCTCGTGCACGCCATAGGCCACCACCAGGACCTTCTGGCGGACGCTGCCCGCTTCTCTTATCCGTTCCACCCGGGCGCCCAGCCACAGGTAGGGGTAGCGGCCCTCAAGGGGCCGGGTGCGGAAGATCTCCACCTGTTCGTCCAGGACCCGGCAGAGCCGACTCACGGTGGAGCGGCTCATGGACTCGATGCCGAGCTGCTCGACCAGGCACTCCACCTGGCGGGTGGAGACCCCGTTCGCCCAGGCTTCGGCGACCACGGCCACCAGAGCCTGCCCGCTTCGGCGCCGGGGCTCAAGGAAGCTGGGGAAGTAGCTCCCGCGCCTCAAGCGGGGATGGCCAGATCGATTGTACCCACCCGGGTGTCGAAGGTGCGGGTGCGCTAGCCGTTGCGGTGAGCGAGGCGATCCTCTGAGCGTTGGCGAAGGGCGGCACCGGCAAGTTGGGTGACCTCACTCTCCCTGATGCCGCGAAGGACAGCCTGCACAGCCTCCCGAAGGAAATGGCCGTGCGCGGAACAGAGGACCTTGCTTGCCACCTCGGCGGGCGTCATGCTAGTGGTGCCGGCCATGGTGGTGCTCCTCTCGTCGTCATGGATTCTTGGTGGAACAACAACGACGATTCTAGGACGCCCGGTGGCCAACGCTACTTGCGTCTCGAAGCCCCCGTGGGTGGACAACTCGGAGATCGATCGTTCCCAGGCAGCTCCGCTGGTGGGCTTGCAAGAGTGGGTGGGGGAGATGGTTCTCGACTTCGAGCGTCGGGAAACGAGCGTTGTACTTTTGGCCGATGACGAGCAGGTCCTTGCAGTGTTCGCGGTGGCCGATGTCCTCCGCGACAGCAGTCGACAGGCCCTTGGCGATCTGCATGCCCTCGGAGTGGAAACCGTCATCTTGAGCGGGGACAATCAGCGCACGGTGGACTTCATCGCCACGCTGCTTCAGGTCAAGGATGCCCGCGGCGGCCTGCTCCCCCATGACAAACTGAGCGCCATACGTGACCTTGTCCGCAGGTACAAGGTCGTCGGAATGGTCGGAGACGGCATCAACGACTCTCCCGCGCTTGCTGCCGCGAACATCGGCTTCGCTATGGGGGCAGCCGGTTCCGACGCTGCTTTGGAGACGGCTGACGTGGCCCTCATGGATAACGACCTCCGGAAGTTACCCGCTTTCATCCGGCTCAGCCGGCAAACGACCGCCATTCTCGCCGAGAATATCGCGCTGGCTCTCACAATCAAGGGCCTCTTCTTCGCCCTTGCCATAGCTGGTATGGCCAGCCTGTGGATGGCGGTGAGCGCGGACATGGGGGTCAGCCTCCTGGTGGTTCTAAACGGGCTCCGGTTGCTGCGAACAGGGAGCTTTGGACCGCGCGGACGCCCTGACTGCACTCCGGTCCGGTGACCTGCCGACAGCAGGCGAAGACAGCCGGGTCCCATCACATCTTCCTATCAGGGCCCCCGGGGATCGCCGCCCTCGAGGCCCGAAGGGGCGCCGAGGAGGCGTGCCTCGCTCGGCGCCCCCAGGTCTGGATCCTAGGGCAAACTGCTCCAGCTAGGCCAAGGCGGGAGCCCGCTCCCCAACGCTACTTCACTGCCGGCTCCAGCTTCCCGGCGAGGCCCAGCAAGATGCGGGCCTGCATATGCGCAATCCAGTAGCTCTGAAGGGCATCAATCTTGTCGGACGGCGTACCTTCTCGAGAGATGTTACCGTTCTCATACGAGATCCACGGTACCACAGTCGCACCCGAAGAACTGTCCAGCTGGAGCAAGCTCGTTTCGGCATTCGCCCGCGCGAGGTCGAGACTGCGGGACAACGCCTTCTCCCGCAGGAAGCTCCCTATGTTGCCGTCGGGATCGTAAACAGCGCCATAGTCCATGTGGATCGCCTTAGAGGCGGCACTGTTGGT
>FWPV01009118.1_pt1 | contig 16550 bp, 17 predicted proteins | sample 2228371 | NCBI WGS metagenome assembly FWPV01 (sample SAMEA103939776, study PRJEB20133) | metagenome | reverse complement strand
GAGGTCCGCGAACGCCTGGAAGCAGCAGGCCTGGAGCCGCAGAGCACTTGCGGGGATACTTTTGCCAAGCAGATTGCCCAAGAAATCGTGAGCAACACCAAGCTCGCACAGGAACTCGGCTTGAAGGCCGAATGAACCCAAGGAACGGAGACACCATGCGCAACCTTGCACGAGTCCTGCTGGTCACTGCCACCCTGGTGGCGGGTTTTGCCGCACACGCACAGCCGTATCCGAACCGACCGCTCAAGTTGGTCGTGCCATTCCCTCCGGGCGGCAACGTTGATCTGAGCGCGCGCATTCTCGCGCCCGAGCTCTCGAAGGAGCTGGGGCAACCCATCGTGGTGGAGAACAAGGCGGGTGCCGGTGGCACGGTCGGCCTGGATGCCGTGGCGAAGGCTGCTCCCGATGGTTACACCCTGGGCATTGCATCGCCCATCAACCACCTGGCCGCACCATCCCTGTACCCGAAACTGCCCTACGATTCCATCAAGGACTTCAGCCCGGTGGGACTGATCGCCAGTGTGCCCATGGTCCTTGTTGTCGGTCCATCGTCTCAGGTGAAAACCGTGCAAGAGTTGGTGGCGCGGGCAAAGTCTCGGCCGGGTGCGCTGACCATGGCTTCGGCTGGCAGTGGCAGCGGCAACCACATCGTTGGGGAACTGTTTCAGGATGCGACCGGCGCGAAGTTTGTGCACGTTCCCTACAAGGGCAGCGCACCGGCCAACACCGACGTGGCAGGCGGGCACGTGGACCTGCATTTCGACCAGCTGTCGTCCGTGTTGGCGCTGGTGCAAGGAGGCAAGTTGAACGCATTGGCGGTCACCACCGCCAAGCGTTCTCCGCTGCTCCCGCAAGTGCCCACTTTGGCGGAATCCGGTGTTCCCCAATTCGATGCCAGCACCACACTGGGGCTGGTGTTGCCCGGTGGCGCCGAGCCTGCCTTGGTGACGCGTTTGAACGCCGCACTGAACAAGGTGCTTCAGCGCCCTGCAGTGCGCGAGCAATTCAACAAGCTCGGTGCAGACACCCGTGAGAGTTCGGCAAGCGAATACGCGGATTTCATTCGCGCCGAGATTGCAAGGACGGCGCGCATCGTGCGCGAGGCCAAGATCACGCTGGACTGATGATGGGCTGGGTGGATGGCCACTTTCATGTGATTGAGCCCTCGGGGCGCTTTCCCATGCTTGCTGAGCGTTCTTACACGCCCCAGGAGGCGCCCCTCGACATGTGGCGAGCGACGATGGGCCCACTGGGTTTCACCCACGGCGTGGTGGTGCAGCCCAGCTTCTACGGCACCGACAACACCGTCTTGTTGAACACCTTGGCGCAGGCTGGAGGATCGCTTGTTGGTGTGGGCGCAGTCCAAGTCGATGTGACGGAAAGTCAGCTTGATGCCTTGGCACAGGCTGGTGTTCGTGGTTTGCGGTTTGCGCACCTGCCTGTTGCCGATGCCCAGCGATTGCGGGGCTTCGTCCCATTGGGTGCGTTGCGCGACTTGGCGCCTCGGATGCGGGCGCGGGGCATGCACGTCAACTTGCTGACAGACAGCCGCTTGTTGCCCGACATCGAACCAGACTTGAGGGCGGCGCAACTGCCCGTCGTGCTGGACCACATGGGGCGAGCCCCTGCGGAACTGGGAGTTCGGCATCCGGGTGTCGCCGCGATGAAGCTGCTGTTGGACCAGGGGTGGTTTTGGGTGAAGCTGTCTGGTATCGCAAACGTGTCCAACCAAGCACCTGGCTACGAGGACGCACAACGTCTTCACGCTGAGTTGGTCTCGCACTGCCCGGACCGACTGGTATGGGGTTCCGATTGGCCACACACCCGCCCCAAGGGGCAGGTGCCGAGCACAGGCAGCCTTTTTCAGCGGTTCTTGGACTGGACATCCAGCAGCCAGTTGCAGTTCAGGATACTGAACACGAACCCATTGGCGCTTTACCGCTTCCCGCTGGGCTGACCCTCACCTCACGCGCTGCGAGACGTGGGGTCAGGGTGGGCTGCGGTCCCGAAGCGCGTCGGTATGTTGGCAGGCAGCTTGGCCATGCACGCGCTGAACAAGGGCGACTGCAGCCAGTGTGCGAGCCACCGCTGCACATGACCCCAGGGCTGGCGCTCAAACCAGGGTGGGTCGATCGCGGCAAACTGCCTGACGAACGGAAAGAGACCGATGTCGGTCGCGCACGGTGACGTGCCGCCCAAAAAGGCGGCGTCTTCCAAGCGTACTTCCAGTGGCTGCAGCAATGCCTGGACAGCCTGTGTACGGTGATGCTCTCGCACGTCACTGACCGTCACGTGCTGCTCGGTTGAGAACCGCTCTGGGTACTTGTAGCGGTCCAGGTGGTGCTTGAATTCGCCGTCGTTGGTGTGCAGCAGTGCGATGTTGGCATCGCTTTGCGCCAGAGGCCACCAAGCCTGTACCGACTCGGCCTGGTCCGGCTGTGACAGTGCCCACCGAACGATGTCCCAGCTTTGTTCAATCACGCGTCCGTCGGTCAGCACGAGGACCGGCACCGTGCCTTTGGGCGAAGCCGCCAGCAACGCCGCCGGTTTGTCGCGCAAGACAATTTCGTGCGCGTCAAAAGGAATACCGGCAACCAGCAAGGCCATGCGGGCGCGCATGGCGTAGGGGCAGCGGCGGTAGGTGTACAGCAGCGGCCGGGGCGAGCTCATCTCTGTTCTCGGATGGGCCGTCGGGTTGGGATCACCCACCCGCCTTGGGCGCACGCTCCGGCGCCTGCCACCCAAAAAACATCGGGTACACCTTCTCCACCACCGGCCCGTTGAAGTCCCAGGCCAGGCACTGGCCGAGGTGGGCGGGGGGTTGGCCGTTGACGGCGGGGGCGAAGGAGGCGGTCTGGGTCTGGAAGGCGGCGGTGGCGAGGTTGAACAGCAGTTCGCGCAAATGGGTGCAGCCCTGGATGCCACCGAGGTGGCGCTGTATGGTCTGGCGCCAGCCTCGGCCGATCACCTCGCCCACCATGCGCTGCAAGGGGGCCATGGCTTGTGGGCAGGGGCCGTGGGGGTAGGCGTCCATGGCCACGGCCACGTCGCGGATGACCATGCCTTCGTCGATGCTGACCCGCAGCAGCATGTGGTGCACGGGTTGGCCGGGTTCCCAGCGGCCTTCGCCTTCGATTTCAAAGCCGTGGGGTTTGCTGTCGTGCAATTCGCCTTCGATGTCCCACAGGCCGTCGTCGCGGCGGAAACCTCGGTACTCGACGCGGCAAGGCGCGAGCTCCATCGGTCAAAGGGGGATCGCGCATTTTCCGGCATCGCGGGCGCTGGGGTGGCACACTGGTCACATCCCGTCTGCCACGCGATGCCATGACACACGATCACCCCCATTCCCACGATGACGGCGCCTCACACGTCCACCACCCGGCCTGGAAACACGATGGCGTGCGTGTGGTGCCTGGCAACCAGCTGGATGGCAATGTGCCGTCCACGCTGGGCATGGACCGCAAGGCGGCGATCAATTTTGCCCGTGTGGGCGCCCAGAAGCTGTGGGCCGGCACGGTCACCATCCACCCCGACGCGAAAACCGGTGCCCACCACCACGGCCCGCTGGAGAGCGTGATTTACGTGGTGCGTGGCCGCGCGCGCATGCGCTGGGGAGAACACCTGGAGTTCACCGCCGAAGCCGGGCCGGGCGATTTCATTTACGTGCCGCCGTATGTGCCGCACCAGGAGATCAACGCCAGCCCCACCGAGGTGCTCGAATGTGTGCTGTGCCGCAGCGATGGCCAGGCCGTGGCGGTGAACCTGGACATCGAGCCGGTGGAGAAACCTGAGCAGGTGCTGTGGGTGGACCCCACGCACCCGACCGGCGGCGTGTGAGCAGCGGCGGCTGAGCGCCGCCCCCTCACGCGGGCTGCCTCAGACTGTTCGGCCTTGTTGCGCCAGCAGCCAGGCCGGTGCGTCCTGCAGGGCCACGGGGCGCAGGAAGCGGTCGATGGCGGCGTCTCCCACCGAGGTGGTCATGGGCTGCGTGCTGGAGGGCCAGGGGCCGCCGTGTTGTTGGGCGGCGGTGACGGCCACGCCCGTGGGCACGCCGGCAAACAGCACCCGACCGGCGATGGCCATGGCTCCTCGCACCAGGGCACGTGCGTCGGGCGAGTCGGTCTCGGCGCCCCAGAGGGTGACGGTCAGGCTGCCGCCCACCGCATGCAGCACCTGCAGCACCTGCGCCACAGAGTCGGCCCACACGATCACGCTGGACGGACCGAACACTTCCTCGCGCAGGCCGTCCTTGGCGATGAAATCGGCCGCCTGGACCTGGGCCAGGAAGGGGCGCGGTGCTTCGGCGTTGCCGGCTTCGCGCAGCAGGGGCTGTGCGCCCGCGTGCACCAGGTGCTCGACGCCGGCATCAAACGCCTGGCGCATGCCGGGCGTCAGCATGGCGTGGGGGTTTTGTGCGGCCAGCGCGGTGTGCAACTGGGCCACGAAGGCTTCGCTTTCCGCGCCCTTGAGCAACACGGTCACGCCGGGGCTGGTGCAGAACTGGCCGCAGCCCAGGGTGATGGAGCCGGCCAGCGTGGCGGCGAGTTCAGCCCCTTTGGTCGCCAGCAGGGGGGGCAGCGCCACCACGGGGTTGATAGAGCCCAGCTCACCGTAGAACGGAATGGGCCGGGGGCGGGCGCTGGCTTCAGCCTGCAGGGCCGCACCACCCCGCGTGGAACCGGTGAAAGCGCCCGCGGCGATGGCGGGATGGCGCACCAGACGCACACCCACATCGGAGCCGCCACCCTGGATGAGGCCCACCAGGCCGCTGGGCAGGCCTTGTGCGCGCAGCACCTGCTGCACCAGCCCGAACATCCGGTTGGACAAATGCAAGTGGCCGCTGTGGGCCTTGACCACCACGGGGCAACCGGCGGCCAGGGCCGAGGCGGTGTCGCCGCCCAGCACCGAAAAGGCGAAGGGGAAGTTGCTGGCTGAGAACATGGCCACGGGCCCCAGTGGCACGCGCTGGCGCACCATGGCGGGGTGGCCCACTGGCGGCGCGCCAGGCACCGCCGGGTCGTCGGTGAAGGCAAAGGCCACGCCGCGTTCGGCCATGTCCGCAAAGCGGCGCAGCTGGAAGGCAGTGCGGTCCAGTTCGCCGTTCAGGCGCACCGGACCCAGGGCGGTTTCGTCGTCGGCCAAGGCCACCAAGCCTTCGCGGTCGGACTCCAGGGCGGCGGCCAGGCCGCGCAGCAGGGCGGCGCGTTGCTCGCCGCTGCTGGCGGCCCAGGCGGCAAAGGCGTCGCCTGCTGCGGCGGCGGCGGCGTCCACCTGCTCGGGCGTGGTGGCGGGCAGCGGTGCGCCCAGGGCTTCGCCCGTGCGGGCGCGGAAGGATTGCAGTGTTTTCATGGTCAGGTGGGGAAAGGTGGTCATCAAGACAGCTCACGGGCTGCCGACGTGTGGCGTGCGCCGCCAGCGGATTCCCACACCGGGGACACCGCCGGGCTGGCTTCGCCAGACGGCTGGTGTCGTCCCCTGGGGGGTGACGCGAAGCGGCGCGGGGGGCGGGTCATGCCACGGGGTGGTCGGCCAGGCGTTCAAAGGCTTGCACGAGGGCGGAGTGGTCCATGTCGGCCAGGCCCTGGGCGGCGCAGGCTTGCATCATTTGCGCGGCGTTGGCGGTTTGGGGCAGGGCCACGCCCAGTTCGCGTGCGCCTTGCAGGGCCAGGTTCAGGTCCTTCTGGTGCAGTTTGATGCGGAAGCCCGGGTTGAAGGTGCGCTTGATCATGCGTTCGCCGTGCACCTCCAGGATGCGGCTGGCGGCAAACCCGCCCATCAACGCCTGGCGCACCTTGGCCGGGTCGGCACCGGCCTTGCTGGCAAACACCAGGGCCTCGCTGACGGCGGCGATGTTGAGCGCCACGATGATTTGGTTGGCCACCTTGGTGGTCTGCCCGTCGCCGTTGCCGCCCACCAGGGTGATGTTTTTGCCCATCAGTTCCAGCAGCGGTTTCACCTGCTCGAAGGTGGCTTCGCTGCCACCGACCATGATGGTCAGGCTGGCGGCCTTGGCGCCGACCTCGCCGCCCGACACCGGCGCATCCAGGTATTCGCAACCCAGGGCGTTGATGCGCTTGGCGAAGCGCTGGGTTTCCATGGGCGAGATGGAACTCATGTCCACCACCACCTTGCCCGCGCTCAGGCCTTGGGCCACGCCCTGTTCGCCGAACAACACGGTCTCCACATCGGGGGTGTCGGGCAGCATCAGGAACACGATGTCGGCCGAGCGCGCCACGTCGGCGTTGGTGGCGCACACGGTGGCGCCCGACAAGGCAGCGGGCACCTGGCTGCGGGTGCGCACAAACAGGGTGTGGCCGGCGGCGAGCAGGTGGCCGGCCATGGGTGCACCCATGATGCCCAGGCCAATGAAACCGATCTTCATGAACAAACTCCTTGCAAGAAATGGGGGTGAACGGTGGGGTCAGCTCAGTAGCCGCTGCCCGGGGCCGTGGGTTGGGCGCCGCGCATCTCGCGCACCACCTGCTGGGCACCGGTGGCCAGCAGGCGCGCATCGGAGCTGACGGTGACGAACTGGAAGCCCATGGCGATGCGCTTGAGGGCCGCCGCAGGGCTGCCGTTGTGTATGCCGGCCACCAGGCCGTGCGCCTTGGCGCGCGCGAGGATGTGGGCGATGGCTTCGGCGGCGGGTGGGTCCACGTCGTCGAAGGTGGGCGTGCAGCCCAGCGACAGCGACAAATCGGACGGGCCGATGTAGACCGCGTCCAGCCCCGGCACCGAGAGGATGTCCTCCAGGTTGTCCAGCGCCTGCGCGGTTTCGATCATGGCGAAGGTGACGATGGTGTCGTTGGCGTGCTGGGCGTAGTCGGCGCCACCATAGATGTGGGCGCGCACCGGCCCGAAGCTGCGCACGCCACGCGGCGCGTAGTGGGTCCAGGCGACCAGCTTTTCGGCGTCTTCGCGGGTGTTGACCATGGGGCAGATGACGCCGTAGGCGCCGGCGTCCAGCGCCTTCATGAGGATGCCCGGCTCCAGCCAGGGCACACGCACCACCGGCACGGTGTCGGTGGTGGAAATGGCCTGCAGCATGGGCACCATGGCATGGTGGTCGACCAAACCGTGCTGCAGGTCGATGGTCAGCGTGTCCCAACCCTGGTGCGCCATGGTCTCGGCCGAAAAACTGTTCGGTATGGCAAGCCAGCCATTCACCGCAGCTCCTCCGGATTGCCACAGCGTGCGCAGGCGGTTGGGTCTCATGGTCGGTGTCTCCCCGGCGTGGGTGTTGTGGTTAGTTATAAGACATCGTACCACTGTGCTCGAGGTGGGTGCAAGTTTTTGTCGCGTTCAGGGTGATTGGTGGCGGCTGAAGCCGCCCAACCGGGGGGCACCGCCGGGCCGGCTTGGCCGGACGGCTGGTGTCGCCCCCTTGAGGGGGGATGCGGCCACGCGAAGCGGGCAAGCGACGGGGGTGGACCGTGTCAATCCAGCTCGTACACCGACACCCGCGCGCCGGCGGCCAACACGTTGAGCTGACAAATTTCGCGCGTGGTCTTGGCGCGGTTGAGGGCGCCGCCCCGGCCGGTGAGTCTGCGGAAAATGGCTTTGATCGTCATGACAACCTCACAAGTAAAAACGCTGGCGGGCCGCTTTAACGGCCCACCTGTCGGAACATGCCCACCACCACACCCAGCACTTCCAGCGATTCGCGCGCCAGTATGTCGGGGTAGTCGGGGTGGGCGGGTTTGAGCACCCAGCCGCTTTGGCCAGGCAAGGGGTAGAGGTACTTCACGGTCATTTCGTTGTCCACCAGCGCCACCACCATGTCGCCGGGTTTGGTGGGGCGGTTGCGCTCCACCACCACCATGTCGCCGTCCATGAGGCCAGCGTCGCGCATGGACTCGCCGCGCACGCGGCACAACACCGTGCGGTCCGGGTGGCGGATCAGGTAGTCCTCCACCCCCAGCATCTCCTGCCCGGCGCTCTGGTCTTCCATCTGGGGCAGGCCGGCGCGCACCTGGCCCAGCACCGGCAGCGCAAAAAAGTCGCGGGTGGGGGCGATGCGGCCTTCCACACGCTCCAGAAACCCGGCGTCCACCAGCCGCCCCACCACTTTGAACACCCCACCTGCCGAGGCCAGGCCCAACACGTCGGCGAGTTTGGCCATGGAGGGGAACGCCTTGTGTTCGCGCCAATACGTGCGCAAGGCGTCGAGGTGTTTGTGATCGGACATCGGAACAACGAAGTGAATGAATGTTCACCATCGTAAACGAATGCGTTTGAGAATGTCAAGAAACCCAACAAAGCGGACCTGCTCCGGTGGTAGGCTGTGTTTTTGCCCGGGAGAGGCTGTGAGAGGCTGTGGATGTTCGGTAAAACCACCATCAAATTTCAGCAGTGGATCGTGCTCTCCGCCAGCGCGCTGGTGCTGCTGCTGGCCTTGGTGTTCCTGGGCACGGTGTTTGGCAAGTTCCGTGAAACCGCACAGCGCGGCGCCACCGACCGTTTCGAGCTGATCACCCAGGGCATTGCCGAGCACCTGCAACTGAGTCTGGACGCACATGCCCGGCGCGCCAGCGCCTTGGCCGCGGCCGACGTGTCCGATGTGTTGGCCCGCCAAGCCGGGCCGGTGGCGTCCAGGGTCGCCGTGCTCAAGCAATCGGTGCGGGCCAACCCCGGCGTCTATGGCGAGTACCTGGGCCTGTCCACCGGCGACTTCCTGCAGGCCATTGGTGTGCGTGGGCACGCAGCCACCTTGCAGGCGCTGGACGCACCCGCCGGCACCGAGCTGGCGGTGCGGGTCATCCAGGCCGACGCCACAGGGGCACGCCACGAGCACTGGGTGTTTCTCGACCCGCAGGACCAGCTCCTGGGCGAGCGCACGGAGCCCGCACGGTACTCCCCGCTGGACCGCCCCTGGTACCAGGGCGCCTTGCGCACATCGGGGGCTTCGGTCACTGCGCCCTACATCTTTGCTTCTACCGAGCGCGAGGGCCTGACCATCTCGGCCGCCTTGCCCGGTGGCCAGGGGGCCTATGGGGTGGATATCAGCCTGGACAGCCTGCCGGCGGTGCTGGCCGGCTACGCCATCAGCGACAACGCCTTTCTGGGTGTGGTCGACGAAGGGGGGCGCTTGCTGGCCGCGCACGCCAAAGGGTCCTCACGGCTGGCCCACAGCGACCTTCGCTTGCCCCCTCTGGCCGAAACGGGCAGCCCCAAGGCGGCGGCCGTGGCCGGCCTGCTGGGCGACCTGCCGCCCGACCGCGCGCAGTTTGTGGACCTAGCGGGCGAGCCGCACCTGATGGTGCTGCGCCGATTGCAGGTGGCCGGCAGCAGCCGCTACCAGGTGGTGTCGTGGGCGCCCGTGACCGACTACACCGCACCGGTGGACCAGGCGCGGCGCGACGTGCTGGTGGTCACCAGCCTGATGCTGCTGGTGCTGGTGCCCATCGCCCTGGTGGGCACCCGTGGCATCGCACGCTCGCTGGGGCGCATGGCGCAGAACTCCGAACGCCTGCGCGCCATGGACTTTTCGGCCGAGCCGACCGAAGAACACTCCTACCTGTACGAGATCAACGCGCTGGGCGAGGCACAAACCGTCATGCACCGCTCGGTCAAGGAGCGCACGGCGGCGTTGGAGTTGGCGCAGGCCAAGCTCTCGCGCATCGTGGAAACCGGCATCGAACTCGGCCGCCAGCAAGACCGCGCGGCGCTGTTGCACTCGGCGCTGTTCGGGGCGCGCGAAATCGCGCATTGCCAGGCCGCCACCCTGTTCCTCAAGACCGAACGCAACACCCTGCGGTTTGCGCTGCGCACCAGCGACGACGCGCTGCCCGCAACCGAGCTGGCCCTCTACGACATCAACGGCCAGCCCGACCACCGCTACGTGGCCACCCACGTGGTGCTCACCGGCGAGACGGTGGTCATCGACGACATCTACAGCGAAACCCGCTTTGATGTCAGCGGCACCAAACGCTTCAGCGAATCGTCCGGCATGCGGGTCGTCTCCACCCTCAGCGTGCCGCTCAAGGCGCGCGAAGGCCAGGTGCTGGGGCTGATCCAGCTCATGAACGCGCTCGATCCCAAGACAGGTGAAGTCAAGCCTTTCGAGCCAGAGATCGTCAGCTTCGTCGAGGCGCTGGCCGCGCAGGCGGCGGTGGCGCTGGAAAACCAGAACCTCTTTGGCGCGCAGAAGGCCTTGCTCGACGCCATGATCCAGATCCTGGCCGGCGCCATCGACACCAAGAGCCCCTACACCGGCGGCCACTGCGAACGTGTGCCCCAGCTGGCCTTCATGTTGGCGCGCGAGGCCAGCGACATGACCGAAGGGCCTTTGGCCGACTTCGCCTTCCACACCGAAGAGGAGTGGCGCGAGTTCCGCATCGGGGCCTGGCTGCACGATTGCGGCAAGGTCACCACACCCGAATTTGTGGTGGACAAGGCCACCAAGCTGGAAACCATCTGCAACCGCATCCACGAGATACGCACCCGCTTCGAGGTGCTGCTGCGCGATGCCCGCATCGAATGCCTGGAGGCCACCCTGGCCGACCCCACACAGGCCGAGGCCGCACAGCAGCGGTTCGAGGCGCGCCAAGCCCAATTGCTGTCCGACTTCGCCTTTGTGGCCGAATGCAACCTGGGCAGCGAATTCATGGCGCCCGACAAAGTGGAGCGCTTGCGCACCATCGCACAGACCCCCTGGATCCGCCACTTCGACGATCGCCTGGGGCTGGCCCACGACGAGCTGGCGCGCCACGAACGCGAACCGGCGCAAGCCTTGCCCGCGCAAGAGTTTCTGCTGGCCGACAAGGCCCACCACCTGTTTGAGCGCCCGCCATCCGCCGCGCTCGACAGCCGCTACGGCTTCACCCTCAAGGTGCCTGAGCACCTCTACAACCATGGCGAGGTCTACAACTTGTCCATCGCACGTGGCACGCTGACCGAAGAAGAGCGTTTCAAGATCAACGAGCACATCATCCAGACCATCGTGATGCTGGAGAACATGCCGTTGCCCTACAACCTCAAGCGCGTGCCCGAATACGCGGGCACCCACCATGAAACCCTGATCGGCACCGGCTACCCGCGCCGCCTGACCGAAAAAGAACTGTCGGTGCCCTCGCGCATCATGGCCATCGCCGACGTGTTCGAGGCCCTCACCGCGCGCGACCGGCCCTACAAAAAGGCCAAGACCCTGTCCGAGTCGGTGCGCATCCTCTACGGCTTCAAGCGCCGCCGCCACATCGACCCGGTGCTGTTCGACCTTTTCCTCACCTCGGGCATCTACCTGCGCTACGCCCAGCAGTACCTGTTGCCCGAGCAGATCGACGAGGTGGACATCAGCCAGTACCTCGGCCCTGTGCCTGAGGTGGCGGTGGACGACAGGAGTCCCGAATGAGCCCGCTCACCTTGCGCGACATCCGCGCCCGTGCCGTCATCGCGCCGCTGGCCCGGCCCATCCGCACCGCGTCCGGCGCCATCGAGGCCTCGCCCCTGGTGTTGCTGGACGTGTTGACCGAAGAAGGCATCACCGGCCGCGCCTACCTGTTTGCCTACACGCCGCTCATGCTCAAGCCGCTCATGGCCCTGGTGGAGCAAGTCACGCCCGTTCTCAAAGGCCAGCCGGTGGTGCCGCTGGCCTTGCAGCAGCGGCTGGAGAAAACCTTCCGCCTGCTCGGTTTGCAAGGCCTGCTGGGCATGCTGGTGTCGTCGCTCGACATGGCTTTCTGGGACGTGCTGGGCCAGGCCGCCGGCCAGCCCGTGGTGCGCCTGTTGGGCGGCGAGCCACGGCCCGTGCGCGCCTACGACAGCTGGGGCTTGATCGACCCAGCGCGAGATGCGGCCGCGCTGGAAGCCTCGGTGGCCGAGGGTTTCACCGCCATCAAGTTCAAGCTCGGTGGCGGCAGCCTGGCGCAGGACCTCGCCACCGTGCGTGCCGTGCGCACCATCGTGGGCGAAGGGGTGGCACTGATGGTGGACTACAACCAGAGCCTGGAGCCGGTCGAAGCCATACGCCGTGTGAGGGCGCTGGAGCCGTTCGACTTGGAGTGGGTGGAAGAGCCGGTGGCGGCCGAAGACCTGGCGGGCCACGCCCGCGTGCGCGCGGCCACCACGGTGCCCATTCAAACCGGCGAAAACTGGTGGTTCCCGCGCGCCGCCGAACAGGCCCTGAGTGCCGGCGCTTGCGACCGCCTGATGCCCGACCTCATGAAGATCGGCGGCATCACCGGCTGGCTCAGTGTCATGGGCCTGGCGCGCGCCGCGTCCATGCCGGTGTCCAGCCACTTGTTCATCGAGGCCAGCGCCCACGTGCTGGCCGTCACGCCCACCTGCGATTGGCTGGAGTTCATGGACTTTGGCTCACCCGTGCTGCAAGAGCCCTGTGTGCCCGTGAACGGTGCGGTCACCGCGCGCGGGCCGGGGCTGGGGATGGCCTGGAACGAGGACGTGGTGGCGCGTTGCCTGGTGGCTTAAGCCCGATCAGGCCGCCAGCCGGCCGGCGCGGAAATCGCCCAAGGCCTGGTAGATCTCCTGCTGCGTGTTCATCACAAAAGGCCCGTACTGCACGATGGGCTCGTTCAGCGGGCGCCCTGCGATGAGCAACACACGGGCGGCTTCGGCCGCTTCGATCACCACCCCGTCGGCCTTCGGCGTGTTCGCCAAAATCGCCAAACGCTGTGTGGGCACGGTCTGGCCGGCGATGTTCACCGCCCCCCGGTACACGTACACAAACGCGTTGTGGCCGGCCGGCAGCGCCTGTTCGAAGCGGGTGCCCGCTGGCAGGTGCAGGTCCAGGTACAGCGGCTGGGTGATGTCGCGTGTCACCGCGCCCGCCACGCCATGGCTGTCACCGGCGATCACCGTCACGTCCACGCCCTGTTCGGTGCGCAGTCGGGGCAGCTCGGCGGCCTGGAAGTCGCGGTACCAGGGCGGGTTCATCTTCTCGCTGCTGTGTTGGTTGAGCCACAGCTGGAAGCCTTCCATCACGCCCGATTCCTGTTGCGGGATTTCGGAGTGGATCACCCCCCGGCCGGCCGTCATCCATTGCACGCCACCGTTTTGCAGCAGGCCTTCGTGGCCGGCGCTGTCCCGGTGCAGCATGCGCCCCGCGATCATGTAAGTGATGGTCTCGAAGCCGCGGTGCGGGTGGTCGGGGAAGCCGGCGATGTAGTCGTTCGGCTGGTCGCTGCCAAAGGCGTCCAGCATCAGGAAGGGGTCGAGCCGGCGCTGCAGGTTCTGCGTCAACACGCGGTTGAGCTTGACGCCCGCGCCGTCCGAGGTGGCCTGGCCGGCCACCAGGCGCTCCACCGTGCGGGACAGGGTGACGCTGCGGGTGGGGGTCGAGGTGTTCACGTCCATCTCCTGTTGGTGTGAAGGCTCAGGCCCGCCGTGCATCCATGCTCCAACCAGCAGCGCCGTGGGCGGCCAGCACCAGCAAGCCACCGGTCACGGCGATGTTCTTGAAGAACAGCAGCTGTTGCATGAAGGCCTGGTCGGCAGGCACGGCCCAGTAGGCGTGGAAGAAGAAGCTGGCCACCAGGGTGAAGCCGGCCAGCGCCAGCGCCGCGATGCGGGTGCCGAAGCCGAACAGCAGCGCCAAGGCACCGCCGATTTCCACCACCGCCGCCAGCGCGGCCGCCACGCTGGGCAGCGGCAGGCCCACCGAGCTGATGTAGCCCACGGTGCCGGCAAAGCCGGTGAGTTTGCCGATGCCGGCGGGCAGGAAAAGCGCCACCAGCAGCAGGCGGCCGGCGAGGTCCAGGGCGTTGAGAGAGGTCTTGTTCATGGTGTGTTTCCTTCAAAAGTGGTTGGGATGGGTGTACTTTAGGTTGGATCAATTCGCTTGAGAATGCCGTTGAATGGATATGATTGTTGCCATGATGGAACAATCGGGGCGTGATGCGCTCGACCCCAACGACCTGCTCATCTTTGCCAGCGTGGCCGATCTGGGCAGCTTCAGCCGCGCGGCCGAGAAGATGGGCTTGCCCAAGTCCACCGTCTCGCGGCGCTTGGCGGGGCTGGAGCAGCGCTTGGGCGAGCGCCTGTTGCTGCGCACCACGCGGCGTCAAACCCTGACCGAATTCGGCCGCGAACTGCTGGACCATGCGCGCCAGGTGGCGCTGGAGGTGGAGGCCGTGGCCGCCTTGAGCGAACGCCGTCAGGCAGCGCCCAGCGGTCGGCTGCGGGTGTCCATGCCCAGCGACTTCGCCAACCTCGTGCTGGCCGAGCCGGTGGCCGCCTTCGTGGCCATGCACCCAGGCATCCAGCTGGAGCTGGACCTGTCAGCGCGTCGTGTGGATTTGTTGGGCGAGGGCTTCGATCTGGCCTTGCGCATCGGCGCCTTGTCGGACGATGGCCTGCTGGCCGCGCGCCGCTTGACGGTGTTGTCGTCCGGCCTGTACGCCTCACCCCAGTACCTGGCCGAGTTCGGCCAGCCGACCACGCCCGAAGACCTGGCCCGGCACAGCGCCGTGCGCTTGCTGGCAGGCCATGGCGAGCCCTTGCCATGGACCTTGAGCTGTGGCGATCAACAGTGGCAAGGCCTGCCGCCTGGGCGCATCAACGCGAACGCCCCCGAGCTGCTGATGCGGCTGGCGCGGGCCGGTGCCGGCATCGCGGCCGTGCCCGACCACATCGCCCAGCCCGACGTGCATCAGGGCCTGTTGCGGCGTGTGTTGCCTGAGTGGTGTTTGCCTCCGGTGACGGTGTCGGCGGTGTTCCCGGGGCGCAAACTCATGCCCGCCAAGACGCGGGCTTTCATCGAGATGTTGCAGGCGGCACTGGGCGGCATGCCCAGCGCTGCCTGAGGCGCTTACAGCGGGTTGGCCAAGGCCTTGGAGATGGCCGCGATGTGCGCCGCCGTGGGCTTCATCGGCTTCATCTCGTCTTCTTCGGCGGTGGCGTTCTCGTGCGCCTGGATGGCGTTGACCATCTGGTACTGGTCTTCCCAGATGATGGTCTTGCCCGGTGGGCACATGTCGCGCAGTGTGCCAAACCAGTAGTAGCCGTCGGCGCCGCCAAACAGCTGGTCGATGCCGGCGGCGTCGCCACTTTTGAGGCCCTGGGCGGCGAGGAGCTGGTTGAGCTTGTGGTGCGAGACGGAGTAGTGCATGGGGGTTCAAGAAGCGTTGGGGCGGCGATTTTACCGGGCCGCCCGGCCTCTACAATCCAGCCCCTTTTGCCGTCCCCATTTGCCCATGAACATCGTCGTCAGCGAAGAACTCAAGGCCTACATCGACCCCCTGACCCCCGAAGAACACGAAGCGCTGGAGCGCAGCCTGCTGGCCGAGGGCTGCCGCGACGCGCTGGTGCTGTGGGGCGACCTGCTGGTGGATGGGCACAACCGCTACGGCATCTGCCAGAAACATGGCCTGCCCTTCAACACCGTGCAGAACCCGCGCTTCCAGTCGATGGAGGACGTGCACCTGTGGATGATTGACCAGCACCTGGGCCGGCGCAGCGTGTCGGATTTTCAGCGCGGCGTGCTGGCGCTGCGCAAGCGCGAGATCGTGGCGGAGCGGCGCCGCCAGTTTCTGGCCGAGCCACCGAGCGAAGCCGCGCTGGAAGCGGCGGCAGAGCGCACGCCGCAATCCGAGCCCGCCCCCTTGAAAAGCCGCGAAGACATCGCCCGCGCCGCGCGCCTGAGCAGCAGCCAGGTGGTGCAGATCGAAAAAATCCAGAAACAGGCGGCGCCCGAGGTGGTGGAAGCGGTGAAGTCCGGCACCCTGTCTTTGAGCGCTGCGGCCGCCGTGGCCAGCCTGCCCGAGCCGGAGCAAAAGGCCGCCGCCGAAGGCGGCCCCGAGGCCTTGAAGCGAGCCGCCAAAACCGTGCGCGAGGCCAAACGCAAGCCACGCGACACCGCGCCGGCTGAAGCCGCCGAGGCCGCTGAGGCACCTGCGGGCGCGCCGCCGGACGTGGCGGTGCTGATGCAGCAAGTGCAGCAGCTCACCGCCGAGAACCAGGCGCTGCGCGCCGAGCGCGACGCCTTGCTGGCGCGTTTGGCTGCGAGGCCCTAGCGCAACAAGGCCTTGGCCGCGTCGATGCGCAGCGCCAACTCCACGGCCGGGTCGCGCATCACCGACAGCAGGAACTGACGCGCTTCGTCGTCCGAGGCGCGAGGGGCCGGCGCCGCTTTGGCTGCAGGTGCAGCGGGTGCATTGGGTGCAGCCAACAAGACCAACAGGTCTTGGGCAGGGATGGGCGACAGCCGTCCCAGCAGCTCCGCCTGCGCGTCTTCACCGGGCGGCAGGTCCAGCCAGGGCGTGTCGGCAAACACCGCTGCGAGGTCGGAGGCGACGAAGGCCGACCACGCGTCGGGCGCCACGTGCCGGGGGATGGTGGGTGGGGCGCCGTGGATCAGCCGCAGGCGCTCGGGGGCGATGTCGGCCAGGTAGCGTCCGCACAAGTGCTCGAGCAGGTGTTGTGCCTCGGCGGGCGGCAGCGGCTGGACCAGTGAGAACCACAGCTGGTAGCCGTCCACCCCGTTGACCGCGATGGCCGGTGCGGGCCAGCCCAGGTCGGCCTGCACGCCTTGCCACAGCTGCGCCAGGCGGGGCCAGTCGGCGGGCCGGGCCAGTTCCAGCACCAGGACGCGCACG